>OFFW01000344.1_pt1 | contig 34689 bp, 29 predicted proteins | sample 1521501 | NCBI WGS metagenome assembly OFFW01 (sample SAMEA3504107, study PRJEB24116) | mouse gut metagenome | biome: mouse gut; feature: mouse-associated habitat; material: faeces | place: Denmark | collected 2011
TCTCCAGAGCGCCGCCGATGGCCTGGATGTTCTGCACCACCACGTCCATGCCCACGCCTCGTCCAGAGTACTCCGTCACCTGCTCATTGGTGGAGAATCCGGGCAGCGTGATGAACTGGTACACTTCCTTGTCGGTATAAGCGAAATCCGGCTTGTTGTCTTCCAGGATGCCCTGCTTCCGGGCCTTGGCCAGGATTTTCTCCCGATCCAGCCCTGTGCCGTTGTCCTCCACGCTGATCCATACCTTGCCGGCCTCGGTCTTGGCGGACAGGGTGACCTTGCCCTTCTCCGTCTTGCCGCTGGCCGCCCTCTCCTCGTTGGTCTCGATGCCATGGTCCACGGCGTTCCGCACCAGGTGCATCAGAGGATCGGAGATATGCTCGATGATGTTCTTATCCACCTCAGTGGAATCCCCCACCATCACGAACTCGATGTCCTTGCCCAGCTTCCTGGACACATCGAAGACGATGCGGTTCATCTTCTGGAAGGTGTTGGTCAGGGGCACCATGCGCATGGACATGATGACATTCTGCAGGTCTGTGGAGATAGAGGCAAGCTGCGCCGCCGCCTTGTTGAAATTGTCCAGGTTCAGCCCGGGCACCTTCAAATCCGAGCTCTGCAGCACCACGGACTCGGAGATCACCAGCTCCCCGATCAGATCCATCAACTGGTCCATCTTGCTCACATTGACGCTGATGAACGCGGCCTTCTCGCCCTTGGGCTTATCCTTGGCCAGCTTCTTCTGCCTGCCGGGCTCCTTGGACTGGATGACGAAATCGCCCGGCGTGATCTTGGGCGTCTCGGGCTTCTTCTCCTCCGCTTTGGCCTCATCGGCCTGCTTCGCCTCCTGCTTGGCCTCTATGACCTCCACGCTGGACTCCAGGTCGATCTGGGGCTGGGGCTGCGTGTCGCCGAAGTCGAAGCCCAGCAGGAACTGATTGGCATCGCACTCGAAGACGTCCACCTTCTCGATGTCGTATCCGACGCCTATCAGCTCCCGCACTTCCTCCTCGCTGCACTGTGCCTGGAGCAGGATGCGGAAGCCCTCTTTGATGATGGTCTCGCTGCACTTCTCGTCCGTGAGGAGATCCTCCGGAGAGTACAGGATGTCCTCCGCGATCTCCTTCAGGGCGTAAACGGTCTTGTACGCGTGTACATTGGCCATCTCCGTCTCCGGGAAGAAGTGGATGAAAATCTTGTAGAAGCGGCTGGCGGCGGTGGCCACGGGGGCGATGTAGAAATGCTTCGGCTCCTCGTGGACATTCTCTGCGGCCGGACCCTCTCCTCCTGCGCCTCCGTTCTTGATCTGGTTCAGGAATTTGTCCAAATCCGCGATGATGTCCGTGGCATCGCCGTCCGCGGTCTCGCCGTTACGAATCTTCTCCATTTCATTTGAGATGAAGTCCTCCACCTCCAGCACATGCTCCACCAGCTCCACATGGGGAACATTGTCCGGATGGGACTCCCTCAGATAAAAGAAGACATCCTCCAGTTTGTGTGACACAGCCGTGATATTGTCGAACATCATGATGCCGGATGAGCCCTTGATGGTATGCATGGTCCGGAATATCTCGTTGATGCTGTCCTCGTCAAAGCAGTCCGCATCCTTCTGTTCCAGAACAGTCTCCTGAAGCTGCTCCAGCAGCTGACCGTTCTCGAACAGATACATGTCCAGCATGCTTTCTGTGTTAAAATCTCCCGCCATATCTATCTCCTTTCCTGGGTGCGCAGGCAGCGCACTTTAATCTCTTAGCTGCCGATCAGATCAGGTTCAGCTTCTTCATCGCCTGCTCGAACCGCTCCTGATCGATGGGCTTTCCGGAGTATATGGTACACCCCAGCTCAAACGCCATCTTCACGTTCTTCTCCTCGTTCAGGGCAGTGGTCATGATGACCTTCACTGCCTTGTCCGCCGGAATGTTCCTCTCCTTCTCCAGATTGCGGATGCCCATCAGCGCCTGATACCCGTCCATCACGGGCATCATGATGTCAAGGCAGACCAGGTCGTAGGGCTCCTTGTCCTCCAGGGCCATCAGAAACGCGTCCACGGCCTCCATGCCGTCCACCGTCACATCACACTCACCGTACTTCGCAAGAAAGCTTGCCATAAATTTCCTTGTCGCGAAATCATCCTCCGCCAGCAGAATCTTCATGTCTTTTCTCCTTTACATTTTATTCAATAACGCGTATGTCCTCTGGGCGATGTCCGTCAGCTTCTCCTGATATTCCACCGCCCCCAGGTCATATGCGACCTTCGGCATCCCATAGACCACGCAGGTCGATTCGTCCTGGCCGATTGTCCTGGCCCCCGCCTTGCGCATGGCCAGCAGCCCCTTCGCGCCGTCTCCGCCCATCCCTGTCAGGATGATGCCCACCGCGTCAGGCCCCGCCGCCTTGGCCACGGAGTCGAACAGCACCTCCACGGAGGGACAGTGCCCGTTCACCCTGGGCCCGGGCTTGATCTCCACCTGGTAGCTCCCGCCCACCTTCACCAGCCTCATGTGCCTGTCGCCTCCGGGGGCTATCAGCATATGTCCGGGCAGCACCCTGTCCCCGGTCTCCGCCTCCTTGACGCGGATCTGGCACTCGTCGTCCAGCCTCTTGGCGTACATCTGCGTGAATCCCGGCGGCATGTGCTGTACACAGACGATTCCCGGGATATCCGTGCCGAACTGCCGCACCACGGCGGAGGTGGCTTCCGTCCCCCCCGTGGAGGCGCCGATCGCCACCACCAGGTTCCCGCGGTTCACGGACATCCGCTCCGGGTTCGCGTGGTTCAGCATCACCGACTTCTTGATATTGCTGATCCTGGCGCTGGAGGCTATCTTTATCTTTACCAGGAGCTCGTTGCGGACGAAGTCCTCCAACTGCTTCCTGCTGGACACCGCAGGCTTGGCCACGAAGTCCACCGCCCCCGCGTTCATGGCATCGAACACCTTGTCGCTCAGGGAGCTGATCACCACCACGGGAAGCGGGTACTGGGGCATGAGCTTTCGCAGGAACTCGATCCCGTTCATTCTGGGCAGCTCAATGTCCAGCGTCATCACATCCGGCTTCAGGGCCAGGATCGCGTCCCTGGCCTCAAAGGGATCCCTGGCCGTCCCTACCACCTGTATCGCCGGATCCCTGCCCAGATTCTGGACCAGCAGTTCCCGGAACACGATGGAATCATCCACTATCAAAACCTTAATCGGCAGCATATATCACCCTGTCCCCCTCTTTGCTTTTCTATCCAAATTTATTATCCCAATTATCTGTTCCAGCTTCTGCCCCCGGCCCCTGGCTCATTTCCGGAAAATGGAGGGCTGGATGATCTGGAACGGCGTACTGTTCCTGTCGATGGTCTCCGTGGTCCCGATGAACAGATAGCCCCCGGGCTCCAGCGCGTCATAGACCTTCTGCACCAGCTCCCGCTTCGTCTTGTCGTCAAAATATATCATCACGTTCCGCAGAAATATGGTATGCATTTTCCGCCGGAAGGGGAACGGATCCATGAGGTTGAACTGCCGGAAGATGACCTCGTCCTTCAACTCCTGCTTCACCTGATACTGGGTGCCTCCCGCAAGCTTATGGAAGAACTTCTTCCTCCAGTGCTCCGGGATATTCTTGAGCTGTTCGTCCGAGTAGATTCCCGCCATGGCTTTCTGCAGCACCTTGGTGGAGATATCCGTGGCCAGCACCTTGGTATCCCACTGGCTGTGCTCCATCCCGAAGAAGTCCGTCAGCACCATGGCTATCATATAGGGCTCCTCCCCGGAGGAAGCCGCGCCGCACCAAATCCGCAGATCCTTCCTCGCCGCCTCCTTCTGGCGCAGCCAGGGGAGCACTTGGCTCTTGAAGAAGTCGAAATGTTCGAATTCCCGCATGAAATATGTATGATTGGTGGTGAGGAAGTTCACCAGCATCTTCTCCTGATTGCCTGTGGTATCATGCTCCACAGCGTTCATGAATTCATCGAATGTCTTCCAGCCGCCCCTCTTAATATAATTCTCCAGCCGCCCATTTACAATGACCTTTTTCTGGTAAAGGTCGATTCCGTAGCGCTGCTTCATATGAGAGGCGATTCGTATAAATTCCTCATCCTTGATCACAGTTCATCCCACCTCCTGCCCCGTGGCCTGCACGGGCGCTCATATTCTTATACTGCATAACGCTGAATACTGCCTAATATAATCATGTGCTTGAACCAGTCAGCGTTATGCAGTCCGGTTTCACGGCAAGTGAAATCCTTAAGCAGTATAATATTGCTGTACGTCAATGAACCTACATCCGTCCTCCCGCCTCAGCATAACTGACGGGATATCTTGCGGCATATCCGGAAAATATCCGGATTGAACTTTATCCCCGCCTCCCCCTCCAGGATCCGGAAGGCCTCTTCCCTGCTGTAGTGCTTCTTGTCCGTCAGGGCGCAGTAGGCCTGCACGATGGATACGATCTGCGCCGCCAGGGGAATGGCCTCCCCCGCAAGCCCCTCGGGATATCCGCTGCCGTCCCAGTTCTCATGATGGTAATGGGCGATGTCCACAGCCATGCGGACGAAGTCATTGTAGTCGCTGCCCACATGCAGGTCGCCCAGGAGCTTGGCGCCGATGGTTGTATGTGTCTGCACGATCGCCATCTCCCCCGCGTCCAGGGCCTCCGCCTTGCGCAAAAGCTCCAGCGGGATTCCGATATTGCCGATGTCGCAGAGCGGCGCCGCCAGCTCCACGGTATCGATGCAGACATCGGAAACCTTATCCTCGAACAGCGGGGAAAGCTGCATCCCCTGGGCCAGGATCCTGCAGTTCTCCTTCAGGCGCTCTATATGCGCCCCCCGGTAACAGGAATTCCTGGCGGCGATTCCCGCCAGGGCGTATAGTACGTCCTTCTTCTCCTGCTCAATCTGCTTCAGCTGCTCGCTCAGGGAGGCGTGGAGCCTGTGGTTCATCTCCTCCAGCTCCATGCTGGCCTCATAGAGGCGCAGGTGCACCCCCACCCTGGCCTGCACTACCTCCGGCACAAAGGGCTTCGTGATGTAGTCAGCCCCGCCCAGCGAAAAACCCTCAATGATATCTTTCGGATTATCGTATGCGGAAATGAAGATAATGGGGATATTTTTTGTCTTTTTATCGTTCTTCAATGCCCTGCACAGCTCATAGCCGTCCATTCCCGGCATGGAGATGTCGGACAGAATCAGCCGGGGGCGTGCCTCCCCGATCAGCCGCAGCGCCTCTTCCCCGCTGGCCGCCGCCACGGGACGGCAGCCCATGTCCTGAATGATCTCCTCCAGGATGCATCTGTTCGCTTCCAGATCGTCCACAATGAGAATCCTGGCCGCGCCTTTGTCCGCGTGCTCCATCCCCGGCACCTCCCTGCCTGCAGCCTCCCTGCTCTTCCTCAAATGTCAGACGCCGCGTCCGCGTCCCGGGCGGCTCCGCCCTGGCCCAGGCTGCTCTGGTACAGCCTGTCGAATTCCGCGGCCGTCTTCTCGTAGTCCCCCTTCTGGATCGCCATCTTGAGCCTCAGGGCCATGCGCCTGATGTCCGGCGGCGCGTCCGCGGTGAGCTGCCTCACCGTCTCCATGAACATCTCCGCCTTCTCCAGGTTCTCCATCTCCACGCTCAGGATCAGCTTCGACAGGTTCTTCTTCAGCGCTTCCCTGTTGGCGGGAGTGCCGTAACGCTTTAGCGCCTGGCCGTCCTCCTCATCGGCATCTGTATGAGCCATGCCGGAAAACGCTGCTTCAACGTCATCCGTAGGGGCACTGGGGGCCGTCTCCTCCCCGCAGTCCTCCACCCATATGGAGAACGAAAAGCTGCTGCCGCCGCCCTTCCTGCTCTCCACGTCGATGCCGCCTCCCATGAGTTCCACCAGCTGCCTGCAGATATTCAGGCCAAGCCCCGTGCCGCCGTACTTCCTGGAGATGGAGGCGTCCACCTGGGAGAAGCTCTGGAACAGCTTATCCCGGTCCTCCTCGGCGATGCCGATCCCCGTATCCGACACGATGAAGAAGATTTCCGCCTTGTCGCCCACCCTGGCGGTGAGCAGCGCCTGGACGGTGATTTTGCCCACCGCGGTGAATTTCAGGGCATTGGACAGAAGATTGTTCAGAATCTGCACGATGCGCAGTTCGTCCCCCACCACATACTCCGGCACCTGGGGCGATACGGTCAGGAAGAAATCCAGCCCCTTCTCGGTGATTCTGCTGATGTGTTGGGCCTTCACGTAATCCAGCATATTTCGAAAATGGAATTTCCGAAGCTCCAGGGTGAACTTCCCCGCCTCCAGCTTGGAAAAATCCAGGATATTGTCGATGATTTTGTTCATGTCGCCGCAGCAGCGCTCTATGAGCTGCAGGGCCTTCTCGGTGCGCCCCTCCTCCAGGGGCCCGCCCAGGAGCTCCCTGACATTGCCCAGGATGCCGTTCACAGGCGTGCGCAGCTCATGGGTCACATTGGCCACGAATTCCGACTTGACCCTGGCCGCCTGTCTGGCCTCCTCCCGCACCTGTTCGATCTCCCTTCCCAGGTGCTCCTGCTCCAGGATATCGTTGGCCATGCAGACGAAGATGCCTCTGGCCTGATCCCGAAGGAATCTGGCCTCCACCGGAAAGCAGGTACGGTTCCTGCGGTACATCACCAGATGGGGCTTCTCCTCCCCCTCCGGGATGCCGGATACGCTCCCCGGGAATCTGAAGACGCCGGGAAACACCTCCCCCATCTGCCTGCCCCGGAGGCTGTCCTCCGCGCCCTCCGGCGCGTATCCCAGCCTGCTCCTGGCAGCGGCATTGGCATAGGTAATCTCACCTGTCCCGTCAAACATCAGCACCATCTCCAGCGCGTCCTCCACGGGAAATGCGCCCGTCCAATCCTCTCCCATATCGTCCCTCCGCCGGCATCTGTTTTCCCCATAAATGAAAACAGCCCAACAATAGAATTCCCGCTTCGCGAAAATTCTATTGTCATGAATGAAAACAGCAGCAGAAGCGTCATCCCCACTTTGCTGCCGTTCCTATTGCAATAACTAGGACGCTCCCAGCATTTCCATGATATTGTGGAAATCTTCCCTGGCAAGCCTGAAGCATTCCAATATATCCGGCGCGAACTGGCCGCATTCGCCGTTGGTAATCATCTCGAACGCCTTCTCCTCCGAGAAGGAACTCTTATACACTCTCGGGCTTACCAGTGCATCATAGACATCCGCTATGGCGACGATCTGCGCGCTGATGGGGATATCGTCTCCGGCCAGGTGATCCGGATACCCCCTCCCGTCCCACCGCTCATGATGGTGGCGGCAGATTTCATAACAGAAACGGTAGAATTCGCTGGTCCTGTCCTTATAGAATTTCTCCAGGATGTCGCAGCCGATGGTGGTATGCGTCTTCATGATGTCGAATTCTTCGTTGGTCAGACGGCCCGGCTTCAGCAGGATGGTGTCCGAGATGCCGATTTTCCCGATGTCATGCATGACGGACGCTCTGGATATCCCGTCCACCGTCACGGGGGTCAGGCCGTACTTGGGAAAATGCTCCATCAGGTGGTTCGCCATGATCCGGGTGTAGTACTTGATGCGCTTGGTATGGTCCCCGGTCTCCGCGTTCCGGGACTCCACCACGGTACTCAGGGCATCCACCATGAACTCGTTGGTCTCCCTGATTTCCTTCTCCTGGGCCCTAATGGCGATCTCCTGCTCCTTTAAGCGCCGCTCCATGTTGCGCTTGTTCTGGTACAGCTCTATGATATTCTTGCTGCGGCGCCTCACGATATGGGTCAAGAAGGGCTTATGTATCACGTCCGCCACGCCGAAGTCATAGGCCCTGCCCTCACTGTCCTCAATGCTCTCCCCTGTGATAAGTATTACAGGGATGGCTTCCAACAGTTTCTTCTCCTGCATATGCTCCAGCACCTTGAAGCCGTCCATGATGGGCATCACCACATCCAACAGGATCAGTACGATATTTTGATTCTTATCAATCTGCTCCACTGCCTCCAGGCCGTTCCCCGCCTCCAGCAGTTCATACTCGTCCAGGCTGTCCTCGAACATCTGCATGAGTATGATACGATTTATTTCCTCGTCATCGACAACCAGTATCTGCTGCTTATCCATCTCTCCACCATTATTTCTGAATGTATTCGTTACGAAATCATGATACCACTTTCCAAAAAGAATGTCAATTCATTAAAGCTTTGCAGCACAAAAAGAAAATGCACAAAATTAAACCCTTCCAAGGCCATATTCTATAGACAAATGCCCTGTAGCTGTGGTAAATTAGAATTACTAAAAGAGGTGAATTATGGATACATATACATTTCAGGACATATTCGACATGGATTTCCTGCAGAAGCTGATAGATTCCCTGTCCGTGGCGCTGCAGGTGGGCATCAGCATCCGCGGCCCCAGGGGCGAGCGTTTCACCAAGGACAGCGACTACTGCCGCTTCTGCCGGGACGTGGTGAAGAAGTCCCCTGTGGGCAGGGCCCGTTGCGATCTGTCCGACAGGGCCTTAAGCGCCCACAATGACGAAAAACCATATATCTGCCACTGCCAGTCCGCCGGGCTCACCGATGCCAGCGTCTCGATTATCGTGGAGGGCCAGCATCTGGCCAGCATTTTGGTAGGGCAGGTGCGCCTGGCGGAGGACGTGCCGGAGGAGGAGGAATACCGCACCAATGCCCGCATCCTGCAGTTGGACGAGGAGGAATTCCTGGCGCATGTGCGGGCGATCCCCACCATCACCAGGGCGCAGTTCGAGCATATCCTGGACCTGCTGTCCCTCCTGGCAGGCCAGTTCTCCCAGCTGGGCTGCGGGAACCTGCGGCTCCAGGACGCGATCCGCTCCCTGGAGAGCCAGCGGCTCCTGCACCAGCAGGAGAAGACCGTCCTGGAGACCCTGGCGGAGAAGGATTCCATGACAGGGCTCTACAACCGCCGGAAGTTCGAGGAGGTGGCGGACATGTACGCCGGCCAGAAGGGCCGCCAGATCTGCATGGTGTCCGCGGACGCCAATTTCCTGAAGCTGACCAACGATATCTTCGGCCATAAGGCCGGTGACCAGCTCCTGATCAACATCGCCAAGATCATGGACAGCCTGGCCAAAAGCGACTGGCTGGTGGCCCGCTGCGGCGGGGATGAGTTCCGGGTCATCCTGCCGGACACCACCCTGGAGACCGCCCTTGACTACTGCCGCCGGGTGGCCAGGGACTGCGGCAAGGACACCACCCTCTCCTTGCCCCTGTCGGTGGCTCTGGGCGCGGCGGACTGGGACAGCGAGAAGGAGACCCTCCAGGACTGCTTCTCCAGGGCGGACGTGAAGATGTACCAGAACAAGCAGGCCCTCAAGCATGAGCAGCACGTCCCCGAGTACATCATGGAGCGGCTCTACGACAGGCAGATCCTCAGCAGGATCGTGGTGGACCATGCCGCGGAGATGGCCCAGGCCTTTTCCCTCTGTCTGGGCCTTTCCCGGGAGCAGGCCCGGGAGGTGGGTCTGGCCGCCCGGTTCCAGGACATCGGCATGGCGAAGCTCCCGGAATCCTTCTACATCCGCGGGCAGTCCAGGACGGAGGAGGAGACCCTGCGGATCCGGACCCATGTCACCCAGGGCTACACCATGGCAAGACAGTTCGAGGAGCTGTACAAGGTGGCGGACGTGATTCTCCACTCCCACGAGAACTGGGACGGCACCGGCTATCCAAACCAGCTGGCCGCGGAGCAGATCCCCCTGGAGGCCCGTATCATCCACATCGTGGGCGATTACACCTACTGGACCATGCCCACCATTTCAGGGGGGAATTATCCCAGAGACGCTGTCCGGCGGAAAATGGCAGAGCTGGCCGGCAGCATCTACGATCCTGGGCTGACGGAGGATTTCTTCCGCTTCCTGGAGGGCTATCGCCCCTCCGAACCGGAGCCGGACGCGGGGGAGCAGGACTGACCCCCGGAGCAGGCCCCGGAAGCGGGCCGCAGAGCGGAGCCATAAAATGGAACTATAAAATTGAACCCGGAATCGCTAAAGGCCCGCAGGCGGATGCATCCGCTCTGCGGGCCTGGCTTTGGCATATCAGTCGCTTTTGCGCATATCTTTCAGCGCTGTGCCGATTTTAATCGGATTGCCGTACCGCAGTGTACCCATGCGGTATAGCTTTGCCCCCAACACGCCGGTGCCTATGATGGACAACACCAGTATCAGAAAGGACAACACGATCTCCCATGCCGCCACGCTGCCCATGGCCACCCGGGCGAACATGGTGCTGTAGGAGCTGATCGGCAGGAAGGACAGCACCTTGATCACTGTCCCGTCCACATTCATCAGCTGGAACAGGGAGAAGAAGTACACGCCCATCACCACCACCATCAGGCCGGAGACGCTCTTGCTGATGTCCTCGGTCTTGCTCACCAGAGCGCCCATGGCCCCGTAGAGGAAGGCGTAGAACAGATAGCCCCCCAGACCGAAGAAGGCGAAGGCCAGCAGCACGTCCCCGGGAATGTGCAGGAACATATCCAGCATGCCGCCCCACTGCTCCCTGTTGATCTGGTAGGACAGAAGCACCGCCCCCAGAATCACGCCCATCTGGAACACGCCGCCGATGGCCCCGGCAATCACCTTGCCGAAGAGCAGGCTGTTGGGGGAGGTGCTGGTGACGAGCACCTCGATGGCCCGGTTGCTCTTCTCGTTGGTGACGGACACCGCAATCATCTGGCCGTAGTACACAATCAGCATGAACACGATGATGACAAGCACGTAGCAGTACCAATAGTTGCTGCCGGAGTCCTTGTTCAGAATCTGCTCCGTGACCGTGATCGGCACATCGTACATGGCCGTAATCTCCCCCAGATCCCAGCCCTTCTCCCGGCTGTAGCTCATCCGGTAGAAGAGCTTCATGGCCTGGTCGAAGACATCTGTGTTCCTGTCCATCATGGCCTTGTTGTAGACATAGTATTCATACTGGGTGGCCCCGGTGACCACGAATCCGGCCTCAGCCTCCTGGGCCTCCACCGCGGCCCTCAGGGCATCCGCGTCCTCAGCCTCCTGCCAGAGCACTCCCGGGAACATTCCCCCAAGCGCCTCCTCCTGCAGGACGCCCGCCTGGTCCACGTACAGGTACAGGGATTCCTCCCCCTCCCCGCCGTCACCCTCTGTCTCCTCCCCGCTGCCGTCGGTCACCTGCACGCCGGTGAAGCCGGACATGTCCACGAACCTGGGCAGGAACAGGGCCGCCACCCCCAGGACGGCCAGGACTACGGTGAGCCCCATGAACACCTTGTTGGTAAAATATTCCTTCAATTCATATTTCAGTACGATTGCGAATCTTTTCATTCATCTTCACCCACCTTTACTACAAATATATCGTTCAGCGACGGCTCATAGATGCCGAACCGCTCCACTTCCACGTCGGAAGCCGCCAGCGCCGCCATGACGCCCCGCCTGTCCGCGCCCTCTTTCAGCTCCAGAATCAGGAATTCCTTCTTCCTGCCGGAGAGGCTCACCAAATCCGGCCATTCCTGCTCCACCTTCCGGGCCAGCTCTTCCACGGACAGATTCTCCGACGCCAGCATCAGGCGGTTCTTTCCGTACTCCCGCTTAATGTCCCGCAGCCTGCCGGCCAGCACCACCTCGCCCTGGTTGATGATGGCGATCTCGTCGCAGAACTCCTCCACATAGCTCATCTGGTGGCTGGAGAATATCACGATCCTATTCTCCGCTATGAGCTCGTTGACCACGTCCTTCAGAATCTGGGAGTTCACCGGGTCCAGGCCGCTGAAGGGCTCATCCAGAATCACGATCTCCGGGTCGCTCACCAGCGTGGCTGCCAGCTGCACCTTCTGCTGGTTGCCCTTGGACAGGGTCTCCAGCTTCCTGGTCTCATACTCGGAGACCTCCAGCCTGGCGAGCCATTTTTTCGCGCTCTCTCTGGCCTCTCTGGGGTTCATTCCCCGGAGGCATGCCAGGTATATCATCTGGTCGATGACTGTCCTCTTCGGGTACAGCCCCCGCTCCTCCGGCAGATAGCCTATCCTGTGCCTGGCGGGCACGAACTTTTTGCCGTCCAGCAGGATTTCCCCGCTGTTCGCATGGAACACGTCCATGAGGATGCGGATCGTGGTGGTCTTGCCCGCGCCGTTCCTGCCCAGCAATCCCAACGCCTTACCGCTCTCCACATGGAAGTCTACGCCATGGAGCACTTCCTTGTCCCCAAAGCTCTTGCGTATGCCTTTCACTTCTAATCTCATCATGACACCAATCTGCGCGCTGCGGCGCGCGCTCACACATAACCGGCCGGATGCGCTTTTTTATCCGGCCGTCCCTCCTGTCCGGCGCAGTGCGGCTTCTATGCGCACCACGCCATTCAGGCACAGTCCTCCTTCCAGACACGGTATGCCTCCCGACAGGCCGCGCCATTTAGGCACAGCCCGCTCTCCAGGCCCACTGTGCTCTCCGGGCCCATGCCGCGCGGCGTTTTGCCGCAGCAGCCTCCTCAATCCACCGTTTGTGCCCCCCCTGACAGGATTTTCAGCCCGTCGGACAGTTGCTGGCCCAGGCGTTTTGTCTCCTCCCCCAGCAGCTCCAGGCCCGTCGGTGTCAGCAGGTAGGCCTTCTTGCCCTCCTCCTGGCGCGCCTCGATAATGCCGTCCGATGTCAGCCGCCCCACCATGGTGTAGAGGGTGCCCGTGCCCAGCACCAGCCGCTCCTGGGTCAGCCGCCCCACGAACTGCATGATGGCATAGCCGTGCCGGGGCGTGGTCACTGCCAGCAGGGTATAGTAGGTAGTCTCGGTCATGGGTATGTACTTTTTCCGTAAAGCCTCATCCAACGATATCCCTCCTGACGTAAGATTTCGAAAGTATGTCCACCATCAACATGTCGAGCATCGACATATCGATGATAGATATAAAATAGCACATCTGTGGTGCGCTGTCAACCATGAATTTCATGCCGCCGCAATGCCGCCCCGATCCTGTTGTAATCCCGCCCCAATCCCATATCCGCCATGCCGGAAATTTTCTGCGCCGAAAAAGGCCCGCCAGGCAATTTCACTTACCTGACAGGCCCCTCTCCCCTCGCCGGGATTCCCCCTTATGCTTCTTCATATGCTCTCGGAACCTCCAGGCCGCATATCACGCGGCTTTCCGGAGCTCCTTTAAGCGATTCCCCCGCTTTTCCAGGCGCCTTCCTGCCCCAATGCCTGATTCTGCTTTCTGAAATTCCGAGAGTCTGTTCTTCCGCATACCGCCCCAGCCCGCACCGGCAATCTGTCTGCGGCAGTCTCAATCAGGCGCGCCACGGCCTGAAAAGAATCGGCAGTTCGCACACCCTTGACGGCCCAGAACTGCGAAGCAACGAACCGCTGCAGCCCCAGCGCAAAGGCGCACACTCTTAACGGTCATAGAACTGCGCCTGCGCCGCGTACAGCCTGGCGTACTCCCTCCTGGTTCCGCTCCTTGAGGCGCTCCCTGTACCGGCCTATGAGGTAATCGGCGTTCCCGCAGGCCTTCAGCTCCCTGGTGAAGTTCCGTGACCGCAGGTATTCGCCCAGAATGGTGTAGCGCCGCTCCTTCTTCCAGTAGGTCTCCATCTCCATATAGATATTGTAGTTATTCCTGCTGGACAGGACGGTTTCCAGGGCAAAGGGCGCCAGGACCGTGATCAGCAGCCACCAGCGTATGCCGCATATATAGCAGAGCGTGCCTATGCTGGCTATCAGTCCGGAGAACCGGAAGTAGACATACATGGGGAACAGATGCCTGGCGGCGTTCTCCACCCGGTTGTAGGCCTTGTCGATGATCTCCATGGACTCCTCGTTCTCGAAATGCTCGTATTTCAAGGTCTTGAGCTTGCGCAGCATCCGGCCCTTATAGGCTGTCTTCAGGATCAATTGGGAGCGGGGCTCCACATACTGGAAGATGATGCCGGAAAGAATTTCCGGGAGAAGGGCCGTGGCCACGAACAGGGCAGGGAAGACAATGTAGTCTTCCATCTGCAGTTGGCCCCGCGCCACCGCCAGGCCGCCGTCGAAGACATTCTGGTTCACATAAATGCTTATGGGGACCAGGATTCCGTCTATGATCGTGGCCAGGAAAGTCAATATGACGATCCAGGGGGATTCCGAGAAGAGGATGCTGATGAGGTCTTTGTAGGCTTTGAAGATTTTTTCATGATATGCTCCTTTGCACGGCTTTTGGTCCTTCGAATCTTTTTCACAGGTGGTACACGCTCATGATTTCCAGCATCCGCTCCACAGCCCGCAGCCAGAAGCCGCCGAACAGGATCCAGCCCCAGGCGTTCAGGCCCGGATGGGCATCGTGCAGCTTCTCCCACAGAGAAAAGGCGGCCGCAAGCAGCAGATATACGATGAGATAGACACAGATGTCCGACAGCGCGGGGAACAGCAATGAGACCGCCGACAGCGCAAGCGCGGCAAGCCCTGCGGCCCGGGGAAGCCAGGGATGGGGGCGCGTCTTTTCGGAGCTCCCCGCTCCCTCTGCTTTCCCTGCCAGGTCCTTCGGGCTCCCTGCTTTCCCTGCCAGCTCCTCCGCACTCCCTGCCCGCACCATGCCGAAGGCCAGTATCAGCACAGGCAGACCAGCAGACAGCGCAGGCAGCAGCTCCCCCAGCCATTCCAGCAGGGCCGCCCCCGGCTGCCCCATGGAAATCGCCTGGCGGAGGGCCATTTCCTCCGTGCCGTCCGCCAGATGGACCAGCAGGGCCATGCTCACCACAGGCAGAAAGGCCAGGCTGGCGGAGGCAAAGCGCAGGAACGGGGCCGGACGCAGCCGCTTTTGCAGGAGGCAGGGCAGCAGGAGCAGCAGCAACAGGCAGAGCATCCCCGCCGCATCCACCGCGAAATCGTACATCCGGCGATCCTCCGCCCCCGCCTTGATTGCCAGATAAAGGCCCGCGCCCTCCGCAGTCTGCATGTCATGGAGCGTCAGCCCGGCCATCGCGATGAGAAGCAGGGCAGACAGTGCCTGAATCCATTCCGCATATCGCTTCCGCAAGCCCTTCCCTTTCATTCTTTTCCCATCCTTTCCCGATTTGTCGCTACTCGTTCCTGTTTGTTTCTATTTATTGCCGTTTATGGCCATCTGCTTCTATTTATTCCCGCGAACAATGAGCCAAGCGGCCATGCTTACACGGCCAGTTGGCGAATGCCGCGAGGCTCAAATACCAAAGTGTCCGAAGGACACATTCTGCTCCACGGCGTTGCAGGCTTGATACCACGTTGCTTGCAGCGGGGTATTTGATTTTCCATTTGTTCCTGTAATCGGCATTCGTTTTTCCGTCAACCATTTTGCTGTACCACGGCCAGCACATACACCGCATAGGCCCAGTAGCACAACGCCATGCCCCCCGCGTAGATTCCCATGTCCCGCCGCTTCGCCAGGATGCCCTTCAGCACCGACAGGCTCAGCGCGACGCATACCACCATTGTCCCGAAGGTGGCCCTGTCCGGATAATGGGGCGACAGCACCATAGCCCCGTAGGACAGGACGGCCAGGGCCAGCAGCATCCACTGGGCGGGCCGAAGCCTCTCCTTCAGGCACACCGTCCAGAAGAGAAGCACCGCCACCAGCAAAAGGGCCGCCGGGAACAGATAGTCCGCCCCCGCCCGCAGCATGGAGAACAGCCGTTCATACAGGAAAGCGCCCAAAGGCAGCTTCTCCACGGCCTGGGCCCGGACGAAGTTGCCGGGGGCGGCCACCACCAGGATGCTTCCCAACAGGCATGCCGCGGAGCCGCCCGCCATCCAGGCTTTAAGCCTGCGCTTTTTTCCTTTCACCAGATAGACCACAGCCGCCAGGGCCGTCACCAGGCTGGCGGGGCCCATGTTCTCGTTGCTCCAGCCCGCCATCAGCCCCAGGGGCCAGATCCAGAGGTTCACAAGCGGCAGGTCGTCCGCCTCCGGCTCCTCCGTCTGCCTGAGATAGGGCCACAGGAACACCAGGATCCACACGGTGGAATAGACATAATTCACCGTCCCCGCCTGCCAGAACATGCTCATCTTCACATTGGCATTCAGGGCCACAATCAGGGAAGAGGCGCACAGAAAGCAGAAAGGCTTTCTCCAGCCTGCCGTCACGCACACCATCCAGCCCAGCACAAGCGCGGCAATCATATTCAGCATATCCGCCCCCAGCTCCCCGCACATCAAAGTGAGCTGCAGGATGCCATGGGTCACGCAGCGTCCCCCCCAGTTCAGGAAATGCCAGACCTGGCTCTCTATCACGTCCCCCAGGCCCTGCAGAGGGCGGTCGGCGGCCAGGTTGGTGGCATACCAGAGGTCGTCCATCATGAAGGGTATCCGCCTGTGGCCCAGCCACTCCATGACGGCCAGAATCAATATGCCCGCTACTATCGCGGCGGTTGCGCAAAATGCCCTGTTTTTCTTTTCCATATGCTCACCGGACTCCCCAATCCTTACATGCTCCATGTCCCGAACCGCCATGCCGCCCTCCGCTCAGTCATGCCTCTCCCCCTGGCTGTCATAGGTCTCGCAGAACCTGGCCGAGAAGGAAGGCTCCTCCCCCGCCACATACAGATGGGAGATGTCGCCGAAAGCGCTTACGCGGAAAATGGCTTTCCCGGGGCAGCGCTCCTCCGTGTAGACCGTGGTCACAGAGGAAGGGGCGGCGCAGAGATGGTGCCAGAGTATCATGGGGGAAGTGTTCATCAGATGGCTCAGCAGCACGCATTCCATGCCAAAGTGGCAGAAGAAGACAATCGTGTCGCGGTTGGGGCGCTCCGCTCTGTAGAAATCGCCCTCCCGGACATAGCCGTGCTCCGCCAGCACGGCGTCGAATTTCTCAACTACTTCCGCGTAGGCTTCTCCCACTCTGCCCTCCCGCATGATCTCCGTATCCGCCCAGCCCTCCCGCCGGAAATAGGCCTCCTCTGCCGTCCAGTCCTGAGGCAGCCAATCCCATGCAATGCCCCGGCTCCCCTCCGCCACGTCGGGCCTTTTGATGCCGGGCCAGAATTCCCGCAGCCACTGGCACTCTATGGCTGTCTTCCCCATCTTCTGCAGAGTCAGGGAGGCCGTGTCCTTTGCCCTGCCCAGGGAGGACACGTAGACTTTCGCCACCTCCATCTGTGAAATCCTGCGGGACAAAAGCTCCGCCTCCCGCCATCCCTTTTCCGTCAGGGAGTCCTTCTCATAGTCCGGGTCTCCGTGCCTGATGATTAGCAATCGCATGTCTGTCCTTCCTCCTGTTCTTCCCCCGCCTCGCCGAAGAACCTGTCGCAGAAGCGGTTCCATTTCTCTTCGTATTCCCCGTGGCTTAGAAGCGCCAGATCCGCGGGCGTATATACGCCGCGCTTCCCCGCTTCCTCCACGAACCTGTAGACCCAATCGTCCGATGTCTCCGCCACGGCGCGGACATGCCTCCAGCCCTGCGCGACCGCGTAGTACAGCCGCGTGTGCCCGTCCAGGGAGATAAATCTGTCCTCCCAGGGCAGCACCTGGATGATGATGTCGTCGGCCTTGTGGATGAAGCTGCCCACTGCCCGGACCTTGTCCTCATCCACGTAAAACTGGGAGGGCTGAATCTGCTCCAGCCCAAGGGTCAGGAGCCGCGCCGGAGGATATTCCCGGACGACTATGCCTTTTTCGTCATAAAACCGGGTGATGTGGGGCGTATAGAAGCGGAACCTCTCTATCACCTGTCCACAGGCCTCCGGGCCCGCCCCTCTGACGACGGCTTCGCTATCGGATATGATCTCCACCTCACAGGGCATGCCATCCGCCAGAAAGCAGCCGTGCTGGCAGAGCACCCGCTGGGAGAAACGCCCGTCCCGGTAGGTGTCTATTCTTTCGATTTCCATAAATTCCCCTCTTTCCTTCCGAAATCCGGCGGTTCTCTGTCAGCTCTGGCCGCAGATTTCCAGTCCTGCCCATTATAGCATCAATGAGCCGGCTTTTCCATTCTTTTTTGCTTCCTCCCGGAAACCCGGAGCCTTTCACCGGCCCGCGGCAGGCCGGGCAGCGCCCCGAACCGTTGCGCAGGCCTTTTCCAAAAAGCGGCTGTCAGGACAGAAGCTCGCGCATGATGCTTCTCAGGGAATCGCTGTCCAGATATTCCAGCATGTCCTCTATGGATTCTTTCTTTTGCGCCTTTCGTATCGCCAGCTCCTCCAGTTGCCTGTCCTCCATGTACTCATAGAACGCCTCCACAGGGTTGCCTGCCTCGTACTGCCCCAGCGCCAGCTCTCCTATGTCGTCGTTGTCCAGGTATTCCAACATGTCCTCTATGGATTCCCCGTTCCCTATCCTCTGTTCCGCCAGCTTCTTGAGCTGTTCGTCCTCCATGTACTCATAGAACGCCTCCACAGGGCTGCCCGCCTTATGCTGCCCCAGCGCCAGCTCCCCTATGTCGTCATTGTCCAGGTATTCCAGCATGTCCTCTATGGACTCGCCCCTTTCTATCCTGCGCTCCGCCACCTCCCGCAGGGTCTCGTCGTCCAGATACGGGTAGAAGGCTTCGATGTGGTCTCCGTTCTTCAGCAGCACGCTGTCCGCAAGCTGCTCCACCTGCTCCGGCTTCAGGATGGGAACCGCGGCCTCCAGCTCCTCTTTCGACACCTCGTTGCGCTCCACATATTCCTGGATGCCGTCCTCCATGGCGCTGTGAATCAGCTCCACCCTTCCGTCCAGGAGCTCGTCCACCGTGCAGTCGAACAGAGCCGCCAGTTGGGGCAGCTTGGAGATGTCCGGCATGCTGTTGCCCCGCTCCCAATTGGACACGGCCTGGAAGCTTACGTCCATTTTGTCTGCCAGCTCTGTCTGGGTCATATTCCGGGATTTTCTCAATGAGACGATTTTTTTACCCACCTGTTTCATATTGAACATAATCTTACCCTCGCTTTGAATGTTTGAAAAAGCTTTTTCTGAATGGATTGTAACACAGAAACCCGCATCCTTGCTATAAAGAAATGCTTGAATTTCAGCCATCCCCATGATTCAAGCAGCCCTTGAAGGGATGGCTTCCATCCAAGGCTTCCAATAAAGCTCCCGCAAAGCCCGGGGAATGCACCCTGGCCGTCCAAAAAAGGCCCTGCAGGCTGCCATGGGTCGCTCCCCCGGCAGGCCGCTGCAAGGCCTTTTGTACTACAATTTAGTAATTATTCTTTCCCTGTCAGGCAATGCTCCGGGCACCGGAACCGGAAACCTTCAGGCACCGGATGGCGTTCAGCACCGCCAGCACCATGACGCCCACGTCCGCGAAGATGGCGATCCACATATTGGCCAGGCCCACGGCCCCCAGGAGCAGGCAGGCCGCCTTCACAGCCAGGGCGAATACGATGTTCTCATAGACGATGGCCAGGCATTTCCGGGAGATCCGTATGGCCAGGGCCAGCTTCATGGGATTGTCGTCCATGAGCACGATGTCCGCCGCCTCGATGGCCGCGTCCGACCCAAGGGCCCCCATGGCCACGCCGATGTCCGCCCGGGACAGCACCGGCGCGTCGTTGATGCCGTCCCCCACGAAGGCCAGGTTCTCCTTGGGCCCTTTCCGGGTCAGCAGGGATTCCACCGCCTCCACCTTGTCCCCGGGCAGCAGCTCGCTCTTCACCTCGTCCAGGCCCAGCTGCCCCGCCACATGCTCCGCCGTGAGCCTGGCGTCCCCTGTGAGCATGACGGTCTTCTTCACGCCTGCTGCCTTCAGGGCGGCGATGGCATCTTTCGCCTGCTCCTTCACCACGTCGGCTATCAGGATATAGCCCGCGTAGGCTCCGTCCACCGCCACATGGACGATGGTGCCAATCTGCTGCGTCTCTTCATAGGGCAGGTTCAGGCTCTCCATGAGCCTGGCGTTTCCCGCCGCCACGCTCACGCCGTCCACCAGGGCTTTCACGCCGTGGCCGCTGATCTCCTCCACATCGGATACGAGAGAGGGACGGAGCTCTCTGCCGTAGGCTTCCTTCAGGCTCTTGCTGATGGGATGGTTGGAGTAGCTCTCGGCGTAGGCCGCCAGCTCCAGGAGACGCTCCTGGGCCGCCTGCCAACCGCCGGCTGCCGCGGAACCGGTTTCCTTCGAATGATGTCCACCATCAGCTTCCGGCCCTGTCCCTTCTGCCTGCGTCCATCTCCCGGCTTCCCGAGCCTGCCCTGCGCTCTCAGCTTCCGAGCTGTCTTCCCGGAGCCCCATCGGCGCCCCCTCGCGGGCCTGCCCAAGCTTTTGCGCGAATTCCGCCGCCGGGCAGATTTCCGTCACCTGGAACACGCCCTTGGTCAGCGTCCCCGTCTTGTCGAAGACCACATACTTCGTCCTGGCCAGGGCCTCCAGGTAATTGGAGCCTTTCACCAGTATGCCGCAGGAGGATGCCCCGCCGATGCCCCCGAAGAAGCTCAGGGGAATGGATATCACCAAAGCGCAGGGACAACTGATGACCAGAAAGGTCAATGCCCGGATGACCCATGTGCTCCAGTCCGCCGGGTTGCCCAGGAGCAGGTTGACCACCGAGGGAACCACCGCCAGGGCCAGGGCGCTGTAGCAGACGGCAGGGGTATAGTATCTGGCGAACTTGGTGATAAAGTTCTCCGTCCGGGCCTTCTTCATGCTGGAATTCTCCACCAGGTCCAGGATCTTGGACACTGTGGACTCCCCGAATTCCTTCGTGGTCCGGATCCGCAGCAGGCCCGTGAGGTTCACGCAGCCGCTGACGATCTCCTCCCCCTCCTTCACCTCCCTGGGGACGCTCTCTCCGGTGAGGGCGCTGGTGTTCAGGGTGGAGCTTCCTTCCGTCACGATGCCGTCGATGGGTACTTTTTCCCCGGGCTGCACCAGAATCACCGTGCCCACCTCCACATCGTCAGGATCCACCTGCTCCAGGTTGCCCTCCTGGTCCTCGATGTTGGCATAATCGGGGCGGATGTCCATGAGGGCGCTGATGTTCTTCCGGCTGCGCCCCACGGCCACGGCCTGGAACAGCTCGCCGATCTGGTAGAAGAGCATGACCGCCACGCCTTCGGCGAACTCGCCCTCCAGCCCCCTGCTCTCATTGTAGATGCCCAGCAGCATGGCCCCCACCGTGGCCACGGCCATCAGGAAGTTCTCATCGAACACCTCCCCGTGGCAGATGCCCAGCACCGCCTTGCGCAAGATGTCATAGCCTATGATGAAGTAGGGCACCAGGTACAGCGCGAACCGCGGATACCCCTCCACGGGCACGAAGTGCAGCGCCACCATGAGGACTGCCGCTGTGATGATGCGGTACAGCACCTTTTTCTGTTTCTTTGTCATGTCGTTATCCTACCTTTCCATAATCAATCCGATTGAAAGGAGAGCCGCCTTTCTCTGCCGCCACATGCACACCGGGCTCAGGCTTTCCCCAGCCTTCTGCACGGTTTGGAGCCGCCCAAGTCTACACGATATGGGCCCGAACGCATTCTCCGGCGCGGAATAGAGCATCCCGCTTTGCCGTAGACATGGTCATCCCCCTCTCCAAGCGCTTTCCTATACGGCACATATTTTCCCATGTGACGCAAAAGAACCGCCGAAGCGATTCTTTTGGAGGCCGTCCCTTTAGTCCAGAAAAATCTCGCAATCGTCCTCCACCTTCTTGCAGGCCTTGCGCACGGACTGCATGACTCCCTTCTCGTCCGCCCCCTCCGCGAACTCCACTTTCATCTTCTGGGTCATGAAGCTGACGGTGGCCCCCTGGACGCCCTCCACCTTCTTCGCCGCTTCCTCCATCTTCAGGGCGCAGTTCGCGCAGTCTACCTCGATTTTGTAGGTTTTCTTCATAAGTCCTGTCTCCTCCTCATTTTGGGTTTTATAAGAATGGATGTTTTTCATATGATCTATTGTTCATATGCTTATATTACCATATTTTCAGGGGATGTCAATACCTGATTGAAAAAATCATCGCTGAAAATCATCCGGTTATGTAGAGCCATGCCATCAAGATTGTCTTTTCTTTATGAAAAATCTTTTCTTTATGAAAAAATAGAGCATATAGATCCTAATCCTCTATATGCTCTAACGCTATTGCCATATTAGGTTTTGACTCCCATGATTTCATTCGCCGCAAATGCCTTTAATCATGCTTTATGGAAAGCTTTCCATAAAGCATGGACCACAGCATTAATTAGTGCCTCCCTCATGGGAACCGGTTCAACCAGATTCTTTTCCACTCGTTTCGTATTGGTCACCTTCGCTTTTGTGGTATTCTCTATCTTCATTTTTTCGAGGACATTATTTGTGGCCTTAATCAGCGAACAGTATCCATACTCCTCATTTTCAATCAAATCCACTTTGTCCGTCCCTGCATACTTCGCAATCTTAATGGATACTCCATTTTCATCTGCCAGCAAATAAGCGATATAATTATATTTCCCATCCGGCGCAAGCAGTTCAAGGCTATTGGCAAACTTTACGTTCAGTTCAAGCCCCCGCTCCTCACTGCGCCGGTATCTCCTTCGGCCGCTGCGCCGTCTCCAGCAGCAAGTTCCCCCGGATGTCGATGACGGGCCCGCCTGTGCCCTGGATGTACTCCTTCGTGATGGTGACCCGGCCGATGTTGTCGTCCTTGGGTATCTCGTACATGATGTCCAGCATGAAGTCCTCGATGATGGAGCGCAGGGCCCTGGCCCCGGTGTCCCGCTCCATGGCCTTGTCCGCGATGGCCTCCAGGGCCTCTTCCGTGAACTCCAGCTTCACCTCGTCCAGCTCCAGGAGCTTCTGATACTGCTTCAAGATGGCATTCTTGGGCTCCTTCAAGACCTTCACCAGCATGTCCCTGGTGAGGCCCCGCAGGGTGAATATGATCGGCAGGCGGCCGATGAACTCCGGAATCATGCCGAACTTCCGGATGTCCTCCACCGTCACCTTGGAGAGGATGTCCCTGTCCTTGTCGTACTTGTCCTTCAGCTCGGCGTTGAAGCCGATGCCCGCGGTCTTGTTCAGCCGCTGCTTGATGATCTCCTCCAGGTCCGGGAACGCGCCGCCGCAGATGAACAGGATGTTCCTGGTGTTCACCGTGGCCAGGGGCACCATGGCGTTCTTGCTGTTTGCCCCCACGGGCACCTCTATCTCGGCGCCCTCCAGGAGCTTCAGCATCCCCTGCTGGACGCTCTCGCCGCTGACGTCCCGGGTGTTTGTGTTCTTCTTCTTGGCTATCTTGTCGATCTCGTCGATGAAGATGATGCCCCGCTCCGCCTTCTCCACGTCATTGTCCGCGGCCGCCAGGAGCTTGGACACCACGGACTCGATGTCGTCGCCGATGTAGCCTGCCTCCGTCAGGGAGGTGGCGTCCGCGATGGCCAGGGGCACGTCCAGGAGCCTGGCCAGGGTCTTCACCAGGTAGGTCTTGCCGCAGCCCGTGGGGCCGATCATGAGCATGTTGGACTTCTCGATCTCGATATTGTCCATGGTGCCGGTGGCGACACGCTTGTAGTGGTTATAGACCGCCACGGAGATGACCTTCTTGGCATAGTCCTGCCCCACCACGTACTCGTCCAGGCTGGCCTTGATCTTATGTGGCGCTGGGATATTGCGGATGTCCAGCGCAGGCGCCGCATCGGCTTCCTTCTTCTTTTTCTTGATTTTCTGTTTGTTGGGGATGCCCCCGTCCCCACGCAGGTCCGCCAGGTTCACGAAGCTGATGTTGGGGAATCCCCCCTGCTTCGTCATCTGGTCCAGCTCGTTCTGGAGCTGGGGATTGTTCAGCATCCCCTGGTAGTCGAACTGGCTCACGGTCTCCATGGTCTTGTGCATGCAGTCGCTGCAGACGCAGATATTGTTGGGCAGCTTGAACATCTTTCCCGCCTTGCTCTCCGGGCGGCGGCAGATGAAGCAGACATCTTCATAGTCCTTGCTGTCGCTCTTTCCCGCGTTCTTGGTGGCGGAGGCGTCTTTGTGCCCTTCTGTCAGGTCGGCCTCTTTCCCGGCCCCGGCCTCTTCCGCCTGCCTTTCTTCCTTCTTTTCCTCTTCCTCATATATGTCTGACATAGTCTGGTTTCCTCGTTTCTGCGCGATTGTACCATCCGCGCTACCCTTAGTATACTGGAAAATCTGTATCTGCACAAGTGAACTTTTTCTAAAAACCGTTTCCTGGGGGCCAAATGCCCTCAGCCGGAGGCATTCGCCGGACAAAATGCATGCCGAAAGCCCGGACAGGTCTCCCAGCCCGGGCTTTTTCCTTTCTCGTTTGGCGGCCTCAATTCTGAGGCTGGCTTCCCAGTGTGACTTCCAGTTCCACATCCTCATACCGTCCGTCGGCAAAACGCTTCACCGTCACCTTCAATGTCTCCCCGGCCCTGTAGTAGCCTACCAGCTGTTTCAGCTCGCTGCGGGTGGAGACCCTCTGGCCGTCGAACTTGATGATGATATCGCCGTGCTGGATGCCGGCCTGCTGCGCGGCAGTCCCTTCCTGGACATTGATCACGAACACGCCCTGGGGGATGCCCAGCATGGCTGCGATCTCATCCGTCACGTCCTGCATCTCGATGCCCATGTAGCCTGCCTCTTCCGCCGCCACCTTTTCCGTCCTGGTCTGGCGCTCCAGAAGGTCCGCGATGATGGGGCTGGCGGAACTGATGGGGATGGCGTAGCCCATGCCCTCTACCTGGGAGCTGGCTATCTTGTTGGAATTGATGCCGATGACTTCGCCGTTGATGTTCAGCAGCGCGCCGCCGGAGTTGCCGGGGTTGATGGCTGTGTCAGTCTGGATGAAAGTACCTACGGTTCCGTCTTCCATGGTCACTTCCCGGTTCAGGGCGCTGATGATGCCGCTGGTGACAGACTGTCCGTAGCCTAAAGCATTCCCGATGGCGATGACGGGCGTGCCCAGCTTCAGGTCGTCGCTGTCACCCATGGTGGCGATGGTGATGGCGCTTTTGGTCTCCTGGGACAGGTTCTCCAGAGGAACCGCGATGACTGCCAGATCCATCTCCGCGTCCGTTCCCTTAATATAGGCCTGGGCCACGGAACCATCGATGAAAGTGACTTCCAGGGTATCCATGCCCTGTACCACATGATTGTTGGACACGATCAGAAGCTCGCTCTCGTTCTCCGCCACGATGATGCCCGATCCGCTGGACGCGCCCTGCTGGCTGTACTGCTGCCCCCAGAAGGTGGTCCCGGTCTGGGTGTAGTTGTTCACGATGGACACCATGGCCGGCATCACATCCTCCACCACATTGGAGATGTCCGTGTTCACATAGGTGATGTTTTTCACATTCTGCATCCAGGCATCGGCGAGCCCTTCGGGAAGTCCTGTCTGTGCGTCCTCACCGTCATCCGTGAGGCCGGCGCCCTGTTCCTCCGTCTGGGAAATCCGCTCGAGGCCGAACTGCACTACGTAGAACCCCGCCCCCGCGAACAGGCCGAACAGCAGACCCAGTCCCATGCTCAGCAGCACCTTCCGGAAACCGCCTTTCTTCTTTTTGCCGCCGATGCCCGCGGGCGGTTCCATGGCCTTGTTATAATTGGCGTCTGTCTGATAAGTCGTGTAGCTCCCATTGTCAGAATTGGAATAAATATCGTTCTCGTACATAATGCTTACCTCCTCCTGAAAGAATCCTCAGCCGAACCTTTCTTGTTTCATCTCTATGTACTAGAGTATATCCGGCAATTGTGTTAAAATTGTGTTTTCCTCATGAAAGAATCGTGAAATCTCCCCAGTACTCACGGTTCGCGGTGATCTTCAGGATCAGCCCCCGGGGCAGCATCCTGTAATGCTTCCCCAAAAGATATCCGGCATATTTGAAAGCGCATTGGACGCAGAATCCCGGGAACCGGTAGAGCCGCTTCCTCTTTTTCAGATAGCGCCATGTATCGCCCACCAGACGCTTCCCCTCGGACTCCGAGGAAGCCGCGCCGAACACTTCCGGATGCTGGGCCTGGGACACGCCCAGGTCGAAGTTGCGCCGCAGCTGCTGTATATTCGTATAATTGTGGGAATGGACCACCTGCGCCCCGGCCTCATAGGCAATCCCATACCCTGCCCGGATTGCCGCGGCCGCGTATATCATGTCCTCATTGAAGATCGTATGCCGGACGAAACCGCCCAGTTTTTCGTAGACATCTCTCCGGTAAGCCGCGCATACATTGGAGCAGAAAAAAGTCTTGATGCCCATGCTCTCCAGATCCGCCGCCGTCTTCACCCGGGAAGACGGCGGGTAGTTGAAATACCGGGAAGCCTTCTCGAACTCCGAGGAGTCCGGGCCCGGCAGCTGTCTGGCATAGGCCGCCGCCACGTTCCCCTGCAGATTTGCCGTCAGGCGCTCCACCAGAAAGGAATCCACCGGCAGGGCGTCCTGGGTCATGGCCACGAAGACTTCCGCCTCCGAGTGTCCCACCGCCCTGTGCCTGGTCCCTCCATGGTCGAACTCCCGCTTTTCCAGATGCCGCACCTGCACATTGGGGTATCTCCGGGCAAATCCGGCCTCTCCCATGCCCTCTGTCCCCTCCAGCAGTTCGTCAAAATATGCCTTCCCGGTATTCATGAGCAGAATTCTGTGGATGGGCACGGACTGGCCCTCCAGCTTGTCCAGCAGGGCGAACAGCTCCCTGCCCGGTCTGTATACGGGAATGATGATGTCGATTTTCAAACCGCTCCTCGTTCCTTTCCTTCCTTGCGTCTGTAGCCGCCCATTTCCACAGGCGGCAAAGTTTTCCGCAGCATAAATTCAGAAAAGGGGCTGCCCGCTCTCGACAGCCCCTTCAGGATACATGCTGTATCTCCGTTACTTAAGATATTTGGATGTATCGGATTCAATCTTCTGGCTGTATTCCCTTACGCTCTGGGTGACTGTATATTCCATGTCCTCGAACAGGAACTGGTGCAGCCATACCACATTGTCCTCCAGGCTGGTGGGGATGACGCAGGCGCCCTTAGCCCCCATATTCGCGTTCCCGCGGTATTCGGGCTGAGGGAATCCGTCCTCTGCCACAATACTGTAGTCCGCAATCACTCCCAGCAGATCCAGGATGTCCTTGGAGTCAAGACTGGTATAGATGTCGCCGATGCAATCATTGAACACCTTGGTCAATGTAGCGAGGTCTGTCTTCTTCGCCTGATCCTCGATGGCCTGTATCACTTCCCGCTGACGGGCCGCCCTCTGGAAGTCATCGCCCTTGGTCTGACGGATCCGGCAGTATGCCGTGGCCTGCACGCCGTTGAGCAGCTGGTAGCCTGTCTGTGTCACCGGCGTGTACTGGCACTTCAGCACATTGGACACATTTACCTGGTAATTGTTGATATGCTTCAGCTCCTCGCTGTCCACATCGATATAGACGCCGCCCAGCCCGTCGATCACTGAGCTGAGGCCTTTATAGCCTACCGTGACGAAATCCGTGATGTTCATGTCCAGGTTCATGTTCAGCATCTTCACCGCCTGCTCCGCGCCGCCGAAGGAGTACGCCGCGTTGCACTTGCGGTACTCGTCCGTGCCGATGTTCAGATATGTGTCACGATATACGCTGACCAGCTTGATGTCCCCGGTGTCCAGGTTGATGCTGGCGATCATGGTGCTGTCGCTGCGGCTGTCCTTGAACAGCTGGCTGTCCGTCTTCGCGTCCACGCCGAACAGGGCAATGTTCCTGTAGCCGTGCATGGTACCGCCCTCTTCCTCCATCTCCTGCACCTGGGAGGGAATGGCCAGCTTCTCCGTGTCTATCACAGTCACCTTCGGGCCTTCACTGGTCTTGTTCATCACCAGATACAGCAACATGATCATCACCAGGATGATGATGATCTCAAAAGCGAACAGAATCATCTTCCGCCTCTGCTTCGCCGCCCTCTGCCTTTTGCTCATTCTACTGTTTGCCATAATACCTTCCTTCTCCTTTCCAGTTCCGTATCAGTAAGCGTTTTTATTGATGAATCCTGTGAAAAATGTCATCAGGATAATCTTCAGGTCGAACCACACAGTCCAGTTCTCTATATAATAGATATCATATTCAATCCGTTTCCGGATCGAGGTGTCGCCCCGGAGGCCGTTCACCTGGGCCCAGCCGGTGAGCCCGGGCCGCACCTGATGCTTCACCATATATCTGGGAATCTCTTCCTTGAATTTCTCCACGAACAGGGGCCGCTCCGGCCTGGGCCCCACCAGGCTCATGTCCCCTTTCAGGATATTGAACAGCTGGGGAAGCTCGTCCACGCTGGTCCGCCGCAGAATCTTCCCTATGGGGGTGACCCTGGGGTCATTGCGCACCGTCCACGCCTTTCTCTCCTCGCTGGGCGCCTGGCGCTCCATACTGCGGAATTTGTACATATAGAACGCCTTGTTGTGGAGCCCCACCCGCTCCTGCCGGTAGATCACAGGCCCCGGACTGGTGAACTTTACCAACAGGGCCGCCAGCAGCATGATAGGGGAGGTGACCACGATGCCCACCAGCGCCCCTGCCACGTCCATGATCCTCTTAATGATGATGTTCCCTGTATTCGTCAGGGGCACATACCTGATATTGATCACCGGCAGCCCCATCAGGTCCTCCGTGTAAGGCTTGCTGGGGATCAGGCTGTTGTAGTCGGGGATGAACTTCGTGTGCACGCCTGATTTCTCGCAGATGGCCACGATGCCCTCCAGATGGTCGTAGTCCTTTAAGGACAGGGAAATCGCGATCTCGTCCAGCTTGTTCTCCGGCAGGATGATCTCCAGGTTCCCCAGCCGCCCCAGCACTTTGACCCCCTTATAGGTCGTGCCCGCGGGGATATGGTCATCCAGGATGCCGCAGGCCACATAGCCCCACTGGGGGTTGTCCAGCAGCCTGTCGATATACTCCTCCGCCGCCCTGGAATATCCTACCAGCAGGATATGCTTCAGATTATATCCCTTACTGCGGATCGTCCGCAGCCCCCTGCGCAGCCCCAGCCGGAAGCAGGAGGTGAGGAACACATTGAACACATAAAAAAATCCCATCACGGATCGGGAGAAATTAATCTCACGGATGATCATGTAGAGGACGATGATCAGCGCCACGATTCCGATGGTGTTGGCTTTGACGATGCCGAATATCTCAAAACGCCGCCGCACGGTCCGCTTGGGCGCATATACGTCGCAGACGTAGTACAAAAACGCGTAAATCGGGATGACTGCCGGAAGGAGCGTGAGGTAATCGCCCATAGGAAGCACACCGAGCCCTGGCCCGTCACCCAATAAGTAAAATTTGAAACAATAGGCCAGCAAGAAAGAGGCCGCCGTTATGGCAGCATCTATCATCACCAGCAACTGGTTGAATACTTTCTGATTGTCCTTTATCATATGCGCCACCCAAGGTTACCTTACACCATTATTATAAAAAGAGCAACTTATGATTTTATGAAGTTGTTTCTTAAGTTTTCTTAAGAAGTCTCAGGACATTCACATACAGCTGCCACTGAATGGCCAGATAATTTCCCAGATGGTTCCAACGGAAGGGAACCCTCTTCGCCCTGCCCGACGGGGAGCAGGCTTTCCGCACGCCCTGGCAGAGGCCTTTCAGATATAGCTTTCCCATTCCCTTTTTACAGAAAAAGAAAAATTTTGCCAAAAAGCCCAAAATCAGGAAAGGCAGGTTCCAAATCCGCTGTAGGAGGGGCATGTCCTTCGCGATGACATATACGCTGTTAGAGGCGGCTAACTCCGTCTTCCACGCATTGTAGCGGGAGCCGCTGGAGGCGCTGCCGTAGTGGACGACCTCCGCCTGCGGCTCATAGAAGCTGCGGTAGCCATATATCCGGGCCCGGTAACCCATATCCAGATCCTCCAGATAGGCGAAATGCGTCTCGTCGAACAGGCCGATCTCCTCCAGCACGCTTTTTCTGTAGATGGCCGCGCCGCCGCAGGCGGAGAAGATCTCCGCTGGCTGCCCATATCGGGCGGCAGGCTGCCCCTTCCCCCGGGAGTAGGCCCAGCCCAGCACGCAGTACCTGTCGCCTGCGTCGTCAATGCGCTCGGGGGCGTCCCACATGAGCATCCTGGCGCTGACAGAGAAAGCCTTTGGCCTCGCCTCAAGGGAATCGCAGAGGGCTTTGACGAAGCCAGGGCCGGCTTTCGTGTCGTTGTTGAGAAGGATGACATAGGGAGTCCGCGCCGCCTCGATGCCCACATTTACGGCATGGCAGAAGCCGGTGTTGGCGGGAAGCGCGATGAGGGCCGCCTGAGGGAACGCGTCTTCTATCAGCTGCCGGCTTCCGTCCGTGGAGCCGTTGTCCACTACGATTATGTGGTACTCCGAGGGCGGCATGTCCTGGGCCAGAAGGGATTCCAGGCATTCCTCTATGAATTTGATGCCATTGTAGTTGGGGATGATGACAGTGGCTTTGGACATGGCTTTCTCCTTGTTGATAGTTCCGCGGGTGCAGGGCGGATTTTCTCTTCTATATAGTATCGTCCATTTTCTGGCCGTATCCAGTTTTTCGGACATTTTTCAGATAATCCAATTTTCAGGATACGTTTCATGACATTTTCATAAAGAATTCCCCCAGTCTGTCGATAAATCCAACATAGAAACGAAAGCAAAGGAGGCCATTATGAATATCCATCTGCAGAATTCGAATCTCATGGCGTTCGGGCAAAGCCGCCTCTTCGGCGGCAGGCTGAAAAGCACGGCCCAGAAGCTGGAGCGGCAGGCTGAGCGCGACAGCCAGGTCGCCTTTTTCGAGAACCAGAAAGCGAACCTGAAAAACATTGAGTGCAGCAGCCCGGAGGAAGCGGCCAGGGTGCTGGAAATGCTGCATTCCTATGAGGACAGCATCGCGGCCGTCAAGGCCCAGTACAACCAGGAACAGATGTTCCATTTGATGGACGAGGCGAAGGAACGGGGCGAGGAAATCGCCAAGGCCATCGAAGAGAGCGAGCCCAAGACGCCGGAAGAGCGCAGGGAAGAGGCTGTCAAAGAGGCCCTGGGCATCGAGGAGGAAGGCGGCATGCTGAGCGATATCCTGGACGAGGTGGCGGAAGAGCAGCTGACGGAAGCCCTGGAAGATGTGCCTGAGACCGCTGCCCAGGCTGGCGCCCCCCTGGATCAGGAGCCCGCACAGGCGGCTGCGCCGCCTACGGCGGAAGCGGACTCAGGCCTGCTGCAGCCCCGGGAAATCCTGCCGGAGCTTCCTGCCTCTTACAAAAGCTTCGACGCCTTGGCGTAATGTCAGGGACGGTTTCCAGCAAAGCCCACGGCTCCGCCCCATGCAGCGGGGCTGTGGGCCCTCCCGGAACCGCGGCGGCCTGGCCCTGGCCGTGATTTTCCTTTTCCCGCTTACCCATTTTCCCGCTTACCCTTTTCCGCTTATCCCTCTCCCCCCAAATCCGGCAGATACAATATCCGATACCCTTCCCTCCGCAGGGCTTCACAGAGCTTCAGGCTCAACCGGCATACATCGCTGCCCTCCGGCAGCACCGAAACGTCAAAGATATCCGTTCCGGGGATGGCCCTGTAAGGCACCCCCACAATCTGCGTGAAAAGCTCCAAACACTGGGGCCGAACCATTAGATTGCGCAGGTCCACGGCTTCCGCGTCCTGGGAGAGCACAGCCCGGTGGAGATAGCCGCTGTAGCAGGCGGGAAGGCCCATGTACACCACAGTTCCGTCTTCTTTCATCCGGCCGCCGCATATCCTTCCCTTGCGCACCAGCCGCCCCCCGACGGCTCCCACGTCCTGTCTGCTGTCAAAGAGGCCGCCCCCGAAGCGCAGCCGGTAAAATCCCACATGCTCCGTGTCATGCGCCCGTGCCCCCCAGCCGGCCCTGTCCGAAAAGTCCTGCAGGGCCCTGCGCCCGGCCTCATACGCGTAGCGCTTGCTCTCCGGGTTCTCCGCCGTGGAGCCTGTGTGGCACCTCCAGTGGTACAGCACCTTGGGGATATGGTGGACCTCCCGCTCCGGGTCTTCCAAACGGGCCACCGCGCGCAGCACCAGATCGTAATCCTGGGCCCCTTCATATTCCGGGCGGAACCGCAGGTCCTGTATCAGCTCCCGCCTCATCACCAGGAAATGACAGATGTAGTTGTTGCTCAGGAGCAGATCGAGATTGAAATCCTCTTTGAAATTCGGCTCAAAATATTCCGTCCTGCCGCCATTGCATTTGTCTTCGTCGGAATAAAGCATCTGCGGCCTTGTCCCCCGCCGTTCTCCCGCCTCGATTGCCACCGCCATTTCGTAGAGGGCATCCTCCGCCAGGATATCATCATGATCCAGCAGCCCCACATAGTCGCCTGTGGCGAGAGCGAGCGCCTGGTTCGTATTCTCCGCGATTCCGGCATTTCGCTCCAGGTGCACATAGCGAATCCGGGCATCCCCAGTCCCAGGCGAGGAAGCGCCCCCGGCCGACGCCTCCATCCCGGCCCCTCCTGACAGGAAGCTTTGCACGATGCGCTCCACGCTGTCGTCCTCCGTGGCGTCCGCCAGAATCACCTCCCATTTCGGGTACGTCTGGAGGCACAAGGATTGCAGCAGATCTCTGAGATATTCCGGTTTCGTGCGGTAGACGGGGACAAGGATGCTGAAAGCCACCGGCTCGCCCTCCCGCTCCCGCCTGGCCTCCCACCAGGCCCGCTGCGCCGCCAGCTGCTCCTCGGTGGGCGGGCGCCAGAGATAGGGCGGCTGCTTCCGTTCCTCCATGCGCTCCCGAACAGCGTACCAGGTCCTGCGCAGGCCGTTCCGCTTCAGAAAATATATGGTTTTTTTCAAGTTCGCCTGATTGCTTCTGCCCAATGATACCTCCTTAGAGCCATCCCAGCTCTTTCAGGGACTCCATGACCTCCTCCGGAACCGAAGCCTCGTCCCCTTTCTCCAGACGGATGCAGAAAAACACGTTCATCTGGGCCGGGTAGCTCAGCATCATGGTGCCGTCATGGAAAATCAGAATCCTGTCGCCGGTCTCCAGACCCCCGAACATATCCTCATCCCCCGTCCGGCCCTGCATGACCACAGGTTCCCCGGAGCCGCCGTCAAATACGATAATGGGGCTCCCTGCGGCAATATAAATCCCCGTGCCCGCCTTCAGCGGCCTCCAGATCAACAGCACCGCCGCCACGGCGCATCCCAATATCAGAACCCCTATCAGCACCTTCCTGCCCATAGCCGCCTCCTCCTCACCCCCCTACGGGGACATCCATGCCCTTCTGTCATCCTCTCGATATTGCATCTGTATTTTTTCGTTTTTTGCTGCAATTGATTCCCGCAGGCAGCATCTCACCTCGATAATGTTCCAAGGCCTTGTAAATTTTCTGTCTTTTATCTGACCGATGGCCGTTTTTGTTAAATGATTCCATTTCAGTTCCGCTATCATGGCCGGTTTGTCCGACTGGCGCTTTGGCAGAAAGACCATGTCCGCATACCCCTTCCCTGTGGGCCCGTCATGAATCCCTCATTTCCCGGCCCGCGCTAACGAAACCATGCCGCAGAACCCGTTATAAAAGCAGGGGCAGTCAGAAAACGGGTGATTTTCCGACTGCCCCATTTTGTCAATCTATCACACAGCGCTCTCCGACTACAGCACCGCCTTCAAATCCTCGGTCAGCTTCTCAAGACGCTTCTGGGCATCCTCCAGGCTGGCGCCTTTCACGCCCATGTAGAACTTGATCTTGGGCTCCGTGCCGGAGGGACGCGCACAGCACCATGCGTCGTCAGGAAGCTCGAAGTAGAGCACATTGGACTTGGGCAGGCCGGTCTTTCCCTCTTCGCCGGTGGCCATGTCCAGGGCGCGGTCCGTCTGGTAATCCCTGAACTTCAGCACCTGCAGGTCGCCGAACGCCTTGGGCGGATTCTGGCGGAGCTTCTCCATGATCTCCGCGATCTGCCTGGAGCCGTCGATGCCCTTCAAGGTGATGGTGTACTGGGACTCCTTGTAGTAGCCGTACTTCTCGTAGGTGTCCAGCATCATGTCCCAGAGGGTCTTGCCCTGCTTCTTGCAGTAGGCGGCCACTTCGCAGAGGCACATCACCGCCACGATGGCATCCTTGTCCCTGGCATGGGTCCCGGCGAGACACCCGTAGCTCTCCTCCAGGCCGAACACATAATGGTTGCTGCCGGACTGCTCAAAGAGCTTGATCTGCTCCCCGATGAACTTAAAGCCTGTGAGCACCTCTATCAGCTTCACGCCGTAAGTCTTGGTGATGGGCCTGGTCATGTTGGTGGTGACGATGGTGGTGACCAGTGCGGGATCCGCAGGCATAGTGCCGGTAGCGGTCCTCTCACGCAGGATGTACTCCGCAATCAGCATGCCGGACATATTGCCGGTGAAGGAGACATACTCGCCGGTCTTGGAATCCTTGGCGTACACGCCCAGACGGTCCGCATCCGGATCCGTGGCCAGGACGATGTCCGCGTCCTTCTCCTTGGCCAGGCGCAGGGCGTAGGTGAAAGCCTTGGGGTCTTCCGGATTGGGATACTCCAGGGTGGTGAAGTTGGGATCCGGGTTCTCCTGCTCGGGCACCACGTACACATGCTTGAATCCCAGCTCCGACAGGATGCGCCTGGCAGGCAGGTTTCCCGTGCCGCACAGGGGCGTGTATACAATCTTGATATCGTCCGCTACCTCCTGGATGACCTCCGGGTGGATGATCTGCTTCTTCAGCTCCGCCATGTAGGCGTCGTCGATTTCTTTGCCGATGACCTGATACAGGCCCTCTTCCATGGCCTTGGCCTTATCCATGGTCTTCACGGTGTGGTAGTCCTTGATGGCCTGGACTTCCTCGATGATCTGCTTGTCGAAGGGCGCGGTGACCTGGGCGCCGTCCTCCCAGTACACCTTGTAGCCATTGTACTCCGGCGGGTTGTGGCTGG
>OFFW01000345.1_pt1 | contig 34663 bp, 37 predicted proteins | sample 1521501 | NCBI WGS metagenome assembly OFFW01 (sample SAMEA3504107, study PRJEB24116) | mouse gut metagenome | biome: mouse gut; feature: mouse-associated habitat; material: faeces | place: Denmark | collected 2011
TTCTGCCTTGCCTGTCAGTTTCTCGGCACTTTCTATCAATCTGACCATCTTCTCCTTCTCCATCCGCTCCGATAGAGAACCAAGCCAGATATGGGATATCTCATCCAGTTCTTTTGTGACGATGATCTGCGTTGGGAACAATACGTTTCCTTCAATATAGTATATCCCTCGATAGGGATTTGATGTGACATAACCATGTTCCCGGAAATACGCAAACAGGCCGTCCGGCCTTGCCTCCCGCACCAGCGATACCGTCACATCATCTGCCCTGATTGCATCCACCCGTTCCCCGTAAGACTTATACAGGCCGGCATATGCCCCTGCTTTGTAAAAAGCATCAATATCCAGCGCATCGTCCGGTGATTTGTACTCCATGATATTATGGCCCCTGAACAGGATACCGATCTCATTCTCTATCCTGACGGACGCCTCCTTCTTGATCACCAGCAGGTCGATCTCCAGCGGCTTTGTGTTCAGATTATATTCTTTTTCAAAGATCAGTCCCTGTCTGTTCCTGGCAAACTCCAGATTCATCGCCGCCACAAAACCGGGATGCCATTGTATCTTTGTCTCTTTCATATACGCTCCTTTGTATGCTTTATTATATCACAAAAAAGGGTTCAGTACAACATAGCGCAAACACTGTATTTATGGGAAAAGTTCAGCCTTTACACGCTAACTAAATCTGTCAAAATCCCCTCAATTAGTAACAAATTAGGAACAGATTTCACAGTAGTCAGGGTTCCCCAAATAGATCCATCCGTTGCGCTTTTCCCGGTATGATTTCAGCAGGCCCCAACTGCCGGAAATCTCCACAATAGTGAAGGTTCCGATGCCCGTGTACTTGCCTGACAAGTTGCTGTTATCTGCGGAACCGGAGCTTGTTCTGATATTCAGATCCGGGATGACAACTCTGACCAGAAAAGGAACAATGGGGAAGGGGGAAACGCTGGAACCGGTGAACCGGTCAAAAAATGTCTGACCGGATGCGGCCCGCTTTTCCTCTACAGCTACACTCTGATCCCCCGGCTGTTCATACTTATGCAGAACAATGTCTGACGCTTCCCTGACGGATGCGGAGCTGTTCAGTACGGTCATAACAGCTTTGTACCCCTGTAACTCCTGCCACATGAAAGCCAGCTGCATATTCAGATCACCGATGGAAGTACCAGCTGCCTTTGCATAGTCCAGCAGGGCCTTTTTCCGGCTCCAATACGTCCACTGTACCAAACCATAACCGGCCTTGTCTGTAACAAAATCAGGGTAAGCCCCAGCATCCACAACGGCGGTATAATCGGCATCCGAAATATTCAGCTTTTTGTTATAGCTGTTTTGCAGATTGCAGGGATCCAGCCCGCTTTCTTTTTCCAGATTCCCCATGATACCGGCCACGGCGTAATCATTCAGCCCTTTACTTTTCAGGAAGTTCCAGATCACGGCGGCATTGTCTACAGCTGCCGGTTCTGCTGGTACAGCTGCGGAACCCATAGCAGCCTTGACCGCTTTTCTGAATCCGTCCATAGTATACCCCATGTTCAGCTGATTCCATAAATGAACCGGATCGCCGTGATTGCTGGCAATCCCCCGTTTGTGTCCTTCTTCGTGGGAAAGAATAACCCCATCGGCCAGCGGATCAAGCCTGAACCGTTCACACAATTCAGCGAACAACTGAACAGCGCTTTCATATGTGCGCCTGACTGCGGCCCGTGCTTCCTCTACATTGGAACAGGTAAAACATGCGCCGCCCGTGTATCTGATACAGGCCGGTTCACACATTTCAACACCGATATGCGTATTATTGCCGGATCCGTTTGGCCCGGATCCACAATGCCATCCCCGGTATTCCCACGGCAAAGTTTGGTAAACGTCCCCGGTATTTGCGTCAATGAACGCATGGACACACACAGACTTGTCAACACTGTTCCAGCTGTTCACAAATACCTGTGCTGAAGGCTGCGGGCAGCCCACGCTATGAAGCATTAAGCCGCCCTTTGTATTCTGCTTTGCTGCCTGATAACAGCGGTTCCTTGTCAGGAAATGTTCAACGATCTTCACTGGTGATCACCTTCATTTTCTGCTTTGCTTTTCAGCACTTCGATGGCCTTTGTGATAACTGCGGGAATGGGGATCCCCATAAGACCGGCATTTTCGATAATTGAAATAGTTTCGTTTGCGATAAATGCGATCACCACGGCATCCCTGATAAAATTGGATTCCATGACCATATCAAGGCGGCAAGCCACTAACACGACAAGCAAGGTCACGCCTTTTCTGCAAAGACCTTTCCATCCTGCTGTGCTTTCCAGTGCGCCGTTCTCTGTCTTTTCGCTGGCCTTAAATACCCCGGCAACGATCAGACCTGTCACATAATCAATTCCCATGAAGATCAGCAGCGTCACCAGTGCGGCATCCCAGCCCCCAAACAGGGAAGCGATCCAGCTTCCAAGCAGGCCGATAAAAGTTAAAAGTTTCATTTTCATTGTTTTCCACCTTTCCGACACACAAAAACCGCCTTTCTGACGTTCATATATCGTCATATGGGCGGTTTTATGTACCTGTTTGATCAATTATCACTCAACCACTGTTCCGTCTTTGCTTTCCACAGCGACGGGACGTCCCCAAGTTTCCAGATTTCACCTGTCTTAGTATTCATCTCATTGTTTCTGATCTTGTTCCCATAAAAAGCTCCCACTACTGTGTACCTCCTTCCGCGATATCGCTTACAGCCTGCCCAAGATCGCCGATAGCTTCATCCTGTGTCCGCTGCCCAGATTCCAGTGCAAGAATACGCTCGGTCAATATTTCCTCGGTCGTCTTGCTCCGCAGGGAAAACGTCATCTGTACAGTACCATCAGAATTATCCCTGCCTTCGACATGATCCAAGACCATATCCTGATAGCTACCAACAGTCACGTCTTCCGAATTCTTGACAGTGATCTGCTTTACGTTCTCCTTAGAGAATTTTTCCCACAGCGCACATGCCGCTGCCTTGTCGGCAACATTGACACGCAGCGCATTCATGCCCTGTGAGGACTGCAGTGTGATTTCTGTGCCATCTTTCAGCACTAATTTGTCATTATTCATGATAATGATCTCCTTTCTCTTTTTTTTTGATATATAAAATAAAGACCCGTGAAGGTCTTATTTTCGAAGTTAATGATATAAATAGCAATTTTGGCGGATGCTCATTTGAGCAGGAAGGGAACGATTTTTATGTAGTAGGTGCCGATGCAGTGCGAAAAAAATTGGGTAGTTTTGACATTGGTAGCATTTCGGTCCGATCAAAAAGTGAGACATTGATCTTTAACTCAACAAGCGGAACTGTTGAAAAAACTATATCTGTGGCACCATTCCTTACTTTGTATAAAAATTTATTTCCTGTTATAACAAGTGTTGAAATTCCATTTAACTTAACGTCATATTTCAATATGAAGCATACATTTTCGTTTTTATACAATTCAAACACAGGTGTTTTAACAGTAAAACGTGGTAGCAACGGAAATATGGCAGGAAATTCAAAAGCAACAGTAGTTGTATATTATTTTTTACCAGAATGAAATTATGTTCTAGTATAGCCTATAGTTTCCAGAGCATCTTCCACCAGTTACACCGCTCGGAGCACTGACAAACCTGGTACTGATTACAACATTATCAGCACCTTCGATATCATATGTGCCAGATTCTGTATAGCTTGCATTACCGATAGATACCGTTGTAGTTGTATATGTGTTACTAATATTTATCTCTATACACTTTTTACTACAAGTTGATAAGGAAATACTCGAACTATCATAACCAGCATTTCGGTATGATACCGCTAATGAGAAACTTCCAGTAATATCAACGCTGTTATCCAATTTTTTTGGTACTGAATCAGCACCCACCACATACTTATTTCCCGTTTCATCCTCATAAAAGGACAGGCCGCCAAAATTGCTATTTATCTCTTGATACAAGCAGTGAACATGACCTACCTTCTTGACACTATCGGCATTCAAGCACGCCAAAAAACCTGCTTGTCAGCAGGCTGTTTCCCCCTTTATGCCCTATCTCATCCTATGCAGACATGTATTTTCTATGGTGATGCTTCACATTCTCTCTGTTGATCTGGCAATAGATCAGCGTTGTATCCAGCTTCACATGTCCGAGTATTTCTTTCACTTCCTCAATGGGCATTCCCTTATTCAAAATATTTGTGGCCATCGTCCGTCTAAACCGATGAGGGTGAACCTTCTCTATTCCTGTTTCTTTCCCCAATCTTCGTAATATCTCTTCTACCCCCGATACCGTAAGTCGTTCATGTGGTGACCGCAGACTGACAAACAACGCTTCATTGTCATCTGTTCTGGATGAAAGATATTCTTTGAGATGCATACATGCTGCTGCAGTCAAATATGTATCCCTTTCTTTCGCTCCTTTTCCATACACTACCGCATCCATGTTATCAAAATCTATGTCTTGCCTGTTCAGGGCAATTAGTTCAGACACCCTAACACCTGTACTGTATAAAAACTCTACCAACGCGGTATCTCTCTTTATAACGCATTTACGCCGCAATATCTCTAATTCCGTATCCGACAAAGGTTTCTTTATCCGCTTTTCAGTCTTAATCGGGTCAAGCCCTACCGCCGGATTCTTTGTTATATAACCTTTATTATTCAGCCATCCGAAAAAAGAACTGAACACAAGTCTGATATTATCCAGATACACACTCGAAACCTTTCGTTGCTTCTTATACATTGAGATATACATAAACAAGTCTGATTCCGTTATTTCCTTTACAGGCTTGTTTATGTATTGGAGCATACGTCTTAAATGCTGTCTATATTGCTCAATCGTCCCATCTGATCGCCCCTCAACTCGTTTTCTAACAAGAAAAGCACCTAATTCCTCTTCCCAGCTATCATCAATTCGCTGTACCTCCGTGCTCTTTTCTGAAATGTTGTAACCGGATAATACACAGTACAAGACTGCTTTTAACTCTCCGACATCCTTATCCAGCATTTCCATCAATATTTTTGATATCACCTGTTCAACCATTCCAAGTCCCTCCGTTTTTGCTCTATTATACCAGAGGAAATCTTTACTCAGATAAATAGCAATTTGGGCGGGTGCTCTTTCGGCATGACCGAGGACGGGCAGCCGGGATTCAGAAAGCCGGGTGCTGATACAGTATACCCTTTTAAGGCTGCATATAAAATCAACTGCTCTGTCAACTATATTGTCAAGAATCAGTATGGGAATGAACAAGTTAGCGGAACATCAAACGGGTATATCGTAGTATGTGATTCTCGTAGTATAGTCAACGGATTCGGAAAAAATTCTGGACAAAATTTTGGTGTAAATGCAATAGTAGTTACAATTAGTGTAACCATTAAATCCATTGAAAAAGTAAATCCAGAAGAGTATTTTTAATTGGCAAAAATCACATGTAATAAACATCTATACTGCTTCCATGATGCATGTATGCTGCTATTGTTGATTTATCTATATACCTTACTTCCACATTATTCGGGCTATAAAATATGACAGATTTTTTGACCATATCAATAAAGGCTCCAGAATTGTTATAGTTTGTCCTAACCATTACTACCTTAGCATCACTCACCGGAAGCGGTATGTTTTTCCAACTATCACCAACAGTATAAGGAAAGGAAGCCGGTTCACGATTACCCAATTTTTTTCTTACTGCATCGGCACCTACTACATAAAAATCGTTCCCTTCCTGCTCAAATGAGCACCCGCCAAAATTGCTATTTATCGCATCAATCTGTCCCTGTATCACCGGCCCCTGCGCCGCATCCATGGCAGATATTCCCGGCGTAGTCGCCAACAGATTGTTCGTCAGCGTCACCATTTTCGAAAGAATCCACGCTTTTAATGCCTCTTTGTTCAATATTTTACCATTCATGATAATGCCTCCTCTTCCACACCAGTCCCATTCAGGAAATCCATCGTCTCATCATATGTCATTTCTTCGATATTCGATGTACCGCCTCCTCCCTCCGCGATCTCTTCTTTAAGCTGACTCACAAGATTTTTATGTTTGATGTGCTTTGACCCTGTGCCGTCTCCCATCTCGACCATATAGCTACTTTCTCTTGTGACTGACGTTGTTTCTGCCAGATCTGTTATCTTTCTTCCTGCTGACATATCAGTAAATCCTCCTTTCAAAATATCAACCGCTGCATCTGCATATTGGCCACTCGACCAGTATCGGTATCCCCGTATCATCGGTTATGTAATCGCCCTCTTCTGTCTCCAGTCTGGCCGTCACTGCTCCGGCATACAGCATATCAGACAGATCACTTACCAACTCTGATAACTTTTCAATCTCATTTAGCATATTCCCGCCCGGATCCGTTCCGAAGATCCCCTTGATCCGTTCGAACCATGCCAGAAATTCAGCTTCATTCGTATTCCGGAAGTCAAGAAGCTGTTGCGTTATCGCAGCAAGATCTGTATCTCCTTTGTTTTTCAAAGCGGCAATGTAAGATGTGATATCCGTATCAAACCTGCTATACAACGCTTCGCATCGCTCCACCAGCTCTGCCCGAAAGGTCTCCATTGAACTGATCAGATCGTCGTATGCATCTGTACTGTCCTGTTTCAGCGTGGCAATATACTGTGATATATCATCCGTGAATGCCTTAAAGGCGTCAGCTGCCATCTGTGTGAACTGCGCGTAGCTTGTATTTGACTTATCAACAAACTCATCATAAAAAGCATTCAGCTGATCGAAAAACACTGCCGTATCAAGATGCCCGATCAACTGCGTAATATATCCGCAGACCGAACTATCTGCACGGGTATCCGTAATGCTGCTCTGCGTTATGGTCTTCTGACCGGCTGTCAGGCGGATATTTGCAAGACAAAGTTCGAAATAATCACCAGCGGCCGGCCGGATCAGCGCAGGCGGCACCGGATTCGCAGATTCTTCCCCCGTCTTTATGATGATCTCTACCATGCGTTGTAGATAATTACACCGCATAATAACCCGGTCTATCCGTTCGTAAGTCTGCGGTGATGGTCCCGCCGTCAGTTGAGCTGTTTCGTCATCATAGCAGAAATGCCCCTTCACCATACCAAAGCCAGGACTCACTTCAAGATCCATTCCGCTTCCTGCCGCCTTCACCTGAAAGCACGTGGCCGGAAGGGCCAGTACGCCGTCACTGACAAGACTTGCAAACAGCAATGCAAACAGATCCGAAGTCTCTGCGCGGTCAAAGATCGGCATCCCCTCGTCGTCAATCCCTATGATATCAGAATCAAAGTACCCATATCTAAAAGCCATCTTTAAGTTTTCTCCCTTCTGATGATCTTTTTAAAATCTGTCACAGTGTCATTTCCAAAGATAACGCTCAAAGTCCGCTTGGAACCTTCCAGCACTTCCTGAATCTCAGTGATCCGTTTTGAGCACTCAATATTTACATCGCTGTATTTATACGTACACAGATCCCCAAGATCAAAGTCAGCCCCATAAATGAGGTTTGCAGCCGGATCCACGTCGCTGTCAACTTTTTCGATACCTGCATGATCCGCCAGTTTTTCAAGCCCCCTCTGGAACAACATGTCTCTGTACTGTGCATCTGTGTAATTCGTGTTATCAGAATGCTGCTGTAAGTCTCTTGCATCGACCCACATTTCCCTGCGCTCTTCGTCCGGGCTTGACCGAATATCAACTTCAACCACTTTCCGTGCGGATCCTTCCCCTTCCCCGGCCACATATGCAAAATTCCTGCAGTCCGTTTCATCCCTGTTATATTGTGCATTCTTGATATTCCGGAAGCTGTCTGAAAATATCGCCCAGCTGTTCTCTGTCTGTGTATCCCTGCGGTCAAGCCCCTTCCAGACTTCATAGGTCAGCGTATTTTCCAGATAATCGAAGACAAGACGCTGTGACATTTCCTGCGTTTTCAGCGTGTCATATAACCGGTCACCGACATTGTCCCCCGTATTCTGCAGTGTGACAGAGACACCACCGCCCTGCGCCTCACCCAGTCTGATATTCCGGATCTTTCTCTCCGGATCAGCCGGGTTGATGATGTACTGGTCGATCATACTGCGGGAAAGTACTTCCAGAGTCCCCGTCCGGTTAAAAGCAGGGTAGAGCACGTTATTATTCAGTAAATGTTCCGCAAAATACCCCTTGCAGTATGCTGTCTTTTCGCCCTTTTCACCACGCATGAAATCGACTTCCCGGATCACGCCCAGTTCAGTGCGGTCGTTCCTGTAAAGATATCTGCCGCTGTTGATCAGGTCAAAATATTCTGCAGGGACATGAAATTCAAACATGCCCGGACTGTAATATCTGCGATACCACAGGAGTGTATTAAACACCCGTATGGACCCCATCGTCTGAAACTCCTCATCAAATATGATAAACTGCATATCACACCCCCAGATATTTAGGACGATAATACAAATTCACATCCAGATTCGTGTAGTTCTCATCAGCATCATACTCCAGATAGTTGTCCCCGACTTCCAGTTCAAAAGGTTCAGACTTCCGGTCGATGTGATTATAGTAATTTGCTCCGTTCAATTCGATCACCTGATGCCGGACATTGGTATCGACAAGCAGAATATCTCCTAATTCCATATCACAGTGCACCCGCATGAACTGTCCGGTCCTGACATTCGTTATCTTAGGATTCTTCACGCTCCCCCGTTTTGCCACAAACTGGATCTGGACACCGGTCGGCACGTCCCCGTCATTCGCGAGAACGACTTCTTTATGCAACGTCCTGTATCCGGTGATCATGCCGCCCAGCAGCAGTCCTCTTGCTTTCTCCGGATACTGACCTTTATTTGTTGCCCGCCTTGATAAAGAATGCCACGGAAAATGAAACTGCTTTGTATAATGGGCCATGTTCTTACCGAAATTATCCACATTCAGCATATAAGGATCCGGGCATATCAGATCCACAATGATCCCCAGCCTTGTGTCAAGGTTCCGCTGCTCCGCAAATGTCCACCCTTCCAGTTCATACTCAATATTCCGGGAAATCCCCATATTTGTGATCAGGGCTTTCCCGGTGTACTTCGGATTAAAAAACTTGATGACCGCCGCCCTGTTTTCCGGGTTGTTGCGGCCGCTCCGAAACTTCGCCTCTATGTGGATGGGACGTTTTCCTATCTTTTTGCCATCGACTGACACCCCGTCCACAAGTGCATTGTCTGACGTGCTTATTTCCAGTTCGGAAGATTCAAGGCCGGAGACTTTTGTGATGTCAATATCAAGCCCCGGCCCCATCGTCAGTGTCCTGCCATTGCAGGTCAGTTCGATCTTTAATGTATTTACTGTCACTAATGCACACCCCCTGCAAATTTCCTGAATGCTTCCCGTTGTGCCTTATTTGTTTCTGCAGGTGTCGCCACCGGTACATGATAGTCGTTCTTCTGCTCCATATGATTGTCATTATATACAACCGTTCCGGCAGTGGTCAGTGCCATCGCCCCTGCAGCTCCGGATGCATTCAGCGTGACCTGTCCCATGGATGCATCTACTGTACCTTTCATGGCCCCCAATAATTCTGCTGCCTGTTCTTTCATCTCCCGCAGAGTCTCAGGCATGGATCTTCTCACGCCTTCCACGGTGCCGGGCATCAGCCAGCGTCCTACTTCATCCCGGAACCTTCTTGATGGGCTGTTGACCCCCAGCGCATCCTTAGCCCCTTGCAATAAACTCTCCGCAAGATCTTTGACCTTGTCGATCAGCCAGCCCCAGCCGCTGGAAATACCGTTCCATATCCCGGAAACAATATTACCGCCGATCTCAGTCATACTGCTTACAATATCCGCGCCCCACTTTTTCAACCCATCCGTTACTTTTGCAAATTCGGCGCTGACTTTTCCGGGAAGCTGTGTCAGCTGTGATATGATTGCGGAGATGGTGTTATTGATCGCCATTCTGGCGGCAGCCAGCATCTGCTGTCCCCATGCCTGAATCTTTGTCACCGTGTTGACAAGCCACGTCCACACCTTCCCCGGAAGCTCCGAAAAATATGTTATGATGCTGTTGATGATCTTTGGAACTTCTACGTTTACCCATGCATCAAGCTCTGCTCCCCAGTTGATAAATGTACCGATCGCGTACCCGAGCCAGTAAGCCGCTTTTTCTGGAAGCTCTGAAAGAAATGTCGTAACATCATTGATAAATCCTTCTATGGCCTCCTGTCCTTTTGCACGGGTATCAATGCCCCACTGGATGATACGGGTGACTGCATCCAGCAGAATATTCCATATTTTTTCCGGGATATCCTTAAGCGGCGTAACGATCGCTTCCAGAAGGATTTCCGATGCTTCCATGATCTGTGATACGGAACCTGTAAGTGAATAGGCAATCGCTTCAACAATGGCCGGCATATTTTCGATGAGCGCTACAGCGACAGCAGGGATCGCCTCTATGATGCCCATCAGCATTCGAATAGCGCCTTCGACTATCATCGGCGTATTCTCTGTAAAGTAGTCTGTGATGGTGATGATCAGATCCGGAAGCGCCTGCATCAGCTGTTCGATCACTACCGGCAGCGCTTCCAACAGGCCCATAAACAGCTCAATAGCACCTTCCAGCAGCACCGGCGCCCCTTCGACAAACCCCTGCACCAGTCCCATCACAAGCTGCAGCGCAGCGTCTACGAATGCAGGCAGGTTTTCTACCAGCGCCATCGCTATATCCGTCACGATGACCGCTATCTGCCTGATCAGCACAGGCAACGCATCTGCGATGCCTTCCGCTAAAGCTACTATGATATCCGCGCCCGCCTGTAGTATATCGGGCATGTAGTCCACCAGCGTCTCCAGTATGTCCGCAAGCGCACCTGTGGCAGCCTGTATCATCTGCGGCGCCCCTGCCGCGATACCTTCTGCCAACCTGCTGATCAAAACAATGGCAGTTGTCCAGATATCACCAACACAGGACATAAGCCCGGTGACAAGCGATGTGATCAGGGCCGCCCCTGCCTCCCCCAGACCGTCAGCAAAGATCAGTCCATGACAGAAAGAATCCACCAGTCCCACGGCTGCATCTATCAGTACAGGCGCCGCTTCTGCTATCCGCTGTACGATATGTGCAAGTACATTGCCCACAGCCCCTACAAGCCCTTCAAAACCACCTTCATTAAAAGCGTCCTGAAGCTGCTGCACCATACCCTGCGCTTCTTTTACAACGTCTTTCGCCGTGCCCTGCATGGTTTCATACAAAGAAACGCCCAAACCTTCAAGACCGGATTGCAGAATAGTGATCTGACCCTGTAAATTGTCCTGCATGATCTCTGCCATTTCAGCAGCGGATCCGTTACAGTTGTTTATCGCACCGGACAATTTCTCAAAATCGGCATCCGACGCGTTGACTACGGCAAGCAGACCTGACATGGCCTCCTGCCCGCCCAGCATTGCGGCGTAATTGGCCTTTTCATCTTCCGTCAGGCCTGCGAAGCTCCTGCGCATATCACCGATGACTTCGGACAACGGCTTCATCTTTCCGGAACTGTCCGTGATGGACAGCCCCAGAGCGTCCATGGCCATCTGTGAGTCCTTCGTCGGCTTTGCAAGCCTTGTCATGATCGAACGCAGGGAAGTACCCGCCTGTGATCCTTTGATCCCGGCATTCGCCATCATGCCGATCGCCGTCGCCGTATCTTCTGCAGAATACCCAAGTGCTCCGGCCAGAGGCGCCACATACTTGAATGTTTCGCCCATCATGCCGACGTTTGTATTCGCGTTGGAAGAGGCAGCCGCAAGGATATCTGCAAAATGCGTTGAATCCGACGCCGACATACCGAACGCCGTCAGCGCATCCGTCACGATATCAGAAGTGGTGGCCAGATCTTCTCCGGATGCTGCGGCCAGGTTCATGATACCTTCAATGCCGCCGAGCATGTCTTCCGTCTTCCATCCGGCCATCGCCATATAATTAAGGGCTTCCGCTGATTCAGTCGCGCTGAATTTCGTGGAAGCCCCCATTTCTTTGGCCTTTTCTTTTAACTTTTCCAGCTCTTCGCCAGACGCACCCGAGACCGCCTGCACCTGTGACATACCAGCCTCAAAGTCTGAACCGACCTTAATCGCCGCACCGCCCAGCGCTGTGATCCCGGTTGCCGCGGTCCCCATGACCTTTCCTGTAAGGGCCAGTCCGCTTTTGGCCGCCCCGCTGATCCCGTCTATTCCCTTCTGGAATCCAGAACTGTCTATCTTTGTATCAAATTTTAATGTTCCGTCATTACCTGCCACTTAAAAAACCTCACTTGATAAGCTGTGAAATGTCACCCCCGTTCGCGAGGATGGCTTCCATTTCCTTTTCAAGCCTTATCTGTTCAGCAGGTTCAGGGATCTTATAGATCCGCTTCATGCGCTGATAGAACTTTTTCTTTTCCTTTGGCATCTTTGCCGGAATCTCCATAGTGCGGTATCCCATGATCTTACAGAAAAGAACCGTTTCCGGTAATCCTAAAAACAAGGCTCGAAACTGCCACCAATGAAGTCTCTTCTCTGTCAGGTCGATCTTATATGCGTCTAAAAACGCAGCGTAAATATAACCGGCATCATGCTCATAAGAAAACGGCGGTCCTTCCCCGGAAGATTGTCCTTCTTCCGTGTCGGATGTCGCCGTTTCGTCAGCACCACAGCGATAAAACCACATGATCCCGTTCAATGCTTCCTGTACTTTGTTCATATCGTCCAGCAGCGTAAAAACGGCATCCCCGTAGTACAACTGCAGAACCGTGTTCAGCTTTTCATCATCCGGTATGGTCAGATCACTCAAAGTCTGTTCAAACAAAATGCCTGTGCGGTAGTCTGTATTTATAGGGATTCGGACATTCGCCACAATGACGGTACAGGGCAGGTCATCCATTAAGACATTCATGTATGCTCATGCTTTCTCTGTTTCTTCTGGTGCCCCTGCATAGACTGGAAACTGTTCTGCCGCTGCGTATATTTATTGGAAAAATTGTTGAACTGTTTCTTTTCAGCCCTCTGCGCTTCATCAATTCTGGCCACCGCTTCCAGATGCACCATGATATTCTTACTGCCCTGAAAAATACTGCAGGCAGTACCTTCACCAAACACTGTGTTAAAAAATGTTTCAACAGTCTGGTTCATCACCTTGTACTTTGCCGCAGTCATACCCTGCATAGCCTTACCTGCATTTATTTCTTCCCGCATTTTATTTACTGCCGGTTCAAATTTTTCCATGAAATCCGCGTCCATAAAATCCGCCTGCAAAGTTACTCCATTGATCTCTATATTCATTTTTTTCTTCCTTTCCTCCACCGCAGCACATAAAAACAGCGCAAAGCCACGGTGATACTCTGCGCTGTCCTGATCGTCCCGCTGCCCTGCCCGGGTCAGCTGCCGTTCTCAGTAGTTTTCTATATTGATTTTCGTGTTACTCTGTAGGTTCTGCGGGTTCTTCAAGGTCAAACCTGCCCTTGAACTCCCCTTCCGTGAAAGTCTTCGTTACTGTATCGAACTTTCCGAAAATCGGATCGCCTACCGCGTGAAGCGTCCCGGATGCCGTGATCTTCTCTCCGCCTCCGCCTGTAAAGTCGCTGACTTCGTTCGACACCACGAACTTCCGGGCCGTGTATTCTGCTGTGGCCTTTGACGGTGTGCCTACGGGGTTAAACAGATCCACCTTTAAAAACACATGCTGCGCATCCTCCCCGGTGTGATGGTCCCGCCCGTCCTTCCACAATGCATAAAGCGCTTTCTGTGAAGGAACAGCGTCAAATTCATAGGGAAATTCTGTTTCATACCCTATGATGTCAGCGCTGGAAGTAGTTTCATTGATATAGGTTGTATTGTCACTTTTTGCGCCGGGACTTTCGTCTAACTTCGTAAAACCGATCCCGCACAGTTCCATCTTCCCGCCCACTTCCAGATAATCGGCGATCTTATTTCGGATCAGCGCACTTCTGCCGCCCGTAAAAAGCTGTAAATCAAAATTTTTCATTTTTCGGTGCCTCCTTGAAATATTGTAGTTGCAGCTGAACCTGATAGAAAGCATTTTCCATCGTTGCGTCCAGCATGAACCCCGGTGTCAGAACGGTTAGGGCTTGCGCTTCGCACCCTTCCGGCATTTCAGGAAGGTTCCCGATCATGCTTTGTTCTTCCACCCAGTTGCAGAAATCTTCATAAAAACTTTCATTCTGGATCGCCAGAATCCGATCCATTGAATAGGCTTCCCGGCTGTTGAAATTGAACTGGTACTGTCTGATACTGGAACCATCGACATAAGTTCGTACAATCGGGGAAGTCATCCCCGTTTCAAGCGCATATTCCACGGGATCACTTCCCAGCGCATCCACCCGGAAAACTCCGTCTTTCAGAAGGGGACACTGTAAAAAGTATTCTGTCAGCCCTTCAATGATTGACTTGACCAAACTTTTACCCCCTTTCCGCAGCCCTCTGAATGTCTGCTTTATGTGCTGTTTTCATGCGTTCAAACCATTTAGCGCCCCGGCGTGAATCATAGGATCGTGACTGTGCCGTCTGATAATACTGAAAACGTGCATATGGCGTTGCATACTGCACATTACCGCTGCCGATCACCGTGCCGATTGTCCCGGAACGTGTCAGTGTTCCAGTACGGAAGGGGATCAGCGGCGCACAATACCGCAGCACTTCACTGTCAACAATCTTCTGTTTCCGCAGCATCATGGCGTTTCTTGTAGCCGCAAAGTTAGCAGCCCACCGCAGGAACACGCTGCCGCCATTGAAGTCAATCCGTTGGTCAGGCGGTGTATGAATTTCATTCTGTGCCATTATTTACCCCCGATCCGCCAGTGTCTTGAATACAGGCTTCCCCCGTCCGTGTCATCGGCGTATTCCGTGACGTGAATCAGGTCAAGCCCCTGTTCCTTTGCGTATGCGGTCAATTCATCCTCATACAGCAGGGGGCTGTCACCGGCATATTCACCCCGGACAACCAGATCCCCCTTCTGAATTGTCCAGTATTTTGCTGCTTTTTCATTGTCCAGTTTTGCATAATTCAGATCCCGCATATATTCCCGCTTATCCTGAACCACAGCGATCAGCGGAACCCTGATCTTGTACTGGACATCATCACTCCACACCCCATTGTCAGCCACCTTTGAACCTTTCCCTTCGACATAGGAAACGCCCCTGATCACCGTTGGAATATAGATTTTCCTTCGCGTTTCTTTGTCTACCCTGCCATTAAAGACAGTCACAGCTTCCACATTTGTGATCACACTTACACCCCACTTTCCGCGATAGCCATCCAGTAGGCAGCAGACGAATCCTGATCACCTGATACATACAGCGCTTTATATAATCGTCAGCAGTTTCCCCGTCTTTGCGGGCCACAACAAACGACACAGAAAGGCCGTCTTTGCTTTCAGACTTCACATTCCCACCTTCTGCCGATTCCCTGACCGCCGTATAATAGGCATCCGCAGTAGCACAGACAGCGCCTTTTATAGCGTCTGCCTGTGCCTTGTCTGCGAAAATATCACCATTCAGGTATGTCAGGTAACGGATGTACGTTTCAGCTTCCTGTTCAGCCTTTGGGAAGGTTTCAGCGGTCAACACTGAACCGCTGAACATAGTAGAATAGTATTCAAAATCAACGTACATTCCTGATCCCCCTTTTATGCGTTCTGCTGCTCTAAGAACTCCGCAATAATGTCAGCCTTGACTTCCTTTGTGATAATATAGCCCTTTGCGTCAGCTACGGCCTTAATATCATCAATTTTCAGGCGGGAAAGCTGTGATTCAGTGTATTTTTCAAGAATCTGCACACCGTCATCCCCTGTCTGTGTGGAAGTGTCAGCGCCACCGGCTGAAAATGTGGAAATGCCGGAAGCCCCAGCTGTCAAGATAGCAAACGGGCAGCGCTTTGTCTTATCGGGAACCATAGCATTGATCGGGTTCGGGATCTCCCAACCCAAACGCATGACGGCCCGCAGCGCCACCATGTCATTCTGCATCAGGTTATACAGGATGTCACCCGTTGCCGGATCCTGAATCACGCCCTGATCAAAAATCTTGAAAGTAATGTCCTGACGGATGCTGTATGCCAGCTGTGAAAAGTCCCCGGAAATCATCAGAGCCTTGCTCCTGTCAAAGGCCCCGTTACGGGGGAAGCTCATCGGGGAACCGTCCAGCGTATACGTCGTACCGGTCTGCATATCAGACTTGAAGACGGGCTGTCCCGTGGTATCTTTCAGCCCCCGCAGCTTTGCCCGCATGGTAATGTCAGCCATGTGGCCATTCACAAAGTAGCTGCTTTCCTCAACCTTTGCAATCACGCCACCTTCACCCAAAATAGAATCATACAGATCGGATCCCAGTGTCACAATAGCCCCGGCATCTGTGGCCGTGGTCACAACATCATCCCGCCATGTCTGCGGCTTATCCTGACCAAACAGAATAGCACCATCAATCTTCTGACCAAACGCTTCAATCAGGCGGGGCCGTACCTCTCCCCAGATATCATAGTCGGCATCGTCAAGGACGGCTTCGGAAATCGGTACAATGACCGCAATTTCTTCTGCATAGATCACTTTTTTATCCCATGCCATCGTTGTCAGCTTCTTCTTTGCGGATCCGCCCTCACCGTTGACAAAGTACGCCACCGGGAGCAGGTCAAGCACGGGCATCTTGTACTGTGCCGCCGTCATGTTCGCCAGCCTGCGGCCACGCTGTAACACAGTGGACTGTTCCACCACACCCTGAATGATTTCGTGGCTTTCCTGTACCGGTATCAATGCTTCTGCGTTGCTTCTGGTGATAGAAGTATCACCGGTAAACAGCTGTAAATTAAAAAGTTTCCTGTTTCTGTTCATGTTCCTTTTCTCCCTTCTTTATCTTCCAAACGCTGAACGGATGGAAGCGTTGATTGAATCATTGACTGTCTGGCCCGTGCCGGAACCGCCGTCAGGCTTGCCGGTAGACACAACCTTCATTCCCTGTCCCGTAAAACGGGGATTCTCTTTCAGGAAAGCGTCAGCCGCTTTCTTGAAGTCGGTCTTGTCATCCACCTGTTTGCTGACTTTGAAAAGCACATAGTCCAGATCGTCAGCTTTCACGCCCTTGTCACGCAGATAGTTGGTGTTCTTCATTTCTTCCACCTGTGCCAACGCCGTATCACGTTCCCTCTCCACGGCTGCCACATTGGGCTGCTGTGCGGCCTTCTTCTGTCTGAAATCCGCAAGGGCGGCAGTAACTTCATCCTCACTCATGCCCTGCTTCTTGAAATAGTCTGCAAGCGCAGCCTTTGTCGCCCGGTCTGCCCTCGCTTCTGCGATCTGTTCAGCCTGTTCATAACTGTAAGTTGCACCCCCGGCATTACTCCGGCCGCCGTTGCCGTTCCCGGCTGCACCTGTACCGGTGCTCTCTGCTCCTGTACCGCCTTCACCGCCGTCAGTAAAAATCTGCAGATCAAAAGATCTCTTTCTCATGGTCTCGTCCTCACTTTCCTGTGATATTCCCGTATTTATTGCCCCGTCAGGCATGAAAAAAGCACCCCTTTCAGGATGCGTCATTCACTCACTATAAAAATTCAATTACCGGGTATTCAGCGGCTATCCCGCAGATACCTAAAAACCATGTATCAACCAGCGCTTTGCCGGTGTCGTTTATGTCCTGCCATTCAATGCAGACGTTTCCTCCTTCTACGCTTTCATATAGCCTCATATGAGCAATTTCTTTCAACCCCCTGATAAGTGTAAGGGTAAGGGCAGAAACGGCACTGCAGACAATATCTGAACCTCGTGGGGCCGTGTTTGCATGGCCTGATACATGGATCCTGCTTGGTGTCACCAGAACCGTGATCATATCCTGTATCCCTTCCCATTGCGACGTCGTAATCAGATAAAAATACCACCGGTTATCTGACCAGCGGTATTAATACCAAGCTACTATATCTTGGGAAAGGTAATCCCCCTTTTCTTGATATTCTTCTACTCTCCTTAAAGCATGTGCGGCATAAGTTGTTCCATAACCGGCAACCTGTTTTTCAAAAACCCTCTCTCTGCTCCTTCTATCCAATGCAACTATTCCGTAATCTTTTGAATTTTCAGGGAAAAATTTATATCTGGCAAAATCTTCTGTCAGTTCTAATAATTCTATCCTTACCAAAATCAGGTACCTCCCTCCTTAAAAATCCTTAATGCCTCATTGTAATTGTATCTGCTTTCTGCCAATCTATGCGCTTCATCATAGGAAAGACTTAATTTTTTCATAAGACCATATTCTAAATACTCATGCTTTAATAATATCAAGTCATGTTTTTGGATATCTTTGCCTTCGCGCAGTCTTCTGAATGATTCAGCCATATCATAGTCGGGGTCAAATTTTTTATGGCCCCCATAAAGCTCATATTCATTTACAAAAACATGGTCATATACTTTTGATATTACAGCTTCCGGCATTTCCGTATTTTTTGATATTGTCCGTACAATATCATCCTTTTTGGAATTCCTGACAGCCTCATAATATATTTCAGCGTGCCTGTCCCTTTTGATATACAGAGGGTCGTTCTTATCATTCAACGCCCCTTTGCTTCCTGCTGATTTAATTATACCATCCCCGGACGCTTTGTCCATATCTGTCCGGCGGTTATTTTCAGCTTTTTCACGCATTGCCCGTTCTGCCTTGCGTTCCTTTTCTGCCGCGCGTTTTACGGCTTTTCGGGTCTGCTTCTCCTGCCATTTTTTGTAGGTACTCTGCGAAGGTGCGACACGGCCCCGCAAGTCATAATATATCCTCTCACGCTGTTCGGGCAGTTTGAATTTCCTGCTGAACTCTTTATATTCGTCAAGCATGGCCTGATATTTACACCGTGCATTCAGGATATCGTCCTTATCGGCGCCACCCTGCTTTAGTAACTGTGCTTTTTCACGCTGCGCCCGCATCGCCGTTTCCATGCGGCGCTGTTTCTGTGTGGCTTCATAGGTGTTGTATTCTTTCCCCCTGTAAGAGATCTTCTGCGCTTCCTTTCTGTCCATTTCTTCCAGCCATTGATCAGAATAGTTCCTGACTGAAATCCCGTCCAGAAAAGGGTAATAGGTATGGCGGCAGTCCCACCCCAGCAAGCCGGGGCCGGAACCCAGTCCGCAGACATCTACAAGCTGTTGGTATGTCCAGACACGGCCCTGCCATTTTGCATGATCCGGCCTTGCTCCGGGATGCCAGTCAACTTCATATTTATCTGTTCCCAGCGCCTGACCATTCATTCTGGATATCTGCCCGGTCAGCTGCCCCATCCCGGTCAGCAGCGCCCGCCTGACGGCCACATCCACCCGGTTACTGTGTCCGGAAGCATAGTCAACCGTCCGCAGCCCGGAAGCAGTCATTTCTCCCACGACCCTGCGGATCATGGTGTTGTAATCAAAGGCCCCGGATGCCATCATAGTAATCGCATTATCCAGATACCCGTTGTAGATCTCTGAAAGCGGTGTGAATGCTTTACGGCCACCACCAATATCCACCATGAAACCCAGCGACTTGCTTATATTGAAAAGTTCGTCATTGGATTGCTGGATGAAGGCGTTAGTCAGCTGCTGCAGCTCATAATTTTGCTCATAAGAGACAAAATAGGCGTTGACCTGTTCGTAGATAGCCTTGCTGCGGACATATTCCTGTTCTATCACTTCCGCGTACAGCCTGGATACTTCTTCCTGGTCACCGTCTACAGCCTGCCAGATGATAGCCTCAACGTCTTCCGTACTGTGTCCCAGTACCATATAGCGCTGTATCTGCCAATCTGCTGCAGAAGTTATCTTCCCTGCCTTTTGAATACGGCGCACTATATCCTTTTCAATCTCTTCTTCCAGCATCAGGTATTTCTTTTCAATACCGTTCTGTAGGATTGACTGGTATTCCTGTTTCATCAGTGGATGACACCCCCGTCCCCGCCGTCATCAAACTGTTCGGGAAGGTTCTGCTGTGCCTGTTCCGGTGTCTCCCCATACCATTTAGCCCTATATTCGGCTAAACTCATAGCACCCATCGCCACATCCTGACGGTCATTCTGCCGTTCTGTCGTCTTATCTTCGATGATCGAATCATCAAAAGCGATCGTAACAGCGGCATTTTCCTTCAAGCCGTGAATCCCTATGCTGACACCTGCCCGGATGATTGTCTTGATCAGCTGGATCAGGACCCTTTCAAGTACCAGTTCATGCTTTGTCAGGCTCCTGTACATATCTGAATTTTCGCTGATCACTTCCGTAGCAGTCTTGACCTGACCTCCTTCAAACCTGTACCGGTCAGTGCCAAAACCGCACTTGAAGGAAAGCCAGTTCAGATCGTCATTGATCGCCCTGCTGTGCTCCTCAATCCGCAGTTCCATGTTTACCTCATGCATCGCTTCTTTCGTGTCCTTAAAATAATCTTCGGGCAGTTCATAGAAAACGGTATCCTGTGGATCAAAGACGGCATCTCCACCCTGTGTGGTCAGGAATTCAGGTGCTACGAATATCCGCTTGCGGCCCAGAGAAAACTCATTCGCGTAACTGTCATATTCCAGATCCAGCTTCCTGATCACGTCAATACCATTTGCAAACAGAGCCACGCCCATAGGGTTCGTCGTATCCTCATCGGCATTGTTCACCATATTCAGCCGGTCAATAATGAAAAGCGGCTGGTCCGAACCTGTTTCAATGCGTTCAGCCAGCCCACTGAAAGCGGGTATTTCTTCCCACTGGTCAGGTGTCAGTTCCCGGCCTGAACCGCTGGTGTTCTCCACAACCATGTTTTCAATCACATACTGTTTCCGGTTCTCACCGGGTACATCCTCAATCCGATGATACTGAAAATGAATATATCTTTTACGCTTATAAGTTTTTGGAAACGTGAAAATGCATTCCGTAATCACTTTATTCTGCCAGCTGGTAGGGTAGATATTGGCCGCTTCCACATAGTTGATGCCTACGCTGCCACCGGTCATATTCCCGGCTTCGTCCACCGTGGCATCCTTGATATACACCACATAGGCCACGGTTCCCAACGCTGACTTCCATTCCTGATATTCATTCCCCAGTTCTTCCCATGTGTTAGATTCCAGAACTTTCTTCACAAAACTGTCTGTGGTCTGGTCGGATACGGTGATTGTCACTTTTTCATTCAGCAGCAGATCCGCCATGTCCTCACACACTTTTTTAGCCATCCCCAGTGCATACCGGGTACAGTTCACAGAAGTGCCGTTTCCGCGATACACTTTGTACTTGTGAAACTTCCGCACATTTGAATTATACCAGCTGCGCCACACCTCTATCTGTCTGTAGAAAGCAGGGTCCAGCGTGTCGATTTCCTTATTTTTGAAATAGCTGAAAATGTCCATTATCTTTCACTTCCTGATTATTTTTCATCATCCTGTTCTGAAACAGGTAACCACGCCTTGATCTTCGTCCACATACCCATGACCATGTACCTGATGGCGTCCATGCAATGATCTGAAACTTTGATCGGTTCTTCCTTACCCTTTTCAATGGACTTCGGATCGTATCCGTACACGCCAAATTCATCAATGGCGTTTTCCTGTTTTGGGGAAACCGTCATAATGTTGAAGGTCAGGGCCTTTTGTACCCTGCTGATCCCCAGCTTCACATCATTGTCAGCGTCACGAATAGAAATGGGTATATCCGCGATTCTGCAGGCCCGTTTTATTTCTTCCTGCAGGCCCTGTGCAGACGGGTCAAGAAACAGGTAAAAGCGTACCCCCTGCATTCCGTACTGTTTACCCAGCAACTGAACGAACTCAACAAAATCCTTTGCATACCGGGATGGAGCTTTCTGCTTTCCGCTTTCCCTGCCGCTGTGATAATACTCATTCAATCCCCGCAGCTTCCTGTGCACCAGATCAAGACCGGCAGCCTGAAATGTCGTAGCGTTCTGCTGGCCATAGTCCCCGCCGATCGCGATGACGGGGAAACGATCAACATTTGCCAGCGGCCGGTCAATATGCTTCTGGCTGAACATATAGTAAATAACTTCGTCTATACCTATGCACTTACCAAGCCACACCCATTCGTATTGACGTGGATCCATAAGACGCAGCATTTCAGCCGACTGTATCAGGTCCGGCCCCAGCCATTCAGGGCAAACATCCCTGTAATCCGTGTGAATGTGGATGCAGTCTGGTCGCTGCTTCATTTTGATCAGCCATTTCATGATATCGCTGTTTGGATTCTTCGGTGGGTTAAACAGATAGATCATCTGAAAATCGCCCTTGTTTCCTCTTGCAAAAGTAGCTTCGATATTCAGAAGTTCATCCTCGCCTTCGCCATCGTCAAAGAACTCCGTTAATTCGTCCAGCATGACCAGCTTGATCGGTTTATCCTCGTCAATGATACCCTTCGTATCGTCTATACCGTCAGAACCGGCAAAGTACATTGTGCTGCCGTGCTTTTTATAGGTGATTTCCATAGGGGACTTTGTGATCTCAAACTTTTTCTTGCTGATCCCCAGCCGGTTAATACCCCGCAGCATTTCCTTGTATACCGTTTTCCGCAGCTTATTATGACGCTTGCGCAACACCACCACGGAACCGGAACCATTGTTGACAAGCTGATATATGCCACGCACTCCGGCAAAACTGGACTTCGTGCCGGCACGGCCGGAAGTCAGTATGATGTGCTTATAAGTGCGATTGTTAAATATAGCCTGATATTTCGGTATTATGATTTCACTAACCCGCACCTGTTTCTTTTTAGGTTGGGCAGTCGTTAATGATCTCGACACCATCATCTTCACCTTCTGTGTCACTGCTGTTCCTGATCCGTTCTGTCTCCGCTTCCAGCTTCTTTACGCGTGCCCTCTGTTCCTCTGTGGCCAGTTCCCAGTTCTCATGCAGTAGCCTGTTATATTGCTTAACCATGCTTCGCAGTTCACTTTGGGCACGGGCCTGTGATTTCAGGAAGTTAGCCTGTTTATCCCACGCCTGCTGCACCTCCCACTTTTCACCTGTTACTTTTCCGTTCTGGTTCGCGATCTTCTCAATCGTCTTGTCATCTCGATCACGGACATACATGATCTGCTGTGCACGGATGATAGCCGCATAGGCGATCTGAATCTGATCCCAGAGGACATCTAACGGATCATCCGGCATCTCCTGTATAATAGAAACGGCCTCCTCCGGAAGATACTTCCGAAAAAGACCGTGCTTTTCTGCATTATTGTTTCCCTTTGGCGCCCCATGCCCGACAGCATTCTTGTTGCCTGGCTGGCCTCCTTTATGTTTAGTAACGTTACCATTCGCATTAGGTAACGTTACTTTATCCCATTGATCCTGATTTTTCCATTTCCTGATCTGCTCTTCGGATACCTGCAGCTCTGCGGCAATATCTTTGAGCCTCCTCTTTTTGCCACTCTCAAGCCAGAGTCTCATTGCCTTATCTCTGCCAGGACTTCTCGGCCTCGCCATCATCACCACCTCTAAATCATTTATTATGGAAAAAAGAGACAACCGCGATCATCTCTTTTCTTTCACCAATTACACTATAACACATATCAATAGTCGCATTCTATCGCATCTTGAAATTTTTTAATGCTCGTAGGTGAATTTTTTGCACATGTTGTTGGCTAAGCTCCATCTTATCACTGATATCTACCCACTTCATCAGTTTTATGTACCGATACATCAAGATGTCTTTTTCATCCTCATCTTGAAGCCGCTCTATCTTATCCGTTATCTCTCTGCACTTCTTGATCCGTCTGTACCTGTATTTGAGATACCTCCTCCTTTCCCGCTCCAGCAGAACCGCATAAGATGACAGGTCATTGTTACTATGCACATGAGGCATTCCATCATTGACGATTGCGGGACATATCCTGCTCAGCTGCACTTCCTGTAGCCTGAGTTCACTGCGTTCCATCTGTCGGACTGTCTTTTCGTAACTCTTAAGATATTCCTTTTTTAGTTTGACTTCCTTCTGTTCCTGCGTCACCCTTACCCCTCCCGTACAGTCTGATCATATACTACTCAACTCCGGTCATATCGCTTTTTTAGCCTTTTAAAGTGTTTCTGCATTTCTTTCACCAGTGCGGTATCCAGTTTCGGATCGTAATTCATTGGCATCCGTTCCAGGCGCTTTCTGGCCGCTATTTTCTGTCGCATGAACTGATCGCAAATGAATACGGTGTAACGCTGGCCACACTCCGGGCAGACAAAGAACTGTTCTGAGATCTCTTTTCCGTCCTTATCACGGTCGATAACTTCTTCCTGAACATCTATTTCTATTTCCTTACCGCATTTATCACAAATACAAGTTTTCACGTTGATCCCCCCTCCGTTATATCTCAGTTTAGCTACGCAATCCACGCTTCCTGCGGCAGCGCATCTGTGTACCGTCTCCATTCAACTGATTGATTGCTCCAGTCTTTTCTTACCCATTCATCTTCTGTAACCGCAGCATACAGCTTTTCGATTTCCTTCACTGTCTGCATAAGCCCCGTGTTCTGATCCCGAAGAATATCAATCGCTGCTTTCAGACTATCATACCTGTTTCGCAGCCCAATATATGCGTTATATACTTTAAAGCATTGGCGTGTTGCCGCTATCAGATCATCCTTTGTCATCTGCTTTAGTTTTTTCTTCGCCTCATCTTCTGCAAAACTGTCAGTACAACTGATTCCCATATAATCTTGATCGTATGCGTCCCAGCCAAGTAAGCCACCTCCTGAATCACTGGCGCCTGCCGCAACAAAGAATATGTCAAAGCATTCCGGTACCCATTCCTCCCTCAAATCCTCAAACATCCTTTCACATTCAGCGCATAGATCAGAAAAAGCCATTTTGAATTCGTATGCCTCGTCCTCGTCTCCATCAAGAGCATTAATAAGCGAATCCTCCCCGTCCTCCGAATCGGTATACCATCTAACATTTTCACATTCTTCTTGCATATCCCATATATCTTGAGCTATAGAAGCCAGATTCAAGTTTCTGACTATCGGCTTTTTATATCTCAAGCTCTTCGCTTTAAAGCGCTTTGTTTCTTCTGCGTCTACCATCCTCCACCTCCACTAAAGTTTAATCAAACTAGTCTACATTAAAACCAGTCTACATAAAACCACTCGGCTACATCATTTAGGAAATCCATCACTGCATTTAAAACACGTACAATTATTTTTGTCATAGTCACCCTACCTCCTCTAAAGTTCAATTTATTCTGTATATAGCCTACTTTCCCACCCACATTTGCGACATTTATAAGCCCAACACCCTATACTATCTGACACCGACGCGTCATATGCCATAGCTTTATCCCGGTTACTCATATATCCTTTCCCCGTATAGGGATTGATTATCCTGCCCGAATTAGCGTCGTACATTTTTGTCAGCGCTGCCTGCAATATCTCTGTAATCCGCCTGCTCCCACAATTCGGGCATGAAATGACCCCACATTCATTTATTACTTCATTACCCATCTTCCACCTCTGCTTGAAGTTCAAACTATTGCAAAATTCCCCCGCCGTGTTATAATAAAACCCATGGAAGCATAGCTCAGCTGGGATGAGTGCTCGCCTGACTAGCGGGAGGCCAAGGGTTCGAACCCCTTTGCTTCCATTTTTTGTCTCTTAAACCTCCGTGTAACTCATGCACACCTGTCGCACGATCTCATGCCTGAGCGCCTCGCTGACCGGTATCTTATGCTGTGCGCAGTATCTGTCAACATACTTCCTGAACCGGCTGTTGAACCTGTATTCATTTTTGATATTTTCATCGCTCATTCCTGCCCATCCTTTTCCTGCCGTCCTATGCATCTCTCGATAAAACAGTCATTGCATGGCGGTATCTCGCATTCGCCATATCTTACAAAAGGACAAGGATGCTGCATATAGTCTGATCCTTCTGTGTCGTCGTACATTCTCATCTCTGCGCCTCCCTTCTTTCTACGTTTTTGCCTGAATATACTTACCCACCCTTGCCTTGAGTGCCTCCAAAAGTGCCGCCTGACAGTCTCCTTTACGCCGCAGCGCACTCATGACATCCTCATCTACCGTACCGGCCGCAAGAAGGTGGTGTATGTACACCGTATGCTTCTGCCCCTGCCTGTGCAGTCTCGCGTTTGCCTGCTGGTACAGTTCCAGATTCCAGTTCAAGCCGAACCAGATCACGTCGCTGCCTCCGTCCTGCAGGTTCAGACCGTAGGCCACGCTGGCCGGATGGGCAAGCAGGATGTCGATCTGTCCGGCATTCCAGTCTGCGATATCCGCCGTCCCCTTAAGCTCCCTCACGACCAGCTTCATCTTCGCCAGTACCTTGTGTATCCTGTCAAGGTCGTGCTGGAAGTTATAAAAGACAAGGGCATGCTTCCCGCCTAATTCTTCCAGCAGTTCCAGAAATCCCTCCAGCTTGTTGTCGTGGATCTGGACCACCTCCCTTTCCTCTGTCACATGGTCGTCCACCACAGTCTCTTTCGTGTGATAGACTGCCCCGTTTGCAAGCTGCAGGAGCTTCCCTGAGAGTACGGCGGCGCTCCCCGCGTCCAACGCCCCGTCCGGCAGTTCCAGGATCCGCTCCCGCTCCATCTCTTCGTAAGCGCGCCGCGCCTTTGCATCCAGCTGAACATAGCGGACGTTATCGATCCGGTCAGGCAGGCTCAGGTAATCTTTTGCCGAAAGGCTGATACAGATATCCCTGATCAGCTCCTGTATCTTCTCGTTCGCTCCCGGCAACGGCTCGTAGGAAAAGATCGTGGTCGCGTTCCGCGACGCCGGAACGAAATAGTTGTTCCGGTATTCCGTCAGTGTCCGTCCGAGCCTCTGTCCGCCATCCAGCAGGTACAGCTGTGCCCATAAGTCTGTCAGGCCGTTTGGGGAAGGCGTACCGGTCAGTTCCACCAGCCGTCTGATATGCCGGCGGATGTTCTTAAGGGCCCTGAACCGCTTCGCCTGGTGGCTCTTAAAGCTGCTGGACTCATCAATGACCACCATGTCGAAGGGCCAGTCATTCCGGTAATGGTCCACCAGCCAGGGGACATTCTCCCGGTTGATCACGAAGATGTTTCCCGGACTGTTCAGCGCCCGGATCCGCTTCTCTTTTGCGCCGAGTACCGGCTGTACCTTAAGCAGCCGCAGGTGGTCCCATTTATCCTGTTCCCTGGTCCAGGTATCCTCCGCCACTTTCTTTGGTGCGATCACCAGGCATCTGCTGACAAGGAACCGGTTGAAGATCAGGTCACACACTGCAGTCAGCGTGATGACCGTCTTCCCCAGGCCCATGTCCAGAAACAGAGCCAGAGCCTCTTCCTGAATGATGCGGGTGATGCAATAACGCTGGTAATCGTGCGGCACGAACCTCACAGCAACACTCCTCCCTTCCTGCCCGGGCGGCGGTTTATCATCTCCTCGAACAGCGGATCCCGCGCGTGGGCCACAGGCGCCTGCCTCTGCAGCTCGGTTATGACCGCCTCTGCGCACTCTAAGCTGTCTACCACTGCGGTATAGCACCCGAGTCCTTCCAGTTCCTGCCGCCTGAACTGCTGCAGTTTCCGCGGCGTCTCCCCCGGGCGTTTCAATTCCGCGAAGCCGATCCGGCCACCCGGCAGCACCACGATCCTGTCAGGCACACCACTGTTGCCCGGCGACACGAACTTGTACGCCTTTCCGCCTGCCTGCTCCACAAGCCTGCAGAATCTCCTCTCCAGTTCACTTTCTTTCATGTCCTTTCCTCCTGTTCCTGCGACATTCTCCATTTTCCCCTATATATACCCGTATATAAGGGTACAGGGGCATATATACCCCTTATTTCCCTTGTACTTTCATTTCATATAGAAGAATGTTTACTTGTTTATAAATGCCGTTTTGTCCAGTAACTATCAGCCTTTCCGCGTTAACATTTGAATGTTTCCACCTGTTTGCATGTTGACAGCACCCTTGTCAACATCTTCTGCCACGACTGCATGTTTACATACCGGATGTTACCTTTATGAATCCTCTCTGGGACCCGTATTCCCCTCCGAACCGCAGCGCGCTCTTTTGCCGCTCCCAGCCTGGCAGCCTCTCCAGGATGCCGTTGATCTCCTTGGAGTCTGATTTTTTCATACGCGTATACCCCGGCATCTTAAAGCACTCGTTCCAGATCTCCCAGGCACAGATCCGGTCTCTGTACATCAGCTGGCTCTCATCCGCCTGTTTCTGATCAAAGCCGGAATCAAGCCAGCTGCGCCGTTCATACAGATCTCTCTTATACCAGTCCCTCGGCACCTTCTTCTCCAGAAACTCTATGATCGCACCCTCCGAGTAGGAAGATTCCCTGTGCTCCTCCTGCGCGCGCTCTGCCATCTTCTCCGCCGCATCCGAAAGAATCAGCGGTTCTCCCAGCCGATACAATGCAACGGCCTCAGCCCAGATCTGGGGCACCTCTGCAGGCAGATCGTGCCATATGTTCTTCCTGCGTCCTTTCCCGGCCAGATCCACCGGCCAGAACCTTCTGTTGCCCGTATAATCCTTTAGGAATTCAGCTTCATTGGTGGTCCCCACGATGATGCACTGCCGCAGGTATTTCTCCGTTCTCCTGCCATATGCAGCCCGGTACACATCGTCACATTTGCTCAGGAACTGTTTGACCGTGTTCATCTCGGACTTTGTCATGCCCGTCAGCTCCCCTGCCTCTATGACCCAATATCCCTGCAGCAGCTCGGCCGCGTCCTTTCCCTCAAAGGTACATAGCGAGTCTGAATACCAGTCCATCCCCAGATACCGGAAGAAAGTACTCTTCCCGATGCCCTGCGGCCCCGCCAGAATCAGCATGGTATCGAACTTGATACCCGGATGAAATATCCTCGCTACAGCGCCCACGAGTGTCTTCCGGACGGCTTCCCTTGTATAGGGGCTGTCCTCCACCCCGAAATAGTCGATCAGAAGGCTGTCCACCCGCGGCACGCCGTCCCATACCTGCGCTGCCAGATAATCCCGCAGCTTATGTACCCTGTGATTCAACGCGTAGACCGCAAAGCCGTCCCCTATTTTCTTCTCGCCGGTGATCTGATGAACAGACTCCATGTAGCCCCGTAGCCCTGAATCGTCTGCGTCCTTCCACTGCCGCACGCCACAGGACAGACCCACCGGCTCCCAGGGCAGCGGAGAGACCGCCATCGGCCTGCCGGACATCTCGTCGTGGTAGATACGGCCTTTCAGTCCCGGGTCGTTCTCCAGAATGACCTGTACATTCTGGACCGTACTGAGCGGTTTTCCTGTCTTCGGGTGCGCCTGCAGCTTCAATACCCAGCTGGCGTCTGTCTGCTCCTGCACCGACGGCGCATTTGAAAAACTCTGCACCGCCGCCTCGTATCGCTCCTTTGCCATCAGCTCTGCTACTGCAGGCTGTTCGGCAGCGAATTCACACATTTTTTTAAAAGAGGGAAGATTGGCTGCCGGTGTATCCGGCTTTGCCTCGTCGTCCTCATCCCCGAACAGATGCAGCCTGGTCATGTCAAAGGAATTGACCAGGCGTCCGGAACAGGGATCTGTCGCATGATGGCTGTAGAGGAACTTTCCGTCTTCATACAGGACCGCCCCTCCTACGGTGCTCCCTTCTATGTAGGTGAAACGCCCCGGATCGGCACATGCCTCATAGGTCCCCGGTAGGAACTGTTCCATGGCATCCTCTATGGAAAAACACTTACAGAATGCCCCGACGATGCCTTTCTTCTCCAGCGGATCCCCCTGCTTTTTCGCTGACCGGTCTCTGATCCGTGCCGCACCCGGCACTTCCGGCCACTCTGACACATCCCGCCAGTCCCGGTAACTGGATAACATCCCTGTTCTTGACAGAAAAGGCTTGTCTTCATACAGAAAGATGTATTGGCTGTCCCTGCTGCAGCTCGGCCAGTACATCAGCCTGACCGGTTCAAAAGTCGTCGGATCAAAGATCTGCATCCCGATGAAGCTGGCTGCCTTACGCGCGATCGGCTCATATTCATCTGCTGTACAGGGCTCGTCCAGTGGTAAGATGATGCGCAGCCGCGGCGCCGCCCCTTCATGCTTTCTCGTAGAATAGACAGCATAAGCGCATCCCAGGGTCGATATGGTGTTCAGTACCCTCTGCGTGCCGCCCGGCTCAATCGTGTCCGCATCCAGCGTGATCAGGTGCCGTTCCCCGGCGTTCTCATTCTTTCTGCGCTGCCCTTTCAGTACACCGCCCACAAAGCCGCCTATGTCTTTCAGGGCATCCTGCTCCGGCCTTGAAAAAGACTTATACTCCTCGAAGCTCTCCTGCGTCCTGACAGGCTGTGACAGCTTCTGTATAAAACCCGACCAGTACAGTTCCTGTCCGGTCCATACGATGGACTTCCTGCTGGTCCCCGTGGTGATCTTGATGGTCCTGTCATTGTGCATCAGCCCTCCTCCTAATCTTTTTTGTAGTAATACGACTCAAAGCCGTCTGCATCAAGCGGCAGCCCCGCCGCCCATCCCGGCAGAAGACACATACAGCTGATGGCCTCTTCCAGTGTCCTTCCGGAATCTTCCGGCACTTCCAGGATCACCTCATCATGGATATGGAAGTCGATCACGAATCCTGCCCGGTACAGATTCATCAGGGAATTGGCCAGCAGGTCACGGGCTACCGCCTGCACGATGTTCTCCGTCAGTTTACCTCCGTAAGTGGATATCATTCCCCACTTTTTCGTCTTCTGGTCAACACCCCGGAAATGGATCGCATCCCTGCCCAGATCATTTTGCCGGATCTCCGGCTTATAATAGTAGAGACGCCGCTTACTCGGAAGGATGATGGACAGATAGTCCCCGTCCCTGTCAAAAGCGATCCCGCAGGGCATATATCCGGTCACTCCGTGTCTCACGGTATCCAGCGCATACTGCTCCACGGCCTTCCAGAAACCAACGATACGCTTATTGCTCCCCCGCCACCGCCGCACGATGTCCGGCAGTTCTTCTTCCGCAAGGCCCATGTTCAGGGCTCCCATGGATATGAGTGACCCTTTGCCGCCCTGGTAGCCCAGCGCCAGCTCCGCGATCTTGCCCTTGCCGCGCAGCGCATACTCGGGGTTTCCCTTTCTGATCAGGTCGATGTCCACGCCGAACATGGCCGATGCAGACGCCTCATAGATCTTCCCGTGGGTCTTGAAGACATCCAGCCGCCACTGCTCCCCGGCAAGCCACGACAGCACCCTTGCTTCGATAGCGGAGAAATCCGCCACCAGGAACTTATATCCCGGCCTCGGGACAAAAGCGGTACGGATCAGCTGGGAGAGGATATCAGGCACGTTCCCATAGATGGCCCTTAACGCCTCAGTCTGCCTTTTCTTTACCAGCTCCCTTGCCGTATCCAGCGTACCGATATAGTTGCGCGGCAGGTTCTGGATCTGCACCAGCCGCCCTGCCCACCGTCCTGTCCGGTTGGCCCCGTAGAACTGCAGCAGCCCCCGGATCCTGCCGTCGTCGCACACACAGGTATCCATCGCTTCATATTTCTTTACCGAAGTCTTCCCCAGCTCCTTCCGGATCCGGAGCACTTCTTTGATCAGCGCGTCACCGGACTTATCCGCCAGTACTTCCGCCACGGTCTGTTTTTTCAGGTCTTCCAGTTCAAGATCCGAATTCTCCCCAATCCACTGCTTCAACTGTGCCACGCTGTTAGGGTTATCCAGCCCCGTGATCTTCTTCGCCCGCCCGGACAGTTCGCCCTGGATCTGGTCGGAGACCGCCAGCGCCCCGCTGATCAGTTCCTGATCCACTGCCGCGCCGTTTAAGTTGATGTACTGGTCCAGCACCCAGTTAAAATGCTCCGTCTCCGGGAAAGGGTGCTTCTCAAGGAGCTTATGAATCGCCATCTCTGTTTCCACGTCACGGATGCAGTACTGTTTGAACAGTTCCCATTTCTGCTTATCGTGGTACCAGCGGTTCCTCGTCCGTCCATAGTTGTTCTTCGTGGGCGTACAGGGCACACAGAAGTATTTTATGAGCTGTTTCCCAACCGCCATCTTCTGGCGGCTCTCCGGCAGCCCCAGGGCCTTCCCCGCCTGTCCCAGCTGCCCCGGCAGGCCACAGTAATAAGCGTGTACCATGGTGCAGTGCCACTGGCAGATCTCGGCGGGGAAATATCTCTTTAAGCAATTTATCTCAAAAGCCGCGTTATAGGCTGTCTTTATCACGTTTGGATCGTTCAGGTCCTGTACGATCCCGGCAGGTATCTGTTCCCCCATGGCCAGGTCGATAATCCGTACAGGCTCGTAGTCATAAGAATAAGCAAGTAACAGGATCTCAAACGCCGGGGACTGTACATATCTGTACAGCCCGGCCTTTGTGATATCTATATCTGAAAATGTCTCAAGGTCTATATGCAGTGTCCTCATTGTAACCCCATCACTCCTCCTGTGAGCATCGGCCGGCCCGTGATCGGGTCGATCTGCCCTCCTGTCTGCTGTGGGTAACTCACCGGTGCCGGTACAGGCTGCTGCGGGAATGCCATCGGTGCGGGTGCAGGCTGCGCCGGATATGCTGTTGATACCGGCTGCTGATATCCTCCGGGCAGCATCTGCGGATACTGGATGCCCGCCGGTACAGCCCCCGGATACGGCATCGCAGGGACAGCGTTATAAGCATTGCTGCCGCCAAAGGCTTCCTCGGCGGATACCCTTGCTGTCAGCGGTTCGCCGTCCTCTATCTTCTGTACGGCGTTCAGGCCGCAGCCGATCCCACAGTTGCCATTTGTTTTATACGCAAAGAAATTAATATTTGCCCTGATATAGCATCCACTGTACACCTCTGCGGGGTTGATGATATTTTGCATATCCAGCCCGACGATAGACGGTTGCAGTCTTGCCGATGCCGTCATTACCAGATGTCCCCTACACTCTTCCCCAAATGGCTCGCCGGAGGCTCTCGGCCCATCGCCATCATGGATAGGTATCTTACAAACTGGCGGAATATTACCTCCAAACTTTTTCTGTGCTCCTTCCTGTTTGGCCCTCTCGATCTCGGCGTAGATACCGTGTATTGTCGCCGTATCACTCTTAGGGATCAGCAACGTTACCGAATATTTAGGCTCCCCGCCACCCTGTGGCGTACTGGGCTGAAAGATGCTGACATAACTCGCCCTGACTTTTCCTGTTGTGATCGCCATCTCCTCATTTTCCTCCTTCTGAATATGTGTTGTCCCCGCCAAAGGCCTCTTCGGCGGATACCCTCTGTAATACCATAGCCGGCCTTTTATCGTCTTCCGGCGCCAGTGTCGGCTTGCCCTGCGGCTTTACAATGTATTTTGACAGGATTTCCTGCCTGTGTTCCTTACTGAGGGTCTTTTCCAGCGCTCCCAGCGCTATGGGCTTCCGCTCGTACAGGATCGCTTCGTCATATCCCGCTTTTACCAGTTCTGCAAACGCCGCGTCAGCGTCGGATATCTGCCTGTTGCTCCTGCCCTCCACGATCTTCCATCCGGGAACCTCTCCGCCTGATACGATCTCGTTCAAGACGGTACTTTCAAGATTCTGTACCCACTCTTTCAGGAACTGCGCCTCTTTCAGGAGTTCGCCCGCCTCTTCCCATGAGATGAGCGGCGGCAGGTTCTTCTGGTTCTGCTCTTTGTTCCAGGCCTTTTTCATGAGCTCCATGTTCTTGTCGGCTGTCGCCCGGCACCGGCCGTAGGCCTTGCAGAATCCGGCTCTGCAGTAGTTCTCCGTATCCCCGCTGCAGTAATCCGCGGGATGGAATCCGCCTTCACCTTTGAACGCTTTCTCCGCAGCCGGCTTTACCACGGTCTCTCCCCAGTCGAGCACTTCTTTTAAAGTCGTGCTCCATGAGGAAGTATTAGGGATCCGCGGCTGGACGATATGCAGATGCACCCTCTCGACCGGGAAGAACATACCGAATTCGTGATAGGCTCCTAACGCATACAGCGCAAGCTGGTAATTTCCTTCCGCCTTTACCGGGACCCCCTTTCCGTATTTGAAGTCTATGATATGAAGGTCCCCTCCATAGATGACCACGCAGTCCCCTGTCCCGAACCCCTCCGGTGCCCACGGGCTGTAATCCAGCCGTTTCTCTACCGCGACGAACGGGGCCCCCGGAAAACTGAACGCGATGCCCGATACATAGTCCGCGTATTCTTCTGTGTATCCGTCCATCTCCGGCGCATAGAGCTCATCCTGCTGCAGTTTTTTCAGCCGGCTCTTATAGGTCCGGTCGGTCATGTTCTTGTCCGTGAACAGCCTCTGCAGTTTCAGTTCGCCGATCGCGTGTGCCAGCGTGCCCTCTTTCGCATAAGGTGATTCCTCTTCCGGTATGCTGTCTTCTAACCTTGCCGAGGGAGGACAGTGGATCCATTTCTTCGCACTGGACGCTGACAGCAGCGCGTGCGCCCTTTCTTCCTTCTTCCCCATCAGATCTGTGCACCCGCCTCTCTCAGTGCGATGGCAAACTCCCCGTAACGCTCTCTGGGCAGTTCTGTCATCGCCTGGACGCCGAACTGCTGCAGGATCCCCATCACCTGTGACATCCTCCCCATCTGTGAAAGGCCGGCTGCTGCCACCTGCAGCTGCTCGATCGTATACTCCTGCGGCATCGCTGTCGTAGGAACAGCTGTCGGTACTGCCGCGCCCTGTGCCGGCTGTACCCCCATAGCCACGGGTACTGTCGGCTGTACGGATGCCTGTCCGTAATTCTGTGGTGCCGCTGTGGGGACCTGTGGCGGCTGCACCGGTACTCCCACGGGGATCTGCGGCGGCTGTAC
>OFFW01000350.1_pt1 | contig 34246 bp, 28 predicted proteins | sample 1521501 | NCBI WGS metagenome assembly OFFW01 (sample SAMEA3504107, study PRJEB24116) | mouse gut metagenome | biome: mouse gut; feature: mouse-associated habitat; material: faeces | place: Denmark | collected 2011
TACCTGAGCGAACAGGTCCGCCAGCTGAAGCTGTCGCTTGGCAGGGAGAATGGGGATCCTGCCCATGACAACAAGGATACCCTGGACCGGGAGGACAGGCTAAAATCGTGGCTCAAGAATACCCCCATCTATCTGATCCTACAGTGGTTTGACGTAGTAGAAGAAGTCAAGGTTTCAACAAAGCTGCTGTCAAGACGATGGACAACCGAGATCACTGGGCGGGACCAATTATTTCTTGACAAACTGGGGGTTCCAGCGTTCTGACGTTTTGAGTACTGATTATCCGACTTTTAGGTTTATAAATACTTCTTGCCGCCTCACGGAGCTTTTCGACAGCATCGGTCTGTGGAATTTTCGGATTCTCATACTCCGCAAAAACATATTTTGGTATAGTATTAATAACAGCCCGTGTAAACTCGTCTAATTGATATAAAGGTTTTCCGTTATCATCTATATCCAAGTCAATCAAAAATGAATTTATATCATCTTCTTGAACCCTTGTTATAATAATATTTTTTCTATCAAAAGTCCTGTTTATCACTTGAGTCGCCTTTCTCTTATGATTTAATGAAATCTTAAAGATTCGGTTTGTTAATTACCTACATAAACATTATTGGCGCACGCTCGAAATATTAGTTAATAATTGTTTATTCAATCACTTGTCATAGAAATCAATCCAATTCCGTGTCTTCAATTTTTTTAATCTTTCCATTCTCCAACGCCCGATATTCCCGCCTTAATTCCTGTAACAGCTCTTCCTCACTCGGCAAATATAATTTATACTTCGATGCAAAAATCTGTGTTTCATTCTCTGGTAATGTAAACTTAACCACCGATTCGCTCTTGTCCGCACACAGCACAATTCCAATCGGCGGATTATCTCCCTCATTCATCAGCTCCCGCTCATAATAATGAACATACATCTGCATCTGTCCTAAGTCTTGATGCGTTAAGTCTCCGACTTTTAAATCAATCAGTACAAAACACTTCAAGATATAATTATAAAATACAAGGTCAATCCAGAAATGGCGTCCATCAAAGGTAATTCTCTTCTGTCTGGCGACAAAGGAAAATCCTCTGCCAAGTTCTAACAGAAACTTCTGCAAATGGGTAATTAAAGCCTGTTCCAAGTCGCTCTCATAGAAATCATCATTCGGATTCAGCCCAAGAAATTCAAGTACATAGGGGTCACGTATAAAATCTTCGGGTGTTTTAGCCGTCTCCGATGTCTGAACCTCAGCAGCAACCTTTTCTTTATTTTTACTGGACAACAGCCTTTCATAGAAAAATGTATTTATCTGACGTTCAAGCTGTCTGGTACTCCACCCGGATTTTACTGCTTCCTGCATATAGAACTCCCTTGCATTGTCATTTTCCACACGCATCAAAAGGCGATAGTGCGTCCAGCTCAATTCGCTACGCAGTGCGTAGCCATTTGGAAACGTCAAGTAAAACTGCCGCATGTTTTTCAAATTTGCAACAGTAAATCCTTTTCCAAAATCATGCGTCATCTGCTTGGAAAGTTCTTTCAGCAATCCTGCGCCATATTCCGCCTTTTCATTTCCACCCTGCTCTTCTATAATGGATTTGCCAATATTCCAATATGCTTCCACCATTGCAAAATTAGCAGTCTGGTAGACCTTGTTTCTTGCAGATAGCAATATATTCCGTATTTGATTATAAAAATTTTGATTCACCTACAAATTCCCCTTTCACAACATATTTATGAAAATCCACTTATAGTTCTTTTCGGTCAGCCCTTTAACCACTCTTGCAATGGTAGAATTATCCATATATGCCCTAGCAGAGGCTGCCTTTCAACTTTCGTTATCTGAATACTATTATAGTCCATTTTTCCCTATCTCACAATGCAAAAGCAACGCAAACTTCAAAAAACAACAGCCCCGCTCATCCTCCAAAGATAAGCAGGGCTGAAGCCCTCGTTTTTATACAATTCGATTTTCGGGCAGTTCCCCACGCAGTTTTTTAAGCTGCTCATTGAATTTCTTGTGCTTCTCTGATTTGACAGCAATCCCTATAAAATATCTGCTCACAAGAAAGTCTAAAAGATATTCTTTGGGAATCTGAAATTTCTGCCGTATCAAAAAGCTCTTTAGCTCCTGCTTGCCGCACCATTTGGCAACAGAGCTTTCTCCATAACCCGTGAATTGTGCCACCTGTCTGACACTTAGCACATCGGGATAATTTTGCAGCAACGCCTCATAAAACTGCCGCATACGGGTTAAATCGTCTTTCACAAATACTTCGTCAAAAGACGGAGCTTTCCTGCACCCATTGCCTTTATAAAAGCCGTCTGGAGCTTTATATAGCTCTGGGTAATCGTCCCTGTCATGCAAATATTGAATAACATCCGTTGTCTTGATTTTAAACCGCCGTGTCTTTTTCCCGCTGTCTATGTTTGGCACAAGCCTGCTCTCCAAAAGGAACAGGCAGGTCTTTTTGCTGATATGACAGATGCGGTACATCTGGTCTTTGGTTATGTATTCGGGATATTGCTCCAGAATCTCCCTACAATATTTTTCTGTAATCATTCTATGCACCTCTTCGCAGTATTTTGGCCAACAGCAGAAGATTGGGTGCCGTAGTTCTCTCTAAATATTTTTAGGAATCTTGAGAAGCCAGTCCAAACCGGGCTTCTGTTCTCTCCTCAGTTCTCTCCGTTCTCTCCAAGTTCTCTCTTTTTTCCGTTTTTTGAGCCATTTTCGGGTGACTTTCAATGAGTTCGAATATTCATTGTATTTATGCGGCTTTCACGCCGCAAGCCCTTGATTTTCCTATATTTTCAGCCATTATTAACTTCCGTCAAAACCCGCTAAAATCAAATAAATTCCAGTAAAGTCCATTGACAGTAACGCACTCGAAATGCAGTTATCCTTTACAGGGCACGTGAGTTCGAATCCCACACTCTCCGTTCGATGCTTATGTCCACAAGCGGGGGCCAATGGCTACGCACTGAAATGCGTTTGCCCTCCAGGGCACGCGGGTTCGAATCCCGCCGACTCCGCTACATGAAAAAGCCCTCAGGCAGGTTTCGCTGCCTAGGGGCTTCTTTCTCAGAACGTTTTTATCAGCCGCTGACAAGGGCTTTACAAAATCGGATTACCTGGCTTCTTCAGTCCGGAATCCTGATACCTGCTGACGAACAGGGAGGCGGCATCTATCAGCTTCTGCCTTATATCTACAATCTTTTCTTCCCCCCTCATCTTTAAATAGTTCTCCTTTGTCCTTTCGGCTTCCTCTCTGCTGATAAAGCCTATCTCCGCCCACTGGGAATGCGTCTCTGAGATGCCTTTCCTCGCAGAGCAGGACAATCTGTGCAGCTCTTCCAGATTATTCGCTCTTGCTTCATACCGTTCCCGCAGGGCCTCCAGCTCTTCTTCCATTGTGACCTCCCGGTACAACTCCTTTGCGCTCATGTCTATTTTGTACCTTACTCTTGTACCGTTTTCATAGCCCTGGCAGATTTCGTCATATGCTTTGGCATACGCGGAAAGCAGCATCGAAGCTTTATCCTTTACGGAGGTCCAATCATCATACCATTTCTGCATATCCATCCCCTTGCGCAGCATTTTCTCCGGAGATGACCCGCCTAAATCAATAAAGTCCGCCATGTCCGGCCAGTCCTCATTTCCAAATACCAGACCGTTGGAGATAATCTCGATATTGAGCCCATAGAGATTGCCCTGCTGCTCCTTCTGGTACATCTTTTTGTATGCTTCCATTCCTTCTTTTGAGATGTCAACCTGAATCGGCTGGTCAGCCAAATTGCTCATGACCTGGTTTATCTGTTTCGGAGCTTTGTCGCCCTTATCAGAAATACATTGATAATTCCGTTCCAGCAAATCTTTTGAATCAAAATGGACAATCATTCTGCCCTCCCCCTCTTTTCATCTCACGACCACAGCTCTTGCGTCTTTTCCCAAAATCCAACGCTTTGGTCCATAAGCCTGTTCATGATGCCTGCCATAATCCCTTTATCGCCGTTGAGCGCCCGAAAGGTGGCCAGAAAATCCTCTTTCCCGCGCCGCATGATATCCAGTGCATCGCGGCGATAGGCGTTATACTCTTCACCCAGAAACTTCTTGTCCTTTTTGCGTCCCTGTTCCCCATCGAGCGAAATGACGCCGGCCGGCTCCCAGCCTTTTATCCTTTGCTGGATGAGAATATGAGCCTCTACAAATTGCGACCAGTAATCATATGCCTCGCCGAGTCCTGCCAGATCCTCCTCCAAAGATAAGAATCCCTTGCCTGACAGTTCATAATCCACTTCCCGGTCTCCATCCTTATGCTGCTCCACAATCCTGCGATACATGATCTCGTATGTCTCGGCAATTGTTTTCATAAAGGAGTCAACCCCTTCTCCTCCGTTTTTGTACTTTTTCTCAACCTCTTTCATTACAGAGCCGAATTCCATTAAATGCTCAAAAGAAACTTCATTTGTCTGTGCCCGGGTAATTCTCTCCAGATTTTCATCAATTCCTGTCATTGCGCCAAAGCAGCCTGTTCTTCTCGCTGCCGCCTCTTCCCATGCAGCCATGCCCTCTTTTGAAATCGAGACCTCCGCCTCCGGAATATTTTCGAAGGCTCTTTTCAGTTCTATGCCTTTATCCCCTTGCGCTTGATTTGGCGCTGGGTTTGCAGGATATGCATTGGGCTTTTGATTCATTTCCAAGATTTTCATGTGCTGTCCCTCCATTCAAAGTCCTCTATTTTCAAATCATTTTATTCTTCTGTAAATTGAAACATTTTGCAAATTTCGTCTATTGCCATATTATCAGCCGTCAACAAATACACATATCTCTCATTTTCACAATACGCATATTTAAACCCATCGGAATACAAACAGACTGTAACGAACTTCCCCTCTACCTCGCAAGTCATCTGGGAATCATACTCTGTGTCCATAACAACACTATCGCCATCTGAAACAAGCAGCTGTCTCCATGTTATCATTTCACCCAGACTGTTTTCAAAAACCAAATGAAAACCAATCCCATTCGAACTCCTCTTCACCTCCTCATAACCTTCCGGCAAATATGTCGGTTCCCTCTTCCGAAATTCCCCCTCCTCCTCATCCGTAAAATATGTATATTCCGCCGAATCCTCCCGCAAAGTCCTGATTGTGTCGAACAGCTTCATTCGATTCCCCTCAGCGCTCATCGTCAATATCAGCAGGCCTACAGCCACACAGATGCTCAGAACCGCTGTACGTTTGAGCTGTCTGTAAGCGGCGCGGATCCATGGATGCTCCTCCTTCCAGAGCATGAGCTTCATCCTCCGCTCAAATTTCGCAGAGAACCGATACCCATAGTCCGTGCCCTCCTCCAGCTCCCTGATAATCGCTTCGCCCACAATCGGCATGTACTTGCAGAGCCATTCGTCAGTCACCTCTATCTGTTTCATGCCTGCTCGCCTCCAGATTCCTTATCTCATTTTCAATCAATACTTTCCCTCTGGCAATCCGCTGTCTGACGGTGGCTTCTTTTATCCCGCATACTTTCGCTATCTCGCTGTTCTCCATCTCCGCGGAATATTTCAAAAGGAAGACGTCCCTGTATTTTTCCGGGAGATTTTTCAGTATATCCAGCACTCCATTCTCCAGGTCTGATTCCATGCAGACTGCGGGTAGCTTCTCCTCTCCTATTTCATCCGCATTGATTTCCCTCTTCATCCGCCGCTTCCGCTTTCTGCTTATATCTATGGCCGCATTCTTTGCGATTACAATCAGGTAGCTCTTGGTCTGTCTGCTGTCGATCTCCCCTACCTTCGCAATGTTATCGGCTATCTTTATAAAAGCGCTCTGCACCGCGTCCTCCGCCAAGTACCGGTCGTGCAGAACCTCCATAGCTACCTTGTGCAGCAGGTATCTGTATTTTTCATAAAGGATGCAGAATTTCGTCCTGTCCTTTGGATCGTCTGTTATCGTCAGTAATATCATCTTTTCTCCATGAAAAGCCCGGTATTTATTCTCTCATTAATAATAACGGATGATATCTGTCGTTTTGTTACATAAATCAGGAAAAATTTAAAAAGAAGAGACAAATGGCTCTATATATCGTTGGATATAGTCTACTCTGTCAGAAATTGCAGGCTTGAGTACCTCGACCAAATACCCTGTCTTGTCAATCTTCTGTTGTAGACAGGGCGTTAATCGCCCTGTGGTGTTGGTCTGAATGTTGTCGCTCATGTTCCTCCTTGTTGGGCAATGTGTGCAGGCACACATCAAAAAAGACGCATGGTTTACAATTTACTGTTCCATGCGCCTTTACGCTGTTATTTTGATATTATGCTGCAGACCGCCAGGATTTACAGTGGTGTCCCTGGGAAAGTGCCTGGCTGGCGGTCTGCAGTCTGGTTGCACTGTAAAGTTAACCGGTGCGCAGTATAAATTGTAATGCTTTAGCCAACTATGTTCATCTTCGTACCGTTTGACTGATACTTCACCCGAAAATCAGTCCAGCCCTTTGCAGTCTGATTGTTTTCTTCAGACCAGCCCCCAGCAGACCAGAGCAAAAAAATATCATCCCGCAGCTGTTCATACTTTCCATTGCTCTCCTGAGAGTTCAATAACTCACATAACCTGCCTGGAAGACCGGCGATTTCCGGATTTATCCGTATCTTTATATATATCCTCCCATTTATACTGCCCATTGGTCGCTTTTTGGAGGAAACTGCTGATTTCACGGTAAGCACTTATCTGATTGTATCTTTTTGAATCCATACCTGATGCCTGCATATAAGTATCCCATAGCCGATCCTCAAATTCTTCTTCCAGTATCTTCTCCGCCTGCTCTTTTTCTTCTTCTGTCAGTTCTCCGGAAATGGTCACTTTTCCATAGGCATTTATCTCCAGCTCCCAGACTTTCCCCTCCAGCTCTATGCCCGCCTGTTTCAATCTGTCCACAATTTCAGGATATAGCTTATTCTGAAGTCTGTCTCCAGCCTCCGCCCTCTCATAGTCATGAAGGTTTGCATAAATCTTCAGATACTCCAGTTCTTGTTTACTAAGCCTCTCCCCCGAAGCCATCCGCTTCAGCAATTCTTCCACACTCTCATCGCCCTGATAGCGGTCTTCCTCTGGTAAGGCATGGTACTGCTCATCATGCAGTCTATCCACTTCTTTTGCATAACCAGCCTTGTCTTCCCGTACTGTCCGATCCAGAACCCCTGACTGCTCCTGTGTCCGGTTCTGTGTTCTTTCTTCCGTGATCTGGATGCGGTAGGTTCCTTCCGTATCTGCTGCTTCACCGTTACGGTTTTCCACACGAATCACATAATCCCTTCCATGGTCCCATTCCGGCAGTGTCCACTCACTGCTGCCATCACCGTTCTTTTGTGCTATTCCAATCTGGTTTCCATCCTTATCATAGACCAGCAGGTCATAGTCACATCCTTCTGTTAAGTTCTCCAGACGTATTGTGATTTTTGAAGAAATACCCATTCTGTCATAAAGAGCCCTCTGAATATAAGAGAATGCATAGCAGTCCACATCATCCGCAGAATTCAACTTCCCTTCCAGATAGCTATCCTGATTACCTATCAAAGAACTCAGATTGCTTTAACTGAAATAGCAATCCACTTGATCATCGTACTTTGTTCTCTGCCGGTAGCTGTCATTTTTATTTTCCTCGTTTTTCTCAATCAGAATAGTCTGCTCCCTCATATCCTTCAAGGGGGAGAAAAACTGTTCTTTCCCGTAACGCCTACCCTCCCACAAAGGACTGCTGATGTATTGATGATATGTACTTACCATTTTCCTTCCCTCCTGAATCATTTCAATAAAAATAGCGTTATTCTCTGATAATTTCTATCCTTAAGAAAAAACGCCATCCTTGACTCAATATTCAATTCTATCTTGCATATCGGAGCAATTTTCAAAAAATGAACAGGCAAACAATAATTAGACAATTTTCATCCACTGAGTATCATTCGAATCTTTCGCTATGCCGGGACGCGCCAGTCCCCTTTCCGCTGTGTCTTGGACGCAGCGTGGCAAGGGGGGGCGATCCCCAGCTTTTTCACTGCAAAGCAAAAACTTCCTGCCGTCTCTGACAGGAAGTCTCCCTTGCTGCAACGTTTTGCTTATTTTGTTCCTCTTTATTTCATGGCGAGCAGCTCCGGAATCGTGGCCTCGAAATCCACGCCGTACCAGGGCTTGTCCGGATTCTGCAGGGTCACTTCTATGGTGTGGGCGGTGTAATCCGCTGCGATGCGCATGGCGTCCCGCCAGTTTAGCCCTCTCAGGATCTGCCCCACGCAGGTGCTGGAGAAAAGGTCTCCCGTGCCGTGATAGGCAGCGTCGATCCTCCGGTTCTGGTAAATGTAATACTCCCCGGTCTCCCGCTCATAGCCCATCACCCCGGTCTTACCCTTCTCCAGGGAGACGCCGGTGAGGACGCTGATGCCTGCGCCCAGCTCATTGAGCCTGGCCAGGAGCTCCTTTACATAGGACTCATCGTATTCCTCCCTGTATTCCATGCCTGTCATCAAAGAGGCCTCGGTGATGTTGGGCACGATGATGTCCGCCTCCGCGCAGAGCTCGGCGTTCTTCTTCACATAGTCCATGTCAAAGGCCGGGTACAGCTTTCCGTTGTCCGCCATCACGGGGTCTACGATTATAACCGTGTCTTCACTCCGGAAATTCCTGAACAGTTCCTTTATCTGGTCAACCTGCTCGGCGGTTCCCAGATATCCGGTATAGATGGCGTCGAAGGCCACGCCCTCGCTCTTCCAGTGGGCGGCGATCGGCTCGATCTGGTCGGAGAGGTCCTTGCAGGTGAAGTTCCGGAACATGGTGTGGGTCGACAGGACTGCTGTGGGCAGGATGACCGTCTCGGCGCCAAGGGCGGATATGACGGGCAGCGCTATGGTCAGGGAACATTTCCCCAGGCATGAGATGTCCTGTATGGTCAATACTCTTTTCATTTTTGATACCTATCTGCGCGTTGCGGCGCGCCGGGGACTGCGGGCCGGATACGCATTTTTGTCCGGCCTGCTCCGAACTGTCCAGGCACATCGTATCACTGTCTACATACTACGTCAATAGGTTTATTGATTTTTTTGCCACAGGTAATCCGGGCCAGGGCCGCGGACAGTGCGTGGAGAAATCTGCGGCGGACGACAAAACCTGCTGCCGCCTCTCCAAAAAAAATTTGCAAACCCCCCCATATAATGGTAAAATAAGATACAAAAATACGCAATATACGGAGAATGTCATGAAACCCACGAAAAGAATATCACACCTGTTCCTTCCCACCGTTTTTATGCTGGCCGCCTCCCTGTCCGGATGCGGGGGCGATGGCGGCGAGGCCCCTTCCGAAGCGGAGCAGCCCTCCGGTTCCGGCCCTGTGGCGCTGACCGTCTGGGGCGCGGAGGAGGATGAGGAGCTGCTGCAGCAGATTTTTGACAGTTTCCAGGAAAAGTACCGGGGCCAGGCGGACTTCCAGATTACATATCAGCCCCAGAGCGAGAGCCACTGCACCGATGCGCTGATGGCAGACCTGGAAAACGGCGCGGATGTCTTCGCCTTTGCGGACGACCAGCTGAACACTCTGGTGGCCGCAGGGGCCCTGGATCCCATAGAGAACCCGGAGCCCCTGCGGGCCGCCAATCTGCCGGAGGCCGTCTCCGCCGCCTCTGTGAACGATACTTTGTACGCATATCCCCTCACCGCCGACAACGGCTATTTCCTGTACTACGACAAGCGCGTCTTCTCCCGGGAGGACATCCAATCCTGGGACAGGATGCTGGACATTGCCGGGGAGCAGGAACGGAAGGTCTCCATGGAATGGTCCTCCGGCTGGTATGTGTACGCCCTCTTCGGCAACACCGGCCTCACCGTGGGGCTCAACGATGACGGCATCACCAATTACTGCACCTGGAACGACACGGAAGGCCCCGTCAAGGGGACCGATGTGGCCAAAGCCATGACAGCCATGGCGGAGCATCCGGGATTCCTCAGCACCGACGATGCCGGGTTCCTGGCGGGCGTCCAGGACGGCACCATCGCGGCAGGCGTCAGCGGCACCTGGAACGCGGTGGCCGTGGAGGAGGCCTGGGGCAGCGGCTTTGGGGCGGCGAAGCTCCCCTCCTACACCTGCGCGGGACAGGAGATTCCCATGGCCTCCTTCTCCGGCTATAAGCTGATCGGCGTGAACTCCTACTCCCGGAACAGGGACTGGGCCGCGAAGCTGGCCGAATGGATCACCAATGAGGAGAACCAGGCGCTGCGCTTCCGTCTGCGGGGCCAGGGCCCCTCCAACAAAAATGCCGCGGCCTCCGAAGAGGTTCAGGGCTCTCCCGCCATCGCGGCGCTTCTGGCCCAGTCGGAGCACTCCTGCCTCCAGCGCATCGGCGGGAATTACTGGGAGCCTGTCGCTGCCTTCACCGCGGAGATCCTGGCCGGGACACCCTCGGGGAAGAGCCTCCAGGAACTGCTGGACACCATGGTCACGGGCATCACGGCTCCCTGACCCCTGCCTTCCCCTGTCCGGCGGCCGGGAATCCCCGGCCGCCCCCACATTTTTCCAAACGCTAAAGGAGATTTGTCCATCATGAAAAATATCAGCTTAAAGCATAGACTGATCATCCCCATCGCCCTGCTGGGCATGGTGGCGCTGCTGTCCAACATCCTCTCCGTCCTCAATATCCGCAACGTGAACGCCAGCGCCTCCAACATCGCCGACAACTATATGGAGGGCAAGGAACGGCTTGCCGAAATCTGCCAGGCTTCCATGGACATCCACCAGATGGCCTTAAGCCACATCGTGGCCACGGATTATGACACCATGATTCTCCTGGTCCAGCAGATCAAGGAGGAAGAAGCGCTTCTGGATGATATGCTCTCCCAGTATGAGGCTTTTGTAGTACAGGACGACCGGGCGCAGTATGAATCCCTGCTGGAGAACTATGCCGCCTTCAAGCATGCCCTGGTCCATCTGGTGTGCGCCAGCGCGGGCCACAAGACCCAGGACGCCTATGCCATGGCCAACGGTGATGTGGCGGCAGGCGCCGATGCCATGAAAGCGGACATCGATGCCCTGAACGCGTCCATCAGCGCACAGACCCTGGAGGCCAGGTCCCACCTCTCCGGGGTGTATGTCTTCTCTCTGGTGGTGGGCATCGCTGCGGCCGTCATCTGCGTCCTCCTGGTGCTGACGGACTTCCGGCTGATATCCGTCTATGTGGTGGCGCCCATCAAGAACATCCTGAAGGCCATCCAGGAAAGCTCCGGGCGCATCAACGGCATGACCGGTGAGGTGCTGAAGCGCACACAGGCCTCCCGGCAGAGCGCGGCGGGCCTTTCCTCCCTGGCGGGGCAGCTCTCGTCGACCTTTCAGGAGGTAGCCCGGAATGTATCGGACATCAACGACAGCGCAGGAGCCGTCCGGCAGGAGGTGCAGTCCATCGCGGAGGAATGCAGCGACATCACCGCCTATACCGCCCAGATGAACGCCCGGGCGGACGCCATGCAGCAGTCCGCCCAGAGCAGCGCCGAGACCACCGGCGCCAAGACGGAGGAGATTCTGTCCTCCCTCAATGATGCCATCGAGAAGAGCAAGAGCGTAAACCAGATCAAGAACCTCACCGGAGACATCCTGGCCATCGCCCAGCAGACCAGGCTGATCTCCCTGAACGCCTCCGTGGAGGCCGCCAACGCGGGAACGGCAGGCAAGGGCTTCGCCATGGTGGCCAGGGAGGTGCGGGACCTCTCCAACTCCACCCAGGAGACCGCGGGGCGCATCCAGGCGATCAACGACGTGGTCACCGCCTCGGTCCACAATCTTTCCGAAAATGCCAGACAGTTGATTGACTATATGAGTCAATCCGTCCTGAAGGAATTCCAGGCCTTCGTGGAATCCGGCAGCCAGTACAAGGAGGACGCCGCCCACATCCGCCGCATCATGGACGATTTCCACGGGCAGACCCAGCGGCTGAAGGATTCCATGTCCGGCATCGCGGATTCCATCGGCACCATAGACGAGGCCATCGACGAGAGCGCCTCCGGCATCGCCGGCATGGCGGGCAATACCCGGAGCCTGGCGGCGGACATGGAGGACATCACCCGGCGCATGGGCGTCAACCAGGACGTGGTGGCGGAGCTGGAGAAGGAGACTGCCGTGTTCGATAATCTGTAGGATGATTTTTAAATTTTTGTTGACACCCACACGAACACCTGATATAATATCTCTCGTGAAAATTTATATCATTTCACACGACAAATCATATATAGCTTGATTGACAAGCTGATGTAACGGTATATGGAAGAGTGCAGAAAGAGTATCCCAGGGGGGTACTCTGCCCTCTCGAAGGTACTGTACATCGGCTTTTTTGTTGTGCCGACGTATTCCACGCTCCTTGACAACTTAATCGCAGTCTCTGTCGGTCAGGGAAGCACCGCCATGACCTGCAGGATCATGACATGATCTTGCAGCCAGCGTGCCAAGGGCAAACCGCTTAGACTGCGACGCGAATTGCACTACCAGCCGCGGCAAAAGCCGCGGCGCTGAAACTTATCACTTTTTTATATGACGAAAGGAGCGGCACAGCCTATGTCAAACTATATATGGAAAACGGGACACAAAGAAATCGCGAATATCACATCTCTGACTCCAAATGCCTACAACGTAACTCATATGTCGGAAAGAGCTTCCTGGGCAGTGGAGAGCTTTTTGCAGACGGCATGGCTGCTTCCGGGGAACGGATTCCTGGGATGGCAGATGAATTCTGACAAAGCCGGGCTCCGTGCCTTTGCTTTCTCAAAGGGGGACGTCAAGATGACATCCGGCGACTTTGGCTGGATATTTGAGGAATATGCGGATGTCGAAGCACAGGCGCCGGATTCCTTTGAGGATCTGTACAGGGATTTCCCCAAAGTATATGTCCTGCGGCATATGCCGGGAATCTCCGACGAACTCCGGACATTCAGGAGCCGGCATCTGCCCTCTGAGGATACGGATTATCTCCGGGATGTGGTCAGGGCTGTGAAGGAGTCCGGGGGAGTCGTGCGGATCGTGGTGGAGACCGGTCATGACAGCCAGGGCGTGATCCTGTTTTGTCTGGCGGAGGAGATGACTCTCCAGATGCGCACCTTGCTTTCCCTGGCATTTCCGGATACCGTCCTGGAGGAGGCGGACATGGCGGATGCGGATACGGATTTCAGGCTTCCGGCAAAGTACCTGATGGAAAGCATGAAAAGGCTGCTGGAGGTCTTTCTCCTTGAGGAGTCCTTGCTATTGGATTCCACAGAGGATCCCTCCATAGAGAATCCCTCCACAGAGGATTCCTCCACAGAGGATTCTTTCACAGAGGATTCCTTCACAGAGAATCCTTTCACAGAGGATTCCTCTCTGGATTCCGGGGATCCTGCTTACAGATTCCGTTGGGAGGATGAAGACAATCTGGACGCAGCCTATGGTTACGCCGATTCGGAGGGATATGATGCGGAGGATCCAGCAGCCCGCAGCCTACCTGGAGCCGGTGGGAAATCCGGCGGCGGGGAGACATCTGACCAGGAGCCTGACAGTCTCTTCCTGGATGAATTGGATCTGAGCGTGCGCACCTATGTCTGCCTGAATCGAGCCGGAATTTACACCCTGGGGGATCTCCGGAAAATGAGCCGGGAGAATCTGGCGAAGATCCGGAATCTTGGATCGAGAAGCCTGGAGGAAGTCATAAATAAGCTTGCGTCAATGGGCCTGTCCCTTCAGGGCGAGCAGCAGCCGCCCAGCAGCTCCCAAATGCTGGCACAACTGATAGGCCTGAAGGACGTGAAGGAGCAGGTCAGGAAAATAGCGGCCTTCGCCAGGATGAAGAAGGACATGGAGACGCTGGGCAGGACATCCGTCCCGGTGGCGCTGAATATGGAGTTCGTGGGGAACCCCGGTACGGCGAAGACCACCGTGGCCAGGATCCTGGCCGGAATCTTCCAGGAGATCGGAATCCTTTCCAGCAGCCAGATCGTGGAGGCAGGCCGGGCGGATCTGGTGGCAGGTTATATCGGCCAGACCGCCATCAACGTGAAGTCCGTGTTCAAGAGGGCCAGGGGGAAGCTCCTGTTCATCGACGAGGCCTATTCCCTTGCATCGGACTCCCAGAGGGACTTCGGCTATGAGGCAATCAACACCATCGTACAGGAGATGGAGAACAGCCGCAGCGACACAGTCGTAGTCTTCGCCGGTTACCCGGAAGAGATGGAAAACTTCTTCTCCATGAATCCTGGGCTGAGATCCCGCGTCCCCTTCCGCATCAGCTTCCCCGACTACTCTACCGACGAGATGGCGCAGATCGTCGCCTTAGAGGCGCAGAAGCGCGGCTTCTCCCTCTGCCCCCGGGCGCTGGAAAAGGCGGTCTCCCTCTGCGGGGAGGCGAAGCACCGTTCCGACGCGGGGAACGGGCGGTTCTGCAGGAATCTGGTGGAAAACGCGATCCTGGGCTATGCCTTACGGGTCTACGGGGAAGGGACGGAAGCCGCCGACGGGGCGGAAAAGGATTTCATCCTTGCGGAGGAGGATTTTTCCCTGCCGGACAATATGCAGGCCATACCGGAGAGACAGGAGGCCAAAAAAACCGCGCCCATAGGCTTCCGGTAGGAACTGTCGGAAAGACAATTCCTTATTAACGGCGGGTTCCGGCGGCTTGCTTCTGTAAAATTTACAGACAAGAAAGCCGCTATCTGATATAGTGTACTCATGGCCGCCGGAATATGCCCCTCTGTCCAGGGCGGGAACATGTCCGGCGACCGCTGTACTCACGGCCTCAGCCATCTGCTCTATGGAATGATCTGCCCTATGGAACGTGCGGCAGGCGGACGCCCTGCCATGCAGAACGGAAAGGGGCAATGAGGGCGCTCAGGAGTATGATCCCTACAATGTGCGGCATGAATCACGGCCGGTGATTCTGTAGATTTCAGGAAAAATTCCGGAAAAGAAAGGTGGGAAAGACATGAAATTATTTCAGGGAAAACAGGAAGATTACCGAAAGAACCTTGTTTGCATGGAAGAGGTGACAGACAGGCTCTTAGGCCACATGAAGGGGCACGGCTTCTCCTTCCGGCAGGAGATCACGGACAGCAAGGGGGACTTCAGCCAGGAGAAGCTCTGCGGCCTGGTGGAGGAGCTTGTGGAGCGCTGGGCAGAGACCCTGCGGGAGAGCACGGACACAAATCCGGGCACCGGGGAGAGCCTGGCGGAGCCCTATATCCGGGAGCGGCGGGAGCTGTACGGCCTCTACCTCTACCTGGTCATGCGGTGCAGCCTGTGCCAGGGGGCGTATGCGAAAGCCTATCCTTACGGCTCTGTGGAGAAAGAGCGGACGGATTTTGCATTCCTGCTGGAGCAGGCCAGGCGCCTGACCAGAAGATGGTGCGTCATGGCCGAGCCCGACGGGGGGAAACGCAACGAGCTGTACGAGGGCTATGACGAGCACTTCGGCTTCCATCTCTACAAGACCCTTGTGGATCCCCAGAGGATTACCGACGACAGCGCCCTGAGCCCCTGGTGGAAACGTCAGGACAACCTGAAGCGCCTGACGAATGAGGGCAATATGAAACGAATCTACATCAGGCACCATTCGCGCGCTTTCCAGGGAAGCAAGGGCAAAGAAATTGCCCCAGGCAAAGAAACAGCCCCAGGCAAAGAAACAGCCCCGGACGAGGAAACGGCTCCGGACAAAGCGGCAGCCCCGGCAAACGCGACAGTCCCGGCGGAAGAAATGGCGCAGCCTGAGGCTTGCCGCGATGAGACTGAAACGGACAGCACAGACAGCAATAGCAGCTATGAGGACGGCTGCGATGGCGACGACGGCTATGAGGACGATGATGCTTATGACGATTTTGACGATTACGACGATTACGATGCCTATGGGGATTATGACGCTTATGAGGATGACAACGACCCCTATCCGTTCCCTGATTTCGAGACCAAGGCCGAATTCGAAGCCGCCGCGACGGAGCAGTGGGCCCAGGAGTATGAAAGGGCGGACTACCTGGCATCCCTCGCCCTGAGCTTTGCCTGTAAAGCCGAGTACCTCGAAGCCTGCAGACGGTTCACGGCCTCCTTCGAGAAGGCCAGGCCGGATGTGCTGCGGGACTTCTATCAGGAACTGGAGAGAATCGTGGGCCTGTATCTGGCCGAACGGAACCTCTCCCCCCTGGCGGATACCGATAAGACGCTGGACGTATACAGCCGCGTCTCCGACGGCCCCTGCCGGCAGGCGGGCAACTATGAAAGGAGGCTGCAATGGGAGAATCTGTGAACGGAATCCGCGGAGCCTTCTACAGCGACATCATCTACGATTACCAGTGCAAATATGACGACAAACGGGAAAAATCCTTTCTCTACAGAGCCTTTTGGGCAGAGGGCGTCTCGGGACTGCTCAAGCGCCTTGACCGGTCGCTCTCGGAGCACCTGGCCGGGGACGGCCATGAGTCTCCCAACCCGCTGGAGAAATACATGGCCCCGTTCTGCCCCAACAGCCGGCCCGGGAGCTGGGACTACCCCTGGCATCTGGCGAAACAGCCCCTAAAGCCCGGGGACGAGTCCCGCATCAAAGAGCAGCTTGCGGCGGCCATGGCGGAGCATCCGGCCTGGGCTAAAGGGCTGCTGACAAAAACGGTTCCGGAAAAGGGCCGCAAAGAGCGCCGGGACTTCTGGGAGGAGCTATGGCTGAGAGATGCCGCTTACAGAGCCGGGCTGATCACCGACACGGACTATTACCTGTGGCTGGTGGAATATCTGGCGGTGCGGGACATCTATTATAAAGACAACAGCATAGCCAACGCCCATTTGTGGCTGAAAAGGCTGCTGCACAAGACAGGCGTGGCCGGCGAAGACCTGGCCGTCAAGGCGAACGTGGAAAAGAAGCTGGCGGAGGCGGCAGCGCTGATACGCCAGGAACGGGACGCCGGAGGCACGGAAATCGCAGCCCGGCTCCACAATCTGAAACGCTCCGTGAAGAACAGGAACGGGGAGACGATCCGGAAAGAGGACTACCTGCCCTGGCTGACCGCCCGTCTGGAGCGGATGGCAATCCACATCAAGGTCAAGACCTGGCTGCAGGACAGCGGATATCCCCTGGGGAGAAAGGACAAGGCCGAGAATCCGCCCAGAGAGCCCAGGAAACAGGACTTCTCCCTGCGCCTTTTCGAGGCATACTGCGACAGCGGCGAGGGCTACGAGTTCTACAGAAAAGACCTGGGAGGCCAGGAGAACTCCGGAGACTGGCATACGGACAGCCAGGGCTTCTGCATGCTGGAGCTGTCCCAGGCCGATGGCCTTCGGGAAGTCCTGGAGCAGAGCGGAGGAAGGTATCTCTACATTCCGCTGGCCATCCACCTGGGAAGCGGCTGTATCTTCTTCCTGGCAGGGAAGGAGAATTACAGGGAAGCCTATGAGAAGGCGGGAAGGCTGCTGAAAGAGGCTTACAGGCAGGCGAACGGCTGCTGCTGCTTTGACTATCTCCGTCTGGACGAAGGGTATCAGGCACAGTTTCCCGGGGACGTGGGCGGGGCGTTCCGGCTGCAGCCCGCCTTCCATGAGAACCAGGGGCGTAGCTGCCTGGACGTTTTCATGGATTTCAAACGCTACTGCCTGTCCGGAACCTGCAGCCCCCGCCGGACAGTCAAAAACTTCAACGAAGAGGCTCCCGACGGTATCCCGGATGCGTTCCGCTGGGCCTTTGACAATCTGGAGGAGATGGAAGTGAGCCCACAGGCGGCAGTCTCCTTCCAGCGTGTGCGGGAAATGGCGGAAAGGTCATACTGACCTCTCCGGCGCGGATGACCTTCCGAAGGGATACATTCCGGGTAAATACAATGCAGCTTGTTATGCTACCAGTTGTTTTTTTATCTGCTATATGCTAATATTATGATGGGCTGAATAAGGCCGCAAAAGCCGAGACGCCGGAGCAAATCAGAAAAAGAGTTGAGGAGGAAAAAGACACAGTGAATGGCGAAACAAAGCAGTACAGCATTTTGATTGTCCCCCAGCCGGAGGACAGCAATTCCCCGGTCTCCGCGGTGCATCTGGAGATTGCCGGAGATTCCAGCGACTTTTACAACAACGTGGAGGAGTGGAAGAATCGTCTCGCCCCCGACAGACAGACGCTCTACAGCAATGGTTCAGCGGACCGCGCATGTCGGATTGTCGCAGGGACCGACGGCGATTTCACCGTTCCCTGCGATGAGTTTGCCGCCCTCTCCACGCTGTTGTATTACTGCGCGGTTCCCGAAGCCACTGTCAGAGAAATCCGGTATCGGGACACGGTTTACACGGATGTCTCCAATCTGGAGATCCTGTATAAAGAGTTCGAGGCGGTACAGGGAACGATCTATGCGTGCCCGGTGAGGTGCTCGGCGAAAAAGGACGGCCGCGATGTAACCGTGTATTTCCTCGGGTTCGACTCCTTCGGGTACGACCCGGATCCCTACGACATGCCCGGCCAGATTTCCTGCAACCTGTCCAGCGGTATTGTAGAAACAGACGAAAAGCGGCTGTACTTGGGTGCGTATCTCGACAGTGTGAACCATTGGGTTGAGAGCATTGATGAGGCCACCGGCCTGGAGATTTCCGATGACTATGATTTCGATGTATTTTTTCACGTTTTCCTGGAAACAGACGGGGAAGATGTGACCTTCTGTCGGCTCTTAAACGGAAAGATGTGCCGGATGATCAGCAAGACGAAGGACACGGTGATCTTTCATGCAACAACGGATGACTACGAAACGCTGGCCGCCAGCCCTGAGCGGGACGTGGCCCTGCCCCACATGGATGTAATCTTCAGAAACGTCAATGGAGCCTACCAGTACACCATTGAAAATCAAGGCATTGCCAAAAGCAAGTACAGCGGCGTCGTTTTCACGCCTCCGCGGCTGCCGGATCCGGACAGCCTGACGGAAGAATCCGCCGCCACCCTGTACCACGCCTATCTCTGCGCCCTCCGCAGCGCGTTCTCCGGCGCGGAAACCTACGAAGCAGACAATGTTGTCTTCAATCATATTGTCGGCAAGGAGGACCGGTTCTTTGCCAAAACAGAGGATTTTGAGCTGACTGCACAGTGGCTTTCTCCCCTTAACACTGAGGGTCATTATACTATGGACTACAGCCGCTTTGAAACCGGCGCCCGCATCAACGTGCTGAAAGCGGTCTTTTTCGAGGGTAAGACAGAGGTCTCCCTTTTACCGCAGCAATACTCCCTTGGGATCACCGTAAATAATCCCACCCAGAAGGAGCCCTACTGCACAAGCCTCAGCGAACTAAGGCAACGGGACTCCTTCCCCGGCGAAGAGCTCCCTGAAAGAGCCCTCTTTCAAGAAGATTTCTCCAGCTTCATGAAGAACTGCGGACTCTACAAGGCCGTCAAAAAAGCCATCCTCCAATTCGGTGTGCACCGGCTCATCATGGATCCCGCCAGATTGGAGCAAATCAGCCGTGAGGAGATGGAATCGCTGTTATATGGCGATATGGTGCCGGATCAGGGCATCCTCTCCCTGGCTCTGGAGATGAAGAATGAGTTCAACAGGACCGGAAAGATTCCGAATATCGCGCTGATCGGCGAGGCCGGCACAGGAAAAACCAGCATAGCGAAGAAACTGGGGGCATCCATCTTCCACAAGGAGGTGCGGGAGTACTCCCCGTCGGATTTGAAGGGAGCCTATGAGGGCTGGACAAAGTATGAGGTTCTGAGCAAGCTGCTGCAGGCGGCGGAGGAGGACGCGATTTTCTTTGTGGACGAGGCCTACGAGCTGATGTCAGACGACTTTGGCCGGGAGGCGGTCTCCCTTCTGCTTCCGCTGATGACGGGCAGGACCAAGGTCGATGCGTCCAACGGCGGCAGCGGCGGCGACAGGCTCACGTTATCGGTGGATTTTGAGACAGGGGCGGTCAACGGGGGAAAGAGATTTATAAAGCCCGGTATCCCTCCCATCTGGATTGCAGGCTACGAGGATGAAATCCGCCTGATGCTGAGCCAGAACAAGGGGCTCTACAGGCGCCTGAAACGGGTCTTGCTGGCACCGCCCACAAAAGACCAGTTGTACAGCAAGCTCATCAGGGAATTGGAAGACCAGCGGGGAAATGTGGATTCTAAGAAATACGACATTCTGACGAAGCTGTTCAAGAATCAGAAGGCATTGCTCACAAGATTCTTCATGTGGGGAGCCCAGCCCCAGAATTCCCCGTATTTCGCCAACTACGCGGGCGTTGAGAGTTTCCTTGGGCGCTGCATGGACGGCATTGATTTCGACAGCACGGAGGACAACGGAATCACCGGGCAGATGGAAACCATCATGGCCTCGATCAAGCGGGACGTGAAGCGCCAGCTGGACACGGTTCGGCGCAAGGGCGGAACCGCTTACGCCGCCAATACCAATGATGCGGAGCGCATCCAGATGATCTCCGACATCGAGACCCGTTTCGAAAATCTGGTGGGCTGTGAAAACCAGATTGCGTACATGCAGAGCATCATTGACATGCTGGCGGAGAAGCTCCTGTACGACCGCTATCACATCACTGTTCCCAAGGGCGCGCTGCTGCTGGGCCCTCCGGGCGTGGGCAAGACCTTCATCGCCCGGGCCATGGCAGGCGAGCTCCAGAAGAAGTTTGAGAAAGGCTCCGAGACCTCCAACAAGCGGGTGGGCTTCATGTCCCTGTCGGCTCCGGAGATCACCACCATGCCGGTCAGCTTCATCGGAAGCATTTTTGACAGGGCCGAGGATTACGACGTGTGTGTAATCTTCATCGACGAAGTGGACGCCATCGCCAAGAACCGGTTTGAGAATGGGAACTACTCTCATTTCATCGAGCTGATCAGGCAGATGGACGGCATCGAGCAGCGGTCCAATGTGTTCATCCTTGCCGCCACCAACGCCTACGAGTCCCTGGACCCTGCCTTTACCCGCTCCGGCAGAATCGACAAGAAGCTGTTCTTCACGCTGCCGGACAGCAAGGCCCGCTGCGAGCTGGCGGAGAAGAGCATCCGCGCGCGCTGTGGGATCCTGGTGCAGTTCGGCACGGAACCCAACGAGAAGGGCGAGCATGTCCTCTCCGAGACGGAGAGCCGGGGCATCCTGAAACTGGCGGAGGAAACCGCGGAGCTCACCGCGGGACGCACGCCCGGAGATATTGAAAACATCATCAACACTGCGTTCATCATGTACAATCAGGAACTGCACCTGCCCCGGAAGCCGCTGGAGCAAAGGGAACTTCGTTTTGGGGACAGCGAGGAGCTGGGGTTCCTCTACCGCAATCTCTACGAGGCGGTGGAGCGGTTCACCGTGGGCGACCCGCACCCCGTGGACAAGGACAGCGGCTCCAACACGGGCAAGAACGACAAGGGGCGCTTCGCCGTCTCCGTCCATGAGGTGGGACACGCGCTGGTGGAGATCCTGTCCGGCCGCGAGCCTTTCGAGAAGATCACCTCCCTCCCGAGAGGCGACGTTCTGGGGTATGTGCAGCCCAGCCAGAGCAGCCTCTGGACGAAAGAGGATTTCCAGATTCGCATCCGTTCCTCCATGGGCGGAAGAGTCGCCGAGGAGATCGTCTACGGGAAGGAGCATATCTCTACAGGCGCCTCCGGGGATATGGAAAAAGCGACCTACTGGGCCCGCATGATGGTGGAACGTCTGGGCTTTACGGAAGAATTCGGATTCATGGCCCTCTGCCAGACCACAGCGCAGCATCTCGACGCAAGCGCATACAACTGCTCCGAGACCTTCCGCGAGCAGAGCGACCAGGCGGTCAACAAGCTTTTGAAACAGCTCTATCAGGAAACCCGGGGCCTTCTGGCGGACAAGAAGGAGCTCATCGAGACGCTGGCCGCGGAGGTGGTGAAGCAGGAGACCATGACGGGTAAGGAATTTATCCGGTTTTACCGCAGATGTTCGGGTAGGGAAGCCTGAGGAGCCGCCCGGGGTTTTCCGGGATTCCAAAGGGTGCTGCCTGCCCGGAGCCCACAGCCCTCTCCGGGCAGCCAGGAACGAAGCATCCAGGCCTTACACGGCCTGGATGCCGTTCTTTGGCCAGAAGCACCGCCGTGGTTCACAGGCTTCTATCCAGATAGCCGAACATGAGCTTCACCATATTCACTGCCAGGGCCCTCTCCTCTTTCGTCCTGCCGTTTAATAGTTGCCGCAATATCATGTATTCCGTATCGTCTTTGGCAGTGATGGAATCCGAGAGCAGGTAATCCACCGTGACGCCCAGCCGGTTCGCCACCGCCACCAGGTTATCCAAAGTCAGGCTGCGCTCTCCCCGTTCAATCTGCCCGATATATGCCATGGAAAGGTCTACATCTTCCGCCAGCTTCTCCTGTGTCAGATTCAGCTTCAGCCTCTCCTCCCGGATACGCCTGCCCAGTGTCTTCTGTTCCATAGAATCCCTCCCATGTTCATAGTTTGTCTTATAGTATACCCAAATAATACTAACCGCCGGGAATTCCTGTAATCCACACAGCGCATTATTTTCATACGCTTTTTGCTGTTATTCCCTCTCCCATCTTTTGCTTAAGGCCTATGTTTTCCCGGCCAGCCCTCCATTCCCACACTGAGCCCGCTTTATGACGATATGTTCCCGTAAAATTTACGGGCGGGCACAGAGGGGCCTGCTATACTATTCACTGTAAGGGAGACACCTTAAAAATCAACGGCATGGCGCAGCCGGAAGAAGGAGGGATTGCTGTGGAACGCTACCTAACAGACGCGGTATATGCCCGCAGGGTCAGAAGCAGGCCGCCGGAGTTGGAACGGGAGGAAAAGCATCTGTACGCGGAGCTGTCAGCCCGCATATCCGGTGAGGATTATCTGCGGATAGAGGAGGAGCTGAACCACTTCCATGAAGAGCTGGGCAAGGAGCTGTTCGGCAGAGGCTTCATGGAGGGGATGCGCTTTTTCCTCCAATGTCTGTCACCGTGACACCGCTGTTCCATGTCGGCGGCACGAAACAGCGAAGATCAGATGCCCTGGACGGGATTTCCGGTCTGGGGCAGAAAGGAGAAAGGCCCACATGCTAAATGCATTATTCAAATATACTGTCAGTTGCATTTCTGCTTGCTTTATGTTAAAATGGCAATAATCGAAAATCAGGCCTCTTTTTTCCGCGATCCTGCCGTCCGGAGCCGCCAGCACATCAAAAACGCGTCACAAGCAGACCGGAAAAACCTGCGGGCCAGGTGCGCCGCAAAGGCCAAGGTGCCGCGGCCACCGTCATTTGACAGCAGTGGTCATATTGCCGTAAAACAGACATACTGGCTATGATAAAATAAAACACAGAAAGGTTTATAGGTAATCATTATGGCGACAAACAAGAACAGGAGATTCCTCATCCCCGTTACGGCATTCATCATGTCCGTATTCTTATGTGGGTATGGTTTCGATACCCATGCTGCAGCATCCGTACCGGACGCTGTGAAGACCCCGGACGGCACTGCTGCCGTGTCCGCCAGCAGCGCTTCTGGCACAAAATCTGGAGAGCAGCCGAAGACCAGAAGCTCCGTCCGCGACCGTATGCGCGACATGCTCGACGATGAAAAAGACGAGGCTCCCAGCACGAAACCGTCCCAGACGGCAAAGCCCGCCGCTGACGCGAATAGCATCGAATCCATCGCCGCGCTGGCCAATCTGTATGCGAAAGCAGAACGCGAAAAAAAATACTGCGTTGTGGATGTAGACGACGAGCACAATCCCTATGACGTAGCCTGGGATTATGGCAGAGACTATGACAAGTACGTCAGCCTGGTAGACGACGCTGGCATGTGGGACATCCTGTTTAACGCTGAGTTCTACATGGATGCCTATCCCATGCTGTCCATGCTGTACCACGAAGACGAAGACCTGCTCCTGGAACACTTCCAGACCGTTGGCATCCATGAAGGCCGCCAGGGAAGCGAGGACTTCAATGTGGCAGCCTATATGGAGAACTGTGACAGCAAGCTGGTCAAGGCCTTCGGCGAAGATTACGAATGCTATTATTTCTACTATGCCCTGAACCAAAAGACCGAATCCAAGATCGACACAGCGAATGATGGGAGCTATCCGGTCCAGATGGGTATTGAACTGACCATGCTGCAATATTCAGAGCTGGATGGCATCAACGAATACCGCGACGAAGTCGATGTAGACGACGTTGCGACCGATGCCGAGTTCCTCGCATTCGCCAATTACCGCGCCTGGGTGAACTACACCGATGACGAGAAATACGCACAGGTTGGCCATGGCCATGTCTGGGCAAATGACAATATGGACAAGCTGTACGACATGATGGACAACTTTGACGCTGATGAATTCGCGGAGAATACAGTCCATGTCGATGATATCACCGGTAGCACGACCGATAGAAGCTATGCAAAAGGCTATCGTGAGTCACAGGAGCACTACGAATCCATGGTCAGCAGCGAGTACGCATTCGCCGCACCGTCCAATGTATACGCGCGCTGGTACGAAGACGGCCATGTGCATTACTGCCAGTATGACCTGTATCTTGACACCTGCAAGTAATCAAAAACCTGTCCAAAAATCATAAACGTAAGGAGATACCACTATGAAAGACGACTTTTTCATGTCCGACATCCTGTACCTGATCGGGTTCATCATCGGCCGCGGCCTCTGCATCGTCGGCGGGTTCCTTGCCGGCTACATCGGGATCAACTTCCTGATGGCCCTGGCCACCTGGTACAGCCGCGTCTTCTAACGGCCCTCGGCCTGGAAGCGCAAATGCGAAAAGCTCTGGGGGCTTGTCTCCGCAGGGCTTTTTGTTTCCATATCCCAATCGAACAGCTCAAATATGATCATAGACGACATCATGCCCTGCCCTTTTCATATGCCGGGCGAAAAACGAATCATATCCGTAGTAATTACGAATCCACACGCAGGAGTCTGCTATATTATTTCCTGTAAGGCACGCACCTTGACATGGACTTCACAATGACCGTCCGAAGGGATATTTCCCCGGAGAAATACGCCCAATGCCCCAATCGGGGCAGGCGTATCAAGGGGAAGACAACGCCGCAGGAAAGATTTCTGACCCAGGAATATTTTGGCTGCTCGCATATTTATTTCGGAAAAAGCTATTAGTTGTTTTTATATTTGCTATATGCTAAGATAACAATAGACCTTCGTATAAAAATATACCAGAGGAGGAGACAGTCAGATGGAAAACACCACCAGACAGTATAATGTTTTGATTTTTCCCTGTTCGGAGACAGGGAACACGCCAAGCTCTGCGGTCCATATGGAAGTGGCCGGGGACTTCAAGATGTTTTATGAGGATGCCCTGAAGTGGATAAGGGCATTTCATGAGTGCCAAACGGCAGACGACAGATTCCGGATACGCGACGGGGAGGATGATGAAGACCTTTACGTCTGCTGCGATGAGGCGGAGGTCATCCTTTCGCTGTTGTATTGCTGCAAAGACCACAAGGTCACTGTCAGGGAAATCCTCTATCAGGGAAACCGCTACACAGACATATCGGATATTCAGCTTTCAGATGGCTTTGCCGCCGATGAACACGGGTTTGGCGGCGCTGAGCGCACTGATATCCGACTGCATGCGAAGAAGAACGGCCACGATACGCTGGTATATCTATTCGGGCCGGAATTCGGTTATATTCCCGGGGACGACTACGAGGACAAATTCTGTATTTTCAGATATCCTCTCTCCCACGGCATGGTGGAAATAGGAAAAAACCAGATGTATTATGCGGGAACCTATCGTTATCCCTGTTATGAAGAAGATAGCCTCTACTACTCTCCTAGTCGTGATTATTATGACGGAGTAGAGCTTTTCCTGGAAACAGACGGAAAAAACGTTACGTTCAGCGCACTGCTGGACGGTAGGCTGTATAAGAAGATCAGTAAAGACGACGAGAAAATCGTCTTCCATTCCATACTGGACGAAGACGTCCTACTGGGCAAAAACAGAATTTATGAGGCGTTTGAGGGCGGCACCCGGAGGATCAGCTTTTGGCAGTGCAGGGATATGCAGGATGTGGAATTCAGGAGGGACGGCGATGGCAGATACCGATATACGGGAGGCAACAGGGAGGTTGCCGAAATATGGGCAGGCGTGTCCTTCGTTCCTCCCCAGACGCCGGATCCCAACAGCCTGGACCAGAAGTCCGCGCTCAGGTTATGCGAGGACTATATCAACGCGTTTTATGCAGGGCGCCCCGTGCAAATTCCAGAAGTCCCCGAAACCGGCGCAAGGCCCCCTGAAACCGCCGCAGTTCCCGAAGACAAAAAAATATGGACGGAGTATCGGAAAATCCTGACAGATATCCAGGGGAAATATGGATTGTCGGCGGCAGAGAAGGCGGCACATGGAATGAATGCGCCTGAGGCGAATGCGACGAGTGCCGAAGTATTATATGCAGCCTGCATATTTTTTTCACTGGAGGATAAGGAGCTGGAGGAGCTTCTGCCCGCAGAGGAGCTGCGGAAAGAATATGAAGTGCTGAAGGCAGCCCTCAAGGATGACCTGAACCTTCAGGCTGACCCGGATGTGTCCGAATTCAGCGAGCTGCGTGAAATCTTTACCAGGGATTTTTTCTATCTCAACCGGATTACCATCCCCCTCGATCCAAAAGACAGATTTCTTCCCATTTTGGATGAAGATGTGCGAAACGGGTCAGTTACCGAATATAACGCAATTTTCACATCGGTATCGCTTGCAGGGAAATTCCTTTATAATCAAGATCCAAGCAGATATAGGAGAAGAGATTTCCTTTCCATAATAAGACACTATAGAACAAAGAAACCCGGGGACAAATCCGCGAAAAAGGAAATCGATACTGTCATAGCCCTGCGCAAAAGGCTCCGGGAGGGGCTGCGGGCCAAGGTCAAGGGCCAGGATATGGCGATTGAGAAGTTTGTGGACGGCTATATCCGCTATCAGATCCGGGGGAAGATATCGGGCAAGCCCGCAGGCCTTTATCTCTTTGCGGGACCTCCCGGAACCGGCAAGACCGTTCTGACGGAAACCTTTGCAGGGCTTAAGGATATGAGGGAGGCGGGATACAAATACAAACGCTTTGATATGTCCGCCTATGGAGGCGGGAGCAGCGACGCCGTGTCAGGACTGGTGGGCTTCGAACGGACCTGGAGAGCGGCGCAGCCCGGACAGCTCACGGATTTCGTGAAAAAAAATCCCAAATGCGTCCTGCTTTTCGACGAGATAGAGAAGGCGAGCCCGCAGGCCAGATTCCTTTTCCTGAGCGTGATGGACGGGGCGATCCTCACAGATAAATATTATAATGAACCGGTTTCCTTTGAGGACGCGATCCTCATATTTACCACAAATGAGGGCAGGGATCTCTATGGAGACAACCGCGAGGCGAATCTGACGGCGCTGTCGGATTCTGCCGTGATAGAAGGCCTCCAGGCATCAAAGTTCGCGCCGGAGCTGATTTCCCGCTTTATGTCCGGTACAATCGTCATGTTCAACCACCTGGACTATTTTAACATGTCGGCTATCTTTGAGAATTCCGTGGACAGGGCCATCGCCCAGATATGCAGGAACCGGGATAAGCTGCATTTCGACCTTGTCTATGACGATAAGCTGCCCAAGCTTTATCTTTTGGGCAAGGGGGACAGAATCGATGCCAGATTCGTCAGCTCAAATGCCCGAAAGGCGGTGGAGGATCATTTCCTGGAAGCCGTGGAATATATGGGAAAACGCTATCCCGGAAGACTGGGGGAATTAAAGAAGGCATCGGTCTCGGTAGATGTAACAGAGGAGATCCGGAAATATTTTGAGATGACACAGAAGCCGCGGATTCTTCTGTACGCGGAAGGGGGCACGGCGCTGTATACAGGCGAGACTGCCCGTCTGCGCAACGGCTTCCTTCCGGAGAGGGGACTGAAGGAATTGGGGCAGATGGCTGTCTGCGACCTGGCAGAGCAAGCGGAAAGCGAAAAAGAGCATAAAAAAAGCTTCCGGGAATTCCTTCAAGACTGCAATTGGAACAGCCGCAGGAGAGAGGACAGATATGACGCAATCCTGGTAGATTTAGGATGGGATTCCAAAAACTATAAGGCGACAGAGGGCTATAAGTGCCTGAAGGCCGCGGCGGAAGCGAAACGGAATATCCCCATCATCGTCGTGGACAGGGGGGATGTGGAGGACAAGGCTCCGCTCCTGGCGCTGGGCGTTACGGATTTCGTGCGGGCAGTGCCGTATGAGCCCCAGGACACGGACAGGGGCGATTCGACGGATAAAATCGATTGGGAGGGCCTGGCGCTGGACAGGGAAGAACTGGAGGCCATCCTTGGCAGGCAGCATTTTGTGGAAATGGCGAAGGCGCTTGTCCGGGAAGGGAAGAGGCTTTCCTGCGATGTCGCTTACGATTACAAGAGAGAATCCGGCGAGCTGGAAATCCGCTTTACCAATCTGCGCGAAAAGGAGGCAGTGGCGGAGGATGCCGAGGCCAGGCGGCAGAACAGAAAATATCTGCTGGCGGAGAAGCCCCAGGTGCGGTTGACGGATATCTTTGGCAATGAAAAGGTAAAAGAGGATGTAAAGCGCTGTATCGACAATATCAAAAATCCCGAGAAGTACCGGGCCGCCGGAGCCAGGCTGATGACCGGCATATTGATGTATGGCGTGCCGGGCATGGGCAAGACCATGTTCGCCAAAGCCATGGCCTTTGAGTCCGGGGCGGCGTTCATTTCAACGGTAGGATCGGATTTCCTCAGCAAAGACGGCATTGCCAAAATGGAAGAAATGTTCCGGACGGCCCGCCGGAAAAGGCCCTGCATCCTGTTCATCGATGAGTTCGATGCCATTTCCAAGCACAGGGGAGGCCAGATAACCAGCGGACAGGAACTCATGCTGGAGAAATTCCTGAAGGAAATGGACGGCCTGGAGACAGACAACAACGGGGTCTATGTGGTGGCGGCCACCAACTATTCCTTAGAAGGACTGGACGATGCGGTCATCAGGAGATTCAGCACCAGGATTCCTTTCCCGTCTCCTAATATGGAAGAACGTCTCAGCTTCCTTCTTCATGTTTTGGAGAAGAAGAACCTGAAGGATAAGGTTTCCAAAAGAGCTGCCAGGACATTGAGCCTGAAGATGTACGGAACGAGGACAAACTATTCGGAAATCGAGACATTTGTGGAGGAATCCGTCGCTGACGCGGTATATAAAAGCGAACCCGTCACGGAGAGGTTCCTGCTCAACCGGATACATAACGAGGCGGACGGGGCTGCCCGGCAGAAGGATGACCCGAGGAACTATATCGCTACCGCTTTCCATGAAGCAGTTCATGGCTAATTAAAGGGAACAAAAAGAAAGGAAAAGCACAATCCAGACGGTATCAGCGGCAAGATACAAGAATAAATTGTGATTACACAAGATTGGTGTTATAATAAGAGAAAAGTTCCTGCCGGGGCAGCCGCCCCGGTGGTATGGGTAGAAAGGCAGGAAAACAATATGCACATCAGCTATAAACCACTCTGGCACACACTGTTAGAGCGTAATATGAGAAAAGAGGATTTAAGGCTTGCCGCTGGTATGACAACAAATATGATTGCCAACATGAGTAAAGAGGGAAAGCACATCAGTATGGATACATTAGCCCGTATCTGCGAAACGCTGAATTGTGAGATTACCGATGTGATTGAGTTAGTACCAGACGAGCCTGCTTCCACAGGAGGTAAGGAACATGAGCGAATTGAAACCAAGAATAACGGAAAACGGAATTGATTATATCCTTGTTGGAGATTACTATATCCCGGATTTGAAGCTGCCGGAGGAACACCGCCCTATCGGAAAGTACGGACGGATACACCGGGAATATTTAAGAGAAGCCCACCCAGCCAGATTGAACACATTGATACTGACCGGAGAATTGTGGACATATCTTGCAGACCTGAACGAACAGGCACAGGAACGGTTAGACACTATCATGGAACAGCTGAAAGCTACCGAGGGCGTGACAGAGGAATTAAAGCGTACCTGTCAAATGGAATGGGTACAACGATGTAATAACATCCATAACCGGGCAGAAGAAATTGTTTTGCATGAGATGATTTATTCATAACGGTGTGGTAGAATGATTATGTAAATAAATTTGATTTGGGGTGATAAATATGAAGGTATTAGTTAGTGCCTGTATTATGGGAACAAACTGTAAATATAACGGAAAAAACAATAAAAATTTAGCAGTTATCAATTTCTTAAAGGATAAAGAAGTTATTTCTATTTGCCCAGAAATATTAGCTGGCATGAAAATTCCTAGACCTTGTGCAGAAATTGTGAATGGGATTGTAGTAGATGAAAATGGAAATGATGTTAATTCTGAATATAATAAAGCAGTGTCAATGGCATTATCAAAAATTCAAAATGAAGATATTGATTTGGTTATATTACAATCCAGAAGTCCTACTTGTGGTGTAAATCAAATATACGATGGTAGCTTTACTGGAAAACTAATTTCTGGAATGGGATTTTTTGCGAAGGCATTAAAGCAAAGAGGATATAATGTTATTGATGTTGAAGAAGTTTAAGTTTGTCACTTTGAAATTTTAATTGAATAACCACAGCATAAACCGCTGCTACATGGGAGCCAACAAACCATGCAACAGCGGTTTTTTCTTTACCGTTTTTTCCTCTGGCTGATAGGCGTTCCCATTTTCTTTGATTTTTTGAGAATCCGAATCAGCCAGCGAAATTCTTCGTCTGACAGATTTTTATAGTTGATACCGAGCTGCTTGCAGTAAAGAACAACCAGCTTTTCATCCCGGCTGCCCTTGAAATTTTCGACCGCTTCCAGATTTTCTTTCAGTTCATCGGCAACGGTGGTCTGGGGCGCACTCTCACTGTCCTTTTTGTGAGCTTCCCGAATATCCCGGATAATCAGGTTGAGGTCATCCAGAACCATGTGACTGAAATATTCATCATCACTGATATGGGCGGCTTGCAGCACTTTCAAATGCGGGTCATCTTCGCCGGGGCGATACCGTTCAATGATTTCATGCCGGACGGTATCGACAAGAGCGTTGAGATTTTGAATCTGCATGGTGGCAATCCCATCCACATAAATCTCAATGTCCGCAAGAAACTTGATAAAGTCCTTATGGGTGGCAAGTTCGCAGAGCAGGCGGTTGTTAATCCGACCGCTTTTCAGAAGTGCCACCATTTCATCATTCAAATGCAGCTCCGTTAGTGGCGTGTTGATCTGCTCCCGGTTCTCTGTCCGGCACAGTAGATAATCAACGGAAACCCCATAGAAGTCTGCCAGCGTGATAAGGTTGCCATGATTGATTTCCTTATAATCTTCTTTTTCATAATTTCCAAGAGCTGATTTGGAAATGCCCGTCAGCTTTGATAATTCTTCCAGATTTAAGCCTTTGTCCTTGCGGAGTTCCCAAAGGCGTTCCTGTATGCTTGTTGCTCCTTTCATGGGCGCACGCTCCTTTCCGGCGGTTTGATTGCTGCCGCTTATCTGGATTATATCACACTTTCCGCAATCGTGGAAATTTCTGATTTTTACCCCTAATTCCTACTTTGTGGACATACGGCACAGGGCACAAAAATGTTCTATGATACAGGTAGTTCATCGATGGATTATTCCAATCGAATGACCAGCCTGTGTGGGATATGCTTCCCCGGCGATGTAGCGCCATGACTTTTGGCAGGGATGTGGAGGAACCCTGACCGAAACGAGCGTACCAAAGGGAGCGATACGCCGCTGTGAGATTCAGGGGAGGAACGACACCGGGGAGAACTGGCGAACTGACACCGAAATGATACCGAAACACGACAATCTGATAGGGGGATAGTCTACCCTATCGCTGATACTTCGGGAGATTTTAAGCGGCTCTATGACCGTAATTTTGCCGAAAATCGCCCCGAAACCATACACTAAAACGGGAGGAAGCGCAATATGCCGAGAATGAGCAAAAAGAGGAAGCATGAGCTTTCCTTTTACCTCAATGACCGGGGGCGTGTCACTTACAACGAATTATGCCGGAAATGCCAGCATGGGTGCAAGCAGAGCTTCCGGGCGGTTGTGATTGACTGCCCCCGTTATTTATCCAAACGAGCAAAGAAAAAGGAGGAACACACCGAATGAATTTTGAATTTATGACGATAGACACACCATTGCCGCCCTGTATGCCATTTCCCAGAGCGTTGACAGGATTTCCAGTCAGCAGCACCGCAAAGGTCATGTACTGCCGGATGCTGGACGCTATGCTATCCAAAGGGCAGGAGGACGAGAACGGAATCCTGTTTGTCTGCTTCCCTGTCACAGCCATTGCCACTGTCCTGTCCCGCAGCCCCATGACGGTCAAGCGTTCTCTGAATGAACTGGAAACCGCCGGACTTATCATGCGGGTGCGTCAGGGCGTGGGAGAACCAAACCGGATTTATGTGCTGATACCGGGAAAGGAGGACGCTGCCCTTGCCTGATACCTCAAAGCTGGAAAAGCTCAACCGGGAGCTGGAAAAAAGCGAAAAGAAACTGCGGAAAGCCATCAATGATGAAAAGGCATTGCAGCACCAGTTAAAGCAGCTTACCCGAAAGGAACGGACACACCGGCTCTGTACTCGTGGCGGTATGCTGGAAAGTTTTCTGCAAGAGCCGGAACGCCTGACAGATGATGATGTCATGCTGTTGTTGAAACTCATTTTTCACAGGCAGGACACGCAGGAACTATTGAAAAAACTTCTGGAACGAGAGAAGCCGTAAACCCCTTAGTTTACTAAGGGCGCAATTATACACCACCCAGAGGTTGGTGCATTGCGTTCTCCGAAGGCTCCTCGCCGGAGGGCTGTGATTTTCCGCAGTCATGGTCTGCTCCAAATCATACAGGGGACGCTACGCTTCCCCTGCGCTGGCTGCCGCCAGCTACCCTTTTGTGGACTTGCCATCTGGGGACACCTTGCAATGCAAGCTGTTCCCAGCCGACAAGTTTCATAAAATATGCTATCTTTTCGATAAGCAATAAAGTATAATGAAGTCAGTAATAAATTTAGAAATTGAGGTAAAGTTATGGCATCCAGCAAAGAATATTTAGAATTTATTTTAGGTCAGTTATCTGGCTTGAATGAAATTACCTATCGAGCTATGATGGGCGAATTTGTCATTTATTATCGTGGTAAGATTGTAGGCGGTATCTATGATGATAGATTACTTGTTAAACCAGTAAAATCAGCAATAAGTTATATGCCAACGGTTTCGTATGAGTTACCTTACGAGGGAGCAAAAGAAATGTTGTTGGTAGATGAAGTTGATAATAAAGAGTTTTTGACAGGATTGTTTAATGCTATGTATGAGGAATTGCCTACCCCTAAATCGAAAAAGAAGAAATAATAAAATAATAATTTGAGAGGAAGTGTTACTGATGGAAAAGTTTAAGCCGTTTATTATACCTGTGGCATTATTGGTTTTAATTGACCAGACGGTTAAAATAGTAATTTCAAAAGTATTTATGAAATGCGAATTTGATATAATAGCCAAAGTTTTAAGATTTAATCCAGAACTAAATACTCGTTTATCTTATGCTGGAAATTTCTTCGAATTATTATCAAGTCCGTTTGTTACCATTTTATTGAATGTGTTTGTTTTGTTCCTCTTTTTTTCAGGATATATGCTATATCAGGCAAAAAGAGCACATATAAGTTTTTGGGTAAAAATAATAATGATTTGTGGCATATCGGGATGTTTATGTAGCTTGATTGATAAGCTGTTTTGGGGTGGAAGTTTAGATTTTTTGCAGATACCTACCCTTTTTATTTTTGATTTGAAAGACTGCTATCTTACAGTTGCAGAAGTTATATTTGTTGCTATTGGAATTTTGAATAGCAAAGAAATATCGGTTAAAGAGTATTTACATTTTTGTTGTAACAAATTTAGCTTGTAAACTTCTGGTTTATTATTTCTTATACATCGGGTCAACTTGCCCCGAACTTTTACAACTAAATACCCGCCGCCCACACAGCGGCACACCGAGCAGGAAATCTGAAAAGGTCTCCTGCTTTTTTTCTGCCCCAAATGAGGTGGTAAAACGCCACCCCATCCACCAATTACCGAAAGGAGGGACACGAAATGCCCTGTCCACACAACGAAATCACGATTGTTCAGCGCAGCCAGCGGCAGTCTGCGGTTGCCGCCGCTGCTTACCAGAGTGGCGAAAAGCTGTTCTGTGAATACGACCAGCAAGTGAAGCACTACCCAGAAAAGCGTGGTATCGTCCACAATGAAATCCTGCTCCCGGCAAATGCCCCACAGG
>OFFW01000355.1_pt1 | contig 34164 bp, 25 predicted proteins | sample 1521501 | NCBI WGS metagenome assembly OFFW01 (sample SAMEA3504107, study PRJEB24116) | mouse gut metagenome | biome: mouse gut; feature: mouse-associated habitat; material: faeces | place: Denmark | collected 2011
GGCTTCGCCCGCCGCATGGATAAGCTCTATGGCGCGTCCGTAATCCTGATTGTGATTGCCGGATATTTCCGCGACCACGAAAACGGGGGAAGTTTCGCTGATTGTCCGTGTTCCGATTCTGATTTCTTTCTTCATAAGCAAGCCTCGCTTTCCGTATAGTTTTTCATCATAAATTCATCGTTGGACCAGGCGTCCCTTGCGGTAAAAAGCGTGCCGTCCGTATGCTCGATATAAACCGCCGGAAAATAATTGATAAACAGGGGGTTCAGGCACATGGTATATCCGCCGGCCGTATCGTAGATAATTTTATCCCCGGGAATGAGAGCGGCGCCGTCAACGATTTCAAAAAGCCTGTCGTATTCCATACAGGTGGCTCCGCACACCCACTGGTCATGCTCCCTGTTTCTGACAGAAGTGTCGGAAATATACTGTATGTGGTGAGGATAAACGTGCCGGGTTACCAGCGGATTCAGGTTCGTGCGGCTCCCGTCCGTCACGATAAATTTCCTCCCCCGGATATCCTTCACATCAAGAACGGTGGTTTCGAAGGTGGTTGCCCTTGAAATCAGGGAAACGCCGGGCTCCGCAATAATTTTCGTCTTATCCGGGGAAAAGTGCGCCGAAAGCTCTTTGCAGATTTCCCGGAAATAATCCCGGTAATCCGGCTTGTCGTCTCTTCCGCCGAAATAGCCCCCGCCCATGTCCACGTAATCGAGAGAAAGGGCATATTCCCGGGCGATGCGGACGGCCATTTTCGCCAGCGCGCCGTATACGTGTACGGTCCTTGACTGAGTGGAGGAGTGAAGATGAAGACCGGATATTTTCACATTGGGAAGCTTTTCCAGCCTTTTGATTACAGCTCCCAGCACGCCGTTTTCATAGCAGTAGCCGAATCTCCCGCCCTCCTCTTCCACGAGAGTTTCCTCCGGGCAGAGGGCGGCAATGTCGCAGTTGACGCGAAGCCCCACCGGAAAACTGCGCTCAGGGAAGCGGCCGCTTAATTCTGCCAGCCAGTCAGGCTCGTAGCCGGAATCCAGATTTACATAGCCGCCGGCAAGGAGTACCTCCTCGAATATTTTTTTGTCCTTAATGGGGCCGTTGTAAATGATATGCTCCGCCGGAAAACCAAGCCTTACCGCCAGGTCATATTCCGGTTTCGAGACAACCTCCGCGTAAAAACCCTGTGCTTTTAAATAGGAAAGAAGCCACGGCAGAGAGTTGGTTTTTACGGAATACCCCGCGATGTAATTGCCCCAGTTTTTTAAGAGGGCTTCTTTTAAAATCGAAATATCATATAATAAGTCCTTTTCCTTTATCCGGAAAAAGGGCGTTTGAAGCTGTTCCATGGCAGTAACCTCCAAAGATTCAGGCGTCGGTGTGTCCGTGCCCGGGATATCAGGTAGCATTTTCATGTAAAAGCCGGTACTTCATCTCAGCCAGCGCCCAGTCCTCGGGCGTGTCGATGTCCTGCACCTCCAAATCCGTCAGGATTAAGGGAACAAGGCAGGGAACGTCGGTGGTCTTAGCCTGCATAAAGGGGCCGGTGCGGCAGGCGTAAAACTGGCCGCAGTCGTGGTAAATTCGGGGAAGGTCCTGGCTGCGCGCAGCCGCGTACTCGGGAAACTGCCGTTCCACATACCCCTTTTCGTTTAAAATAAGTCCCCTCTGGGGCGGGTAGGAGAAAGGCACCACAGGCATAACGCTGTCAGCCTCTCTCAGAAGCTCCATGGCTTCCCGAAGCCGTCCTCCGCTTAAAAAGGGCGCGGTGGGATAAAGGCAGCAGAAAGCGTCAAATTCCTGTCCCGCCCTATGGTAGGCCGTAAGGACTTCCATAATCACGTCGTCGGTGGAAGCGTAATCGCCGGAATTTTCCTCTGAACGGAAAAAGGGAACGCGCGCGCCGAATGCACGGGCGGTTTGCGCGATTTCCTCATCGTCGGTGGAAACCATGATTTCGTCAAAAACGCCGGCGTCTTTAGCCGCTTCAATGGAGTAGGCGATAATGGGCTTACCGCAAAATTCTTTGATATTTTTTCGGGGAATCCGTTTACTGCCGCCTCTGGCGGTAATCATTGCAAGGTTTTTGCCGCTTGTTAGCATAGTGTTTCCTTTCCGTGCCGCCCCGTTTCGCACCGGGACGTTTTTGGCCTTCTGTATGGTAAGTATACACCATTATACATTGCAATCAAACAAAAAACTATGATAAGATAACTGGGAATGTAAAATTCTGTAATAATATGAGGAGTCTTTTAACTTGAAAAAAAGAATTTATATCTGCCACACCTATTATCATGCCTATATTGCATGTCTGAAAGAATTAAATCTGCCAAAGAGCGGCGGCGGGGCCGTGAGGGGACAGGCTTCGCTGATGCTGAGCCGCCTGTCAAACGATTTCGGCTCGCTGCGGGAGCGCGCGCTTTCCTCCGGGCTTTTTGCGGAAGTTATTCCCTACGACGAAAAGCCGGAGAGCTATTTTCCCGGGCTTGCCCGTTTCCATAAAGACAGGGGAAACATTGTGCTGAATATGCTTGCCCGGATAAAATATACCAGAATGATGGGAAAGCTGCAGGCGCCTTTTGTGCCGGTGGATTTGCGGGAGTATGAGGACATTTACGTGTTCTGCGATTCGGACCCAATCGGCTACTATCTGAACACCCATAAGATTTATTATCACGCCTTGGAGGACGGGCTTGACTGTATTCGCTATTATGATACCGCCCGGTACGACAACAGAGGACATTTCGGCCTGAAAGCCCGGATGGCCGCCGCAAACCTGATTTTCATCCAGAACGGATACGCAAAGTATTGCCTGGATATGGAGGTCAATGACATTTCGGTTCTGGAATACCCCTGCCCGAAATATATCGAGAAGCCGAGAAAAGAACTGACACAGGGTTTAGGAGAAGAAGAAAAAACGACACTCGTGTCTGTTTTTGTAGATAATCTGAAGGAGCTGGAGGAAAAGCTGGCTTTTGGGGAAGGGCACGAGCATAAGGTGCTGGTGCTGTCGGAGCCGCTGTGCGACCTGGAAACGAGAGAGCGGATTTTCAGGGATATTATCACTGAATACGGGGAGGTTGAAGGCAGGAGGGCCCAGATTCTGATTAAGCCGCACCCAAGAGACGAACTGGATTATAAGAGCCTGTTTCCGGAGCATATTGTGCTGGACGGAAAGTTTCCCATGGAAATTTTGAATTTCGTAAAAAATCTGGTTTTTGACAGAGTTGTCACAGTATTTACCGTCCCGGCGGCGATTTCCTTCGCAAAAGAAAAAGTTTTTCTGGGGGAGGATTTCATGGACAAATATGAAGCGCCTGAAATCCACAGACAGAACGAGCAGATTTATTGACTTTCACCGGTGAAGGCCGCAGGCTTTGGAAAGGAGCATGGTTATAACAATGGAGGAAAACAGAAAAATTACAACGGCGCTGGCTTTGGCCGGCGCTGCGCTGCTTCTTTTTATGGCGGGATATCCTGTGGTAAAGGAAAAGATAAGCGAACACAGAAAAAAGGACGTCTTCCTCGTGGAGGAGCAGAGCCTTGGGGACAGGGAAGAGATAGAAGAAGAGCGAAAAGCCGGGCTGGAGGAAAAAAAGGAGACCCCTGCGCCGGAAGTAGCGATAGAACAGGAAGCGCTGCCGGAAGTGTGCTTTTCCCTGGAGGGGCATGAAGAGGATTCGGAGGCATTTTGGGTATCCATGTGGCGGAGCAATACCGGAATCTGTTATTTTTTTCTGCCCGGCTTTGCAAAAGGCAGAGGGCTGGTCCTTAAAACGGCGCCGGGAGGAAGCATTTTTATCGGGGATACGGAAGTAAAAGAGGGGGACGTCCTTCGGGGAATTTCAGAGGAAAGGCTCTACGAGCTTACCGTGCCGGCAGACGACGGGGAGGGGCTTACATGCGCAGCCGCTTTCATGTATTCCTCCGATTTGCCTGTGCTGTCCCTTACCACCGCTTCCGGGAGTACGGACTTCATTGATGAGGACAAGGAAAATCAGGAGGAGGGAAGCGCGGCGCTTTATGGCGAAAACGGTGAAAAACTGTATGACGGTAAGGCGGAGAGCATCAGAGGAAGGGGAAATTCCACCTGGGGGCTGTCAAAGAAGCCCTATCAGATAAAGCTCTGTGAAGATGTGGATTTTTTCGGGTTCGGTGAAGCCGCATCCTTTAACCTTCTGGCAAACGGGTATGATGAAACAAGGCTCCGCAATCAGGTCGCGCTGGAACTGGCTTCGGAGCTTGAGATGAAATATGTACCGGACGGAAAAATGATTGATTTGTATATCAACAATTGCTATTACGGGAACTATTTTCTGACGGAAAAGATACGGGTGGACGAGGGAAGCGTCGCTATACGGGATATGGAAAAGCTGTTGGAGGCCGTTTACAGCCCGCAGGAGATTGAAAAGCTTACGCCCGGCGGGAATGAAGAGGGCACCAGAAAATGGGTGGAAACCGGGATTGATAATGATGACCTGTCAGGGGGATATCTGTTGGAAAGAGAGATTGAGTCGCGCTTTGAGACGGAAATCAGCGGTTTCGTGACAGACCAGGGGGACTGTTATACACTGCAAAGCCCTCTGTATGCCTCGGAAGACCAGGTAAATTATATTGCGGATTTGATGCAGGAATTTCAGGACGCTGTCTCAAAGGAGGACGGGATTCATCCCGTCACAGGAAAGCATTACTCGGAATATATTGACGTGGATTCCTTTATCCGGAAATATCTGGTGGAGGAAATTTCCAAGAATTATGACGGCGGTGTCACAAGTAGCTTTTTTTACAAGCCTGAGGATTCCGTAAGCCGTAAGATTTTTGCGGGGCCGGTGTGGGATTATGACGTGGCGTTCGGCAACTGCAATCTGGACAGGATTGCCAGCAATCCGGCGGGAATCACAAGACTAAGGGACCATGTGTATGGAACGGATGTGTTTGCGGAATTATATGAAAAAGAAGATTTTTACGGACAAATGGTAAAAATGTACGAGGAGAAGGCGCTTCCCTATCTCAATTCCCTGTTAGCGGGCGGGATTGACAAGATGGTTCTGGAAAGCCGGAAATCCGCCGAAATGGACAGTATCAGATGGGAAGAACTTGAGAACCGGTATCAGTATTACGAAGAATATGACAATGATGTCAGATACTTGAAATATTTCATCGAAAAAAGAAGAGATTTTTTGAACGAAGTCTGGCTGGGCGGCGGAATCAGCCATACCGTGACATTTGTGGTGGACGGGGAAGCGTGGCAGCTTTTGTGCGTCAGGGACGGAGAGGTGCCGGATGCGGAACTGATACCGTCCAGATACAGCTCTCTGTTTATGGGCTGGGCCACAAAGGAGGGGATACCCTATGACCGGTACAAGCCGGTTTACGAGGATATGACGTTCTACGCCACCTGGCAGGAGCTGCCGGTGGCGGATGTGGTGCTGACAGAGTAAGTTTCCAAAGTAAGTTTTCAAAGTAAAACGCAAAGTGCCGTTCTTACCATTTTTTGACTTGTCTTTGCAACTATGGTAAAATGAGGCGGATTACATTAATATATGAAGCAACAGAAAAATTCCGGTTCAGGAAGAAATGAAAAAACAGCATGAAGAAGATAATTAAAAAAATGATGGTGCTGCTGGATGGGCGGCAAAAAAGGGTAATGATGTTTCTGGTACTGCTGATGCTTTTGGGAGCGGTGCTGGAGACGGCGGGAGTTTCAATGGTACTTCCGGTAATGAATGTGGTGATGGACGAGCATGCGGTGGAAAAACACGCCTACCTGAGAGTAATCTGCGATATTCTTCACATTGAATACGAGAATACCAGGGGGCTTATCATCGTCACGATGACGGCGCTTATCGGAATTTTTGCCGTAAAAAATATTTTCCTGTTTTTTCAGCAGAAAGCCCAGCTCAAATTTGTTTACACCAATCAGTTCGCCACGTCCAGAAGAATGATGATTAATTTTATGGAGAGGCCCTATGAATATTATTTAAATGCCGACACGTCTGTCATTCAAAGAAGCATTACCTCGGACGTGAACAATATGTACGGACTTATCCTGTCGCTTTTGCAGCTTACCAGTGAGGCGGTGGTGTTTCTGTTTCTGGTGGCAATCAGCCTTGCCACGGACGTCTGGATGACGGTGACGGTGACGGTGCTGATTTTGGCGGTGCTGATAATCATTAAATGCATCTTAAAGCCGATTATGCGGAAAGCCGGCGAGGACAATCAGGATTATTACAGCGGCCTTTACAAATGGATAGACCAGTCGGTGATGGGAATCAAGGAAATCAAAATTGCCAACAGGCAGAATTATTTTATCAACGAATATGCCAAATGCGGCGAGGGGTATGTAAACGCCGTGCAGAGATACAATCTGTACAATGCCACGCCCCGGCTTTTGATAGAAACGGTTGCCATAGCCGGCATGATACTTTATATGATGTTCCAGATTCTTAAGGGAACGGAAGTGACGGATATCATGCCCCAGGTGATGGCGCTTGCGGTGGCGGCCGTGAGGCTGATTCCCTGCGCCAACAGAATCAACAATTTTCTGACTTCCATCTCGTATTTTGAGCCTTTCTTCATGGGCGTCAGCGACAATCTTCAGGAAGAAATCCGGGATGAGTCCATCAATTATGATAAAAGCGCCTATCAGAAGAAAAAGAATGTTGAAAAGCTGGAAATAAAGGATAAAATTGAATTAAAGAACATTGTTTACAAGTACCCCAACACGGAGACGCTGATTTTTGACCATGCCAATATGGAAATTCCAATCGGACAGGCGGTGGGAATCGTGGGAACCTCCGGCGCGGGAAAGACGACGATTGTGGATATTATGCTGGGACTTTTGAGAATCCAGAGCGGAGAGATTCTGGCGGACGGGGTGGAGGTCCGGGAAAACTACGAATCCTGGCTTAAGAATATCGGTTATATTCCCCAGAATATTTTTATGATTGACTCCACCATACGGAAAAATGTGGCTTTCGGCTGCCCCGACGATGAAATCGACGACGAGAAGGTCTGGCGGGCCCTTGCGGAGGCGCAGCTTGACGGCTTTGTAAGGGGGCTTCCCGAGGGTCTTGATACGGGAATCGGAGAGAGAGGGATTCGTATTTCCGGCGGGCAGCGGCAGAGGATTGGTATCGCGCGGGCTTTGTTTGAGGACCCGGAGGTATTGGTTTTAGATGAGGCAACCTCGGCTCTTGACAACGAGACGGAGGCGGCGATAATGGATTCCATCAACAGGCTTCACGGAAAAAAAACGCTGGTAATCATTGCCCATCGTCTGCAGACCATTGAAAAGTGCGATATGGTTTACCGGGTAGAAAACGGCAGGGTGGCCAGAGAAAGATAGAAAGGCGGCAGGATGGCAGGGAAAGGGCGCGAGGCCAATTATGAATTACTGAGAGTGCTTGCGATGGTCATGGTGGTGGCCATGCATTTTCTGGAGCGCTCAGACAGCCTCCTTGCTCTTGACGAGCCTTTTGGCGGCGTGCGGCTTACGGGCAGTCTGCTGGAGGCTTTCTGTCTCGTGGCGGTAAACGTCTACGTGCTGATTGCCGGGTATTTCGGCGTCCGCGGGCGGTTCCGCGTAAGCAAGGCGGCCGGGCTTCTATGCCAGATATGGTTTTACGCCCTGCTTGTTCCGGCGGCGCTGACGCTGGCCGGCGTCTCCACAGAGGCTTCAAGACTTGGAATTTACGGGCTGATACAGTATCTTTTTCCCATAGAAACGGAGCATTACTGGTTTGCCACCTCTTATTTTATGCTTTATCTTCTGACGCCTGTGTTAAATACGGCGGTGAGAAATATGCCGAAAAAACGGCTGCAGGTTACGCTGGCATGCCTTTTTATCCTGTTTTGCGGGATTAAAAGCATAAGTCCCGTGGTGTTTGCCTTTGATAAGTACGGGTATGATTTGGCCTGGTTTGTCTGTGTGTACCTTCTGGCGGCGTACCTTGGCCTTTACGGATGGGATTTATTTGAAAAGAGGGGATGGCTTATCTACGGGGCCAGTTCTCTTATGAGTTTTGGCGTCAGCGCCTCCATGTGGGCGCTGGCCGGAAAAAGCGACAGCTTCCGTTACTATTTTACCGTGCCCTTTCATTATAATTATGTCCTCTGCCTTTTGGGGGCGGTGGGACTGTTTTACGGATTTTCCCGCATTTCTGTTAAAGAGGGAGCGGGCGCCGGGCTGATTCGGAGGCTGGGCGGGCTTTGCTTTGGCGTTTATCTGCTGCATGAGCATATTGATTTGCGCTTCCTGTGGTATGAGTGGATAAAAGGCCTGATAAATCCCGGAAATAAGGAGGGAATGCCTTTTTTCCTTTGGGAACTGATTTGCTGTGTGGTAATTCTTTTTGGGGCGGGTATATTCATAGACTGGATTAGGAGCATGTTGTTTGCCGGAGTAAGAAGGATTTTGGGTAAAACGGTGCTTTTTGAAAAAATAAGGAAGTTGGATGAGGCGTAGCATGATGAAAGAAATGGCTGGAAGAGTGAAAGCGATTGGGGAGTCAAAAGAATTTCACAGAGTGTGGAAGCTGGTGGAGAATATTGTATTTCCGCTTGTCCTTCTGCTGTTTCCTCTCCTGAAAGTGCAGGAAGGAATCGACCTGACGGATACGGGCTACAGTCTCGGGAACTACCGTTTCTTCGGGGAATCCGGAGGAATCTGGGAAGTCCTTACCTTTTTGTCCAATGTGACGGGGTTTCTGTTTACAAAGCTTCCCATGGGCAAAACCATGCTTGGAATGAAAATTTACAGCTCCCTGATAATCAGTCTTATGGGGCTTTTGGGATACCGGTTCTTCAAGACAAAGATGCCGGCGGCTCTGGCCTTTGCCGGGGAAGTCGCGGCCATTGGCCTATGCTGGTGCCCGCCTGTTATTTTATATAATTATGTCACTTATTTTCTGTTCCTTCTGGGCAGCATACTGCTGTTCCGGGGACTGGCGGGAGGAAGGCAGATATGCCTGTTTCTGGCCGGGGCGGCGCTTGGGGCCAATGTGATGGCGCGTTTTCCAGGAAATGTTCTGGAGGCGGGGCTGATTCTGGCGGCCTGGTATTATGGTCTTTTAAAAAGGAAAACGGTGAAAGTGCTTGCAAAGGAGACGGGGATTTGCCTTTTGGGCTATCTGAGTTCTTTTCTTGCGCTTCTTTTGGCGGCGACTTTTCTTTACGGAAGCGGAACCTTAGGCAATATGATTACAGGCGTTTTGGGGATGGCGGGCAGCGCTTCCGACTATACTCTGGGAGAAATGCTGCTGGCGATAGTGGACGCTTATTTCCACGGCTTTCAGTGGATGCTTTATATGCTTTTGTGTATTCTGCCGGGGATTCCTTTCCTGATTATCGGGGAGGGGCGCTTTCTGCGGCTCCGCAAAATCGTTTACTGTCTCTGCATTCCCGTTCTGTTTCTGGTGCTTTATAAATGGGGCATGTTCAATTTTAAATATTTTCAGAAGGAAGCGGCGCTGCAGTGGGGGGCGGTTTTTTTGCTGGTTTGCCTTGGGGTGACCGTGTGGATGCTTTTTACAAGGATGCTGGACGACGAATGGCGGCTGATTGGCTGTATTGCGCTGCTGATTATTCTCATTACGCCTCTTGGGAGCAACAACCATATCTGGCCGGTTTTGAATAACCTGTTTTTTATTGCGCCGGTTGCGTTCTGGATGATTTACCGTTTTGCAAGGTGGGGCCGGACGTGGCTTGACACCACCCGAAAAGTGCCTCTTTTTCCGGCGAAGGCCATGTTTTCCGGTATGATGATTGCCTTTTTTGTGCAGGCGCTGGGCGTGGGCTGTCAGTATGTTTTTCTGGACGGGGAGACGGGCGAGCCCCGGGTATACAAGGTGGCGGCAAATCCTGTGCTTCACGGGATGCATACCAGTGAAATGAACGGGGAAACGCTGGAGGAAATTTCCCGGTTTATGACGGAGCACCGGGCGGAATATGAGAGCAAGAAGCTGATTCTCTACGGAAATATTCCGGGACTTTCCTATTATCTGGACAAAGGGCCGGCCATATATACTGCCTGGGCCGATTTGAATACCAATTCCCTTGAGCGGCTTGAGGAAGAGCTGCAGGAGCTGGCCGGTTTGTATAAGGAAAATCACAAAGACAGGCCGCTTGTGATTTTATCGCCCTCTCTGGCGGCATATCTGTCAGGGGAGGAAAAGACCATCGCCTGGTGGGGCGTGGATGTGGAAAGCTGCAAAAAAGATGAAAAGCTAAAAGCAATAGAAGAATATATGGACGCGGGAGCCTATGAGCAGGTATTTGGGAATGAGGCTTTCGTGGTTTATGAGTAATGTACATGAAAGAAACAGTGTTTATAACAGCATTGTCCGGACAGATGAGGAACCGGAACAGGAGGGAACATGATTCGTTTTAATGTGCCGCCCTATACGGGACGAGAAATCGAGAATATGAAGAAGGCCGTGGAAAACATGCATATCTGTGGAGACGGGGAATTTACAAAAAAGTGCAGCGAATATCTGGAAAAGATTACGGGCACGGCGAAGTGCCTGCTCACCACCTCCTGTACCCACGCGCTTGAGATGGCGGCGCTTTTATGCGATTTGAAGGAAGGGGACGAGGTGATTCTTCCCTCCTATACCTTTGTTTCCACGGCGGACGCTTTTGTGCTGCGGGGGGCGAAGGCGGTATTTGTGGACGTAAGGCCGGATACCATGAACATTGACGAAAATTTAATCGAGGCGGCCATAACGGAAAAGACAAAAGCGATTTTTGTGGTGCATTATGCCGGGGTGGCCTGCGAAATGGACACTATTATGGACATTGCCGGAAGATATAATCTGAAAGTGGTGGAGGACGCCGCTCAGGCAATCATGTGTACTTATAAGGGAAAGCCCCTTGGGACTTTCGGGGATTTCGGGTGTTTCAGCTTTCACGAGACTAAGAATTTCAGCATGGGAGAGGGCGGCGCGCTTCTCATCAAAGACCCCGCTTATATTGAAGATGCGGAAATCCTCCGGGAAAAGGGAACGGACAGAAGCAAATACTTCCGGGGGCAGGTGGACAAGTACCGCTGGATGAATTTCGGCTCATCTTATCTTCCCAGCGACATGAACGCGGCCTATCTGTACGCTCAGTTTGAGATGGCGGATGAAATTAACGATTCCCGCATCGCAAGGTGGAATCAGTATTATGAACTGCTTTCGCCCCTGAAAGAGGCGGGGAAAATCGAACTGCCAGCGGTTCCGGAGAACTGTGTGCACAACGGCCATATGTTTTACATCAAAACCCGGGATTTGGAGGAAAGAGGCAGGCTCATTGACTTTATGCGGGCAAACGATATTCTCACGGTCTTTCATTATGTGCCCCTGCATTCCGCGCCGGCGGGACTTAAGTTCGGACGGTTTTCCGGCGAAGACAGATACACTACAAAGGAAAGCGAGCGGCTTCTGCGCCTTCCCATGTTTTATCAGTTGACGGAAGAACAGACCACATACATCGCGGGTAAGGTGCGGGAGTTTTACGGAGTATAACGCGGGGCGGAAGCGCCGCGGTACTTCGGCGGCAGACGGCTGAAAGAAAAATCAGGGATACGGCAAAGCAGAGAGATTTATGGGCAGAGAAAACAGGCTTGGGAAAATTGAAAACTGGATAATTGCAGTCGGGGCAGTGGTGATGCTGGCAGTCTTTGCGGCGCTTCGTTTTGATTATTATTATGATTTGAACGACGACGTGCTGATGAAAGACATTCTGGCCGGGGTTTACACCGGAACGCCGGAGGGGCATAATATACAGATGCTCTGGCTTGTGAGCGCCTTTATCAGTCTGCTTTACCGGATGATAGGGACGCTTCCCTGGTACGGGCTGTTTTTGTGCCTTTGCCACTTCGGGAGCTTTTTTCTGATAGTAAAAAGAAGCCTCTTATTCTGCGCTTCGCTTTGGGGAAAGCTGGCTGTGGCCCTTGGGGAACTCTTTTTGTTCGGCGCGCTGTTTTTAAAACATCTGGTGTTTGCCCAATATACAGTGACCACAACGCTGCTGGCCGCCAGCGCCGCCTTTTTGTTTTACACAACGGATATCAGCCTTAACCACAGGGCGTTTATCAGGAAAAATATTCCCGTGGCGCTGATGGTGGGAACCGCTTATCTGGTACGTTCGGAAATGCTGCTTCTGGTGCTTCCCATGATTTGCGCGGCGGGCGTCGCGAAATGGGGCAGCGAGGAAAAAATTTTCACCAAAAATCATGCAGTCAAATATTTTTCCGTAATCGGTATGATTCTGGCAGCCATCGTATTTGGACAGATTACGCATATGTTGGCCTATGGCTCAGAGGAGTGGCGCACCTTTACGGAGTTTTTTAATAACAGGACGGAGCTTTACGACTTTCAGGAGCCGCCCTCTTATGAGGAGCATCAGGCGTTTTATGAGAGTATCGGGCTGACGGAAAGCGAAAAGATTCTCTTTGACAACTATAATTTCGGCATGGACGAGGAAATCGACGAGGTTATGGTTGGCGAAATTGCAAAGTATGCGGGAGAAAACAGAAGCGCGGCGGAGCCGTTTTTGCAGAAGCTGCCCGGCAAGCTTAAGGATTATATTTACCGCTTCACCCGGGGACGAGGCGTGACGGGGAGCGATTATCCCTGGAATTATGCGGTGATTCTCGGATATCTCCTGGTGTTTGCGGCGGCGCTTCCGGGGAAGACGAGAAATGGACAGAGGATGGGAAATCCGGAAAATTCCGGAAACGGGCAGAGAGAGCCGGAACTGCCGGGTTCTCCGGAAAGCCGGACCTTAGCAAAGACAGCGGCAGGCATTCGCGTCCTGAAAATCAGTTGGAAACTGGCGCTTCTTTTTCTGGTACGGACAATGCTTTGGATGTTCATTTTAATGCGGGAGCGGGCCCCGGAGCGGATTACCCATTCGCTGTACCTGATGGAGCTGTGCATTCTGGCTGCCATGCTTTTTGAGGAGTGGCGGGAAATTCGTCACAGGGCGGTAAAAAAATATATGGGCGCGGCCTCCATTGCCGTTTTTACCGTTTTTGCGGTTTTCGTTCTTCCTGACAGTGTGCGGGAGGTTTCCGCGGAGCAGACATACCGGGAGCAGGTAAACGCCCCTTACCGGGAGCTTTACCGTTATCTTTCCGGGGAAGAAAACGCGGATAATTTTTATCTGATAGACGTTTATTCTTCGGTATCCTATTCGGAAAAGATGTTTGAGGGGGTGGACAATTCCCTTGACAATTACGATATCATGGGGGGCTGGGCCTGTAAAAGTCCTCTGCAGAGAAAAAAGTTTGCTCTTTTCGGAATCGACAATATGGAGCAGGCACTGCGGGAAAAGGAAAACGTTTATTTTGTCAGAAAATCCGGCGAGGATATGGACTGGCTTTTTGCATACTACGAGGGCCACGGAACGCCTGTGAGGGCGGAAAGAATTGCCGTAATTGGGGAGGTTTTTGAAATTTATGAAGTGCGGGCAGATTGAGGGTAAGGACATTTACCTGCGGCCAATGACCGGGGAGGATACGGAGGACATTATCCGGTGGCGGAATAAGGAAATGGTCTTCCGGAATTTCATCTACCAGAAGCCATTTACCCGTAAGGGACATGAAAACTGGATAAGAACCATGATAGATACGGGCAAGGCCGTTCAGTTCATCATCTGCGAAAAAGCAGGCACAAGGCCGGTGGGCAGCGTTTATTTGCGGGACATCGACAGAACCCACAATAAAGCCGAGTACGGTATTTTTATCGGAGAAGAGGATGCCCTTGGAAAGGGCTACGGCACGCAGGCCGCTTTGATGATGATAAAATATGCCTTTGAGGAAGCGGGGCTTCATAAGCTGATGCTCCGGGTACTTGCAGAAAATGACAGGGCTGTCAGAAGTTATGAGAAAGCGGGATTTGTAAAAGAGGCGTATTTGAGGGACGAGGTTTTTCTGGAAGGGCGCTATAAAGATGTAATTTATATGGCGGTGCTTCGTGAGGATGAAAAATTACAGTGACCTGCATTTTCAGGTGCCTGTTTTCGTAAAATATTGACATATAAAAGAGGATAAAGCGGTATGAAGACTTTAGTAAGCTTTGTGATTCCCTGCTACCGCTCGGAGGCCACGCTTCCCGGAGTAATCAGGGAAATTCAGGATACAATGGAAAAAATGAAGGACTACGGCTATGAGATTGTTCTGGTAAACGACTGTTCGCCGGACGGAACTTTTTCCGTTATCAGGAAGCTGTGTCAGGAAAATGACAACATTGTCGGTATTGACCTCGCCAGAAATTTCGGTCAGCACAGCGCGTTGATGGCGGGCTTCCATTATGTAAAGGGAGACGTGATTGTCTGTCTTGACGATGATGGGCAGACGCCGGCGGATGAGGCGGACAGGCTCCTTATGGGCATCGAAAAGGGAGCCGACGTGGTGTATGCGAGATACGGCAAAAAGCACCACTCAGGTTTCCGGAACTGGGGAAGCCACGTGAACGAGCTGATGACAAGAGCAATGCTGGGAAAGCCGAAAGATTTGTACCTTTCCAGTTATTTTGCGGCGAAAAGATTTGTGGTGGATGAGATGATGCGCTATGAGTTTGCTTATCCCTATGTGATTGGGCTTGTGCTGCGCACCACAAAGAATATTATCAACGTGGACGTGGAGCACAGAGACAGGCAGGCAGGCGTTTCCGGTTATACCATCGGAAAGCTTCTGAACCTGTGGTTCAACGGGTTTACCGCTTTCAGCGTGAAACCTCTCCGGATTGCCACGGTGACAGGCGCGGGGTGCGCTTTTTTAGGATTTGCTTATGGGATTTATACGATTATAAAGAAAATATTCATCAATCCGCCGGATTTGGTCACAGGCTTCAGCGCGCTCATGTCGGTGCTGGTGTTTATGGGCGGAATGATGATGCTGATGCTGGGGCTTTTGGGAGAGTACATGGGGAGAATGTATATTTCCATGAACAATTCCCCGCAGTTTGTGATTCGGGAGTGTATTGGCGGAACTGGAAAAACGGAATTTGAGGGAGAAAGTAAATCGATATAAATCCGTGGCCGCATGCGGTCAGTAAACCAGAAGAAACGTTTATTCTCTGTATAGTTATGATTTGTCGCACTTTGACAGAAAGCAGGTGGGGAGTATGCCGGAACACCAGACAGTAGAATGGAAAGAGTCATGGCATGATGAGTTTTTAGAGTGGATTTGCGGATATGCAAACGCCTATGGCGGGACGCTCTATATCGGCAAAAATGACAACGGAATGGTTGTTGGAATTAGTGATAAAGACAGGAAAAAGCTATTGGAAATTATTCCGAATAAGATTACGGATACAATGGGCATTGTAGCGGATGTCAACTTGCTTTATGAGAATAATTTGCAATACATTGAAATTATTGTGGAGAAGTATCCCTCTCTTATCAGCTATCACGGTAAATATTTTTACCGTTCCGGAAGTACAATGAGGACAATTACAGGAAAAGAACTGGATAAGGCAATTTTGAAATCGCAGGGCAGAACATGGGACGGGATGCCGATTCCGAAATTAAAGGTAACAGATTTGAGGAGAGAGGCAATTGATTTACTGAAAGAAAAGGCGATAAGAAGAGGGCGGTTGACAGAAGAGGAAACGAGAGTTGATGATATAATCTTAATGGAGAATCTTCATCTGATTGATGAAGAAGGGTATCTGATAAGAGCGGCAATGCTGGCATTCTATAAAGATCCGGAGAAATGGGTTACGGGCTCCTATATCAAGATTGGGTACTTTGGCGAGTCCGATTCTGATTTGAAATATCAGGATGAAGTGCATGGTTCTCTCATTGAACAGGTGGATAAGACAGTTGATTTAGTCTATACAAAATATATGAAGGCATTAATTTTTTATGAGGGTATTCAGAGAATTGAGCAGTTTATGTTTCACCAGGATGCCTTTCGCGAGATATTATTAAATGCAATTGTGCATAAAGATTACAGTAGCTGTAATCCCATACAGATTAGCGTATATGAAGATAAAATATATATCTGGAATGACGGTGAGATGCCGTCAGGACTGGATTCAACTGAAAAGCTGTTTTTGAAGCATTCCTCCAGACCGTATAATCCCAAACTGGCGGGGGTTTTCTTCAAAAGCGGAATGATTGAGGCATGGGGAAGAGGATTTGAAAAGATTAAGGAAGCCTGCGCAAAATATGGCGGTTCATTGCCTGAGTATGATATTAATAAATCCGGAATCATGGTGCTTTGTAAGGCGTGTGATAAGTATTTGGAATTGCTTTCCGGAAATGAAGGCAATTCGCTCATTTCAGATGAGCGAATTATGAGCGAATTAATGAGCGGTAAGATGAAAGAGCAAGTACAGCAGATACTTGAATATCTAAAGTACAATGATACAATTACGACCAGGCAAGGAATGAAAATTACAGGTAAATCAGAAGCTCAAGTCCGCAGATATTTAAAAGCGTTATGTGATTGCGGCGTTATTGAAAGTAAAAAAACAACAAAAGGAAATATGTATAAAATGCTTTAAAGCAATTCGCTCATTTCAAATGAGCGAATTATGAGCGAAAACTATAAATTATAAGTGATTAAAATGGACATTTGATATTATGGGCGTTAAATATGAATGAGGCCAGGGCGGGCTATATTGGAAGGCAAAACCAGCGCCGGCGCGGCAAAGCGCCGTATGCTTAAGAAAAGACAGAGGAAGGAAAAGCATGACAACGTATCTGAAAAACAGCAAATGGGGAAGATGGCTTGCGGCGGCGGCTCTTTCTTTCGGGGGCGTATGTACGCTGCCCTTCATGCTTCATATAGAACAGGAATGGATTGGATACACAAACAGTATCTTTTCTGTTTTTCTGTTCTTTTTTCTTTTCCGGCTGCTTGACGGACTGTTCCAAAAGGGACTTTCAAAGAGCGGCGCAAGGTGGTTCTGGCCGGGGTGCGTGGGCGGGCTTTTTTCGATGTGCATGATTTTCGGTACTGCGCTGGATTTGCGTGGGAGCGTTCCCTTTGGGGATGCCGAAATGTGGGGCGGTATTTTCATATGGGGTGTTATTTTTACACTGGCAGTCCGGTTTTTGTGGAATCTGGCGGGTTGGGGATGCCTGACGGAGGAAGCAGAGAAGGGAGCCTTTGCAGGCCGGAGCCTTTTGCTTCGGGCGGTCATAATATTTTTGTGTTACCTCCCGGTATTTCTTGCGGTTTATCCCGGATTTTTTGTATATGACGCGCAGGACGAGTACATGCAGGTGCTCACACGGAATTTCTCCACCCATCACCCCCTTGCGCACGTGTTGCTTTTGGGAGGAATTATTCAGATTTTTTACAAGCTTACGGGCTCCTGTAATCCGGGAATCGCCTGTTATACATTGATGCAGATGACGGTCATGTCAGTTATTTTTTCCTGGTGTGTGGAAAAACTGAAAGAAAGAGGACTTAAAAGGCCATGGAGTATTTTGTTAACTCTTTATTTCGGTCTCTGCCCGGTGCTTGTAATGTTTTCCCTCTGCTCCGCCAAGGACGGACTTTTTACGGGAATGCTTCTTGTGACGGTGGTTTTGCTGCAGGAGATGTTTGCGGAGCCGGCGGGTTTTTTTAAGAAAAAAGGCTCTGTTTTGCTGCTTGTGGCGGCTTCCCTTTTTATGCTGCTTCTTCGGCACAACGGTTTTTACGCTTATATTGTGTTTGCCCCTATTGGAATTATTTATCTGAAAAAATACAGGAAAAAGGCGGCTGTTTGTTTTGGGGCGGTGGCGGCGGCTTATGTGATGATAAGTTCCGTTCTTGCCGGAATTTTCCACGCGGATGCGGGAGGGCATCAGGAGATGCTTACCGTTCCGATTTCCCAGATGGCGAGGGTATACGGAGACGGGAAGGAAACGCTTCCCTCTGAGGATAAGGAAACTTTGTACAGATATCTTTCGGAGGAAGCGCTTTTGCGCTACACGCCCAAGGTGTCCGACGGGGTGAAGATTCACTTTAATAATGAAGCTTTCGAGGCGGATAAGGGGAGTTTTTTAAAACTCTGGCTGAAATGGGGGCAGGAGCATCCCTTTACCTATTTAAACGCATGGTTTATGACCTCTTACGGTTTCTGGTATCCCGATACGGTGATTGACGTGTACCGGGGAAATACGGTGTTTACTTATACTTATGAGGACAGCTCTTATTTCGGATACGAGGTAGAGGAGCCGGGGGTTCGGGAAAGCAAGATTCCCTGGCTTAATGAGATTTACCGGAAAATGTCGCTGGAAATTTTTCAGCAGAAAGTTCCGGTGGTATCCATGCTGTTTTCGCCCGGATTTTTATTCTGGGTAATGGCCTTTTGTCTGGGATTTCTGTGCGACAAAGGAAGATGGAATCAGGTTCTGCCCTTTGGGCTTTTGGTGCTGGTGTGGCTTACGGTTATATTAGGGCCGACTTATCTGGTAAGGTATGTGGTGTTTTTGTGGGCGCTTCTGCCCGTTGTTTTGGACAGGACGTTTGATAATTGGAAATAACTGTGATATACTACCAGTGCGAAAACGCGCGGAATGAGGAAAAATTATGAAAAAGATAGTATATAAAAGCAAAGCAATACAGACAGTAATATTAATCGTTACTTTTTGCCTTCTGGCATCGCTCTGGCCCCTTCGTATCTGGCATGAAGAAGTAACCATGCAGATTTCCCCGGGTACGGGAAGCATGACGGATATCATTAACGAGGAAAAGACCGTGATGCAGAGCATTGTGGCGCAGTACGACCACATGGACACCATCGACGTTTATCTGGATAAAGCCGAGGAGGGAGAAGTTTTTTATCTGCGGATACTGGACGAACAGTGGCAGATGATTTGCGAGGAAAAGACAAAGCTTACCCATGATGTGCAGGGCGGCTGGCAGGAAGTTCTGATTGACGTGGATATGGAAGTTGGCGGCTTATACTATGTCATTTTGCAGGGATATAAGACGGCGGAGTTCTCTGCCGGCTATGAGGCTTTTTCCCCGGAGGAAATGCCTTATCTGCTGAAGCTTTATTATGACAATTCCGAGATGGAAGGCATGAGCCTTGTGGCCAATTACAATTACAGTGTTCCGCTGCGCAAAACCAAAGTGTTTATGCTGGGCGCGGTGATAGCGGCAGTTGCGGCGCTTTGTATATTGGCGGTCCGGTGCTGGTACAGGAAAAAGGAAGATAAGCTGGTTACGGTGGAGAGAGTCTTTCAATCGGTTATGAATCCGATTGTGGGAGCGGCGGCTCTGTTTATGCTGGGCGCGGTTCTCATGGGATACTGCGGGCGGTATACGCTGGACAATACGGTGTATATTGTAAGCATCCTTTTGCTTGCCGGTATTTTATTTTACGGGATTAATCACAGCAGAGTGGGAATGGATTCGGTTATTACCTTTGATTATCTGAAAAGCCATGCCGGGGATTTGATTCAGTCCGTTGCCATAGCGGGCGCGATTGCAGGGTGCTGCGAGTATATGTCGGGGCTTTATGACATTCACCATTCGGTGGCGGAGAGGAAGGAAATGCTCTGGTTCTGCCTTGCGGTGATTGCCATGTTTAAATGGAAAGAAATCGTCAACGTTTACAGCCTGCTTTATTTTCTGGCGGCAGGTTTTGGCGGCTGGCGTTACTATACGGGGCATCTGACGGAGGAGATGGATGAACTGGCGGTGCAGGTTCTGAAGCTTACGGTACTGATTGCCATTGCGCTTGGCTTTATTGTGATTCGCACGCTGACCGGCCTGTACAAAAGCTGCCTGCGGAAAAACTGTCCGCCAGACAGAAAGATGGCAAAGCCCTCCTGGTATGCGGCTGTTCTTGCGCTGTTTTTTGCCCTTATTATCATTTTCCGGAACGGCAGATGGTGGGGCGTGGCAATGGTTATTGCCTTTACGCTGTTTTACTTAAACTATGGTATGTGGGAGCATAAGAAAAGAATACTGGTCAATATCGCGCGGGGAGCGGTTTTCCAGTTCGCGTGGGCTACCGGCTATGCGCTGCTTTACCGTCCTTACGTTACTTTCCGCAACGCCAGATACACCCATATTTTCCATACGGTGACGATAACGGCCACCTGGCTTACTATGGTGGAATGTGTGGCGGCGGTCATTCTTCTGAGCAAACTGGCAAAAAGCCGGAAGCTCAGGGATTGCTGGAAAGAGCTGGCGCTTTTTGGCGTGGCGTCCTCCTATATGATTTTCACTATGGCGAGAACGGCCTTTTTCTCCGTGGGAGTTACCATGCTGTTTGTGCTTGTGGTAACGGCTCCTGGAAAGGGGGGTCTTAAAAGATTCGGTAAAAATCTTGGTATGATGGCTATGGCGGCGGTGGTCTGCCTGCCTATTACCTTTACTGCCCAGAGAAACATTCCCGCTCTGGTAAGCGAGCCTTTCCTTTATGAGATTGAATATTCCATGTACTGTCCCGAGGACGTGATGAGGGGCAGGCGGCCTGACTCTCTTAATTATATGAGGGTAGGGCGTTTTATAGACGTGTTTGCGGAAAAAATATTCGGAATCCCCGAGGGTACTTTCGACGTTTACGGGGAAATTGCGGAGCTTGAGGAATACAGGAGAACCCACGGGGAAGGAAGCTCGGCCGATGCGTCTAAGAGCGAGGGATGGGGCGGCGGACTTTTTGGAGAAAACACCTTGGGAAAGGATGGGGCGCCGGGGCCGGAAGACGCAGCGTCTAAAGCCGGGACGGAAGAGCTGGTAGCTTCTCTTGACTATGTGCCCGGAGAAGTTCCGGACGGGGCCTTAGAGGATAACGACTACACCAACGGGCGTCTGGACATTTTCCGTTCCTATATGGAACAGCTTAATATGACGGGACACGAGGAGATGGGCGCGCTGCTTGACAACGGAGAGATTGCCACCCATGCCCATAATATTTATCTGCAGGTGGCTTACGACCACGGAATCCCGGTGGGGATTGTATTTGTTCTGGTGGGAATTGCAACTTTTGTATCCGCCTGTCTTTATTATAAGAAGAAAAAGGATAAAATAACTTATGCGGCGCTGCCTGTGGCAATCACCGTGGCGGTGGCGGTGGCCGGGCTTGTGGAGTGGGTATTCCATCTGAGCAATCCCTGCGGACTGCTGCTTTTGCTGGCAGTGACGCCGCTGGTGTTTCAAGCTGAGTATAATGAAGGTTAAGCAATGAGTAACGAGACGAAAAGAGAAAGAAAACCCTTTAATGTAAAGTTGTTTTACAGGAGAACCTGCCTGATAATCTATGATATTATCAGTGTAATCGGCGCCAGCTATATAGCGCTTCTGATGCGTTACAGCTTTGATATTTCCCAGATACCGGAGCATTTTCTTACGCCGATTAACAGGTTTCTTCTCCTTAATATCGCAATAACGCTGGTGGTGCTGTATCTGTTTCGCATGTATCACAGCCTGTGGGCTTTTGCGGGAGAGACGGAACTGCAGAATCTGGTGATGTCCAGTATCGTGTCGGCGGTATGCTACAGCGTGGGCATTCAGTTTTTCAGGGTGAAAGGGGAGCAGGCGGTTCCCAGCAGTTATTATTTCCTCTATGTGTTCCTGCTGATTAGCTTTATTTTTGCCAGCCGGTTTTCCTACCGGTTTTTCAGGAGCTTAAAGCATAAGCAGCAGAATAAGAACAACAGTATTTCCGTCATGGTGATTGGGGCCGGTGAAGCGGCAAATCTGATTATCAAGGAAATCGTGAACAGCAATTTTTCCACCATGGTAATCCGCTGCATTATTGACGACGATGCAGGAAAATGGGGAAGATTTATTCAGGGCATCAAGGTTGTGGGCGGAAGGGATAAGATTATCGAATGCGCCGATATTTTCGGAATTGACGAAATTATCGTGGCAATGCCTTCCATCACCCGTTCCGAAATGTCCGCCATTCTGGATATCTGCAAGGAGACGAGCTGTAAGCTGCGTTCCCTGCCGGGCATGTACCAGCTGGTAAATGGAGAGGTCAGCGTCAGCAAGCTGCGGGACGTCGAGGTGGAGGATCTTCTGGGGCGCGATCCCATAGAGGTGGATTTAAATTCCATTCTGGGTTATGTAAAAGGCCAGAAGGTTCTGGTGACGGGCGGCGGAGGTTCCATCGGCAGCGAGCTCTGCCGGCAGATAGCTTCCCACCAGCCGGCCATGCTGATTATTCTTGATATCTACGAGAACAGCGTTTATGATGTGCAGCAGGAACTGTTAGTGCGGTATCCGGAGCTAAAACTGAAAGTGCTGATTGGTTCCGTGCGAAACACCAGCCGCATGAACTGGATTTTTGAACATTATAAGCCGGATATCGTCTATCATGCGGCTGCCCACAAGCATGTGCCGCTGATGGAGGACAGCCCCAATGAGGCGGTAAAAAACAATGTGTTCGGCACCTTTAAAACCGCGCAGGCGGCGGCAATGAACAATGTGAAGCGTTTTGTGATGATTTCCACGGACAAGGCCGTGAACCCCACGAATATTATGGGGGCCAGCAAGCGAATTTGCGAGATGATTATCCAGACTTTCAACAAGCATTATGACACGGAGTTTGTGGCGGTACGCTTCGGAAATGTGCTGGGAAGCAACGGCAGTGTGATTCCGCTGTTTAAAAAGCAGATTCTGGCGGGCGGGCCGGTGACGGTTACCCACCCGGATATCATCCGGTATTTTATGACTATACCGGAGGCGGTTTCTCTGGTGCTGCAGGCAGGGGCTTATGCAAAGGGCGGGGAAATCTTCGTTCTGGATATGGGGAAGCCTGTAAAAATACTTGATTTGGCTAAAAATCTTATCCGGCTTTCGGGCTTTCGGGTGGACGAGGATATCAAAATTGAATTTACCGGCCTTCGCCCCGGAGAAAAGCTGTACGAGGAACTCCTGATGGAGGAGGAGGGCCTGCAGGAGACGGCGAACAGGCTGATTCATATCGGCAAGCCCATAGAGATAGATGAAAGCAGATTTTTTGTCCAGTTGAGGGACTTAAAGGAAGCTTCCAAAAATGAAAGCAGCGATATCAGGCCGATGATTAAGGAAATCGTGCCGACTTATCATTATAAGGAATGAGGTGGAGAAAATGGCGGAAAAAAAGATTTATTTATCTTCCCCGACCATGCACGGAGAGGAACAGAAATTTGTGAAGGAGGCGTTCGATACCAACTGGGTGGCGCCTTTAGGACCGAATGTGAACGCTTTTGAAAAGGAACTGGCGGATTACGTGGGGATTTCCCACGCCTCGGCGCTTAGCGCCGGAACGGCGGCAATTCATCTGGCCCTGAAGATTTTGGGGGTGGGAGAGGGAGACGTGGTTTTCGTTCCCACATTGACATTCAGCGCAACCTGCAATCCCATTGTCTATGAAAAGGCGGTTCCCGTGTTTATCGACTCGGAGGAGGACACCTGGAACATGGACCCTGCGGCGCTTCGCCTTGCTTTTGAAAAATATCCGAACCCAAAGGCCGTTATCGTGGTTCATCTGTACGGAACGCCTGCAAAGCTGGACGAGATTATGGCGATTTGTGAAGAGCATCATGTTCCTCTTATCGAGGACGCGGCGGAGTCCCTTGGCAGTACCTATAGGGGAAAGCATACGGGAACTTTCGGAAAAATCGGTATTTACTCCTTTAACGGCAATAAGATTATCACTACCTCGGGCGGCGGCATGCTGGTTTCCTCCGATGAGGAAATAACGAAAAAGGCCACTTTTCTGGCGACTCAGGCCAGAGACGCGGCCCGGCATTATCAGCATTCCCAGATTGGGTATAATTACAGAATGAGCAACGTAACCGCCGGAATCGGCCGGGGGCAGATGCTGCACCTGGAAGAGCACAAGGCCAGAAAAAAGGAGATTTACAGGCAGTACGAGGAGGCGTTCCGGGACATTCCTGAAATCACTTTAAATCCCTTAAACAAGGACGGCGACGCCAACTGCTGGCTTACCGGCATGGTAATCGCAAAGGGCTGTAAGGTAACGCCGGACGATGTGATGGACGCCCTGGAGGCGGAGAACATTGAAAGCCGTCCCGTGTGGAAGCCCATGCATTTACAGCCGGTATTTGCGGAGTATGATTTTATCACCGTAAACGGGGAGGGGCAAAGCGTGTCCGCCGATATCTTTGAAAGGGGCCTGTGCCTGCCCAGCGACATTAAAAATACAGCGGAGGACATGGAGCTGATTATCAGGACTGTGAGAAAGTGCTTCGGAAAATAAAAAAGATACCGAACCATAAATATGCCATGGAAAATGAGGGGAAATATGTACAAAAGGTTTGTAAAGAGGCTGCTCGACATTATCATATCGCTTTGCGCGCTGATTATTCTTTCTCCCCTGCTCCTTATTCTCTGGATTCTGGTGCGGATAAAGCTGGGAAAGCCGGCTCTGTTTGCCCAGGAGAGGCCGGGAAAGGACGGAAAAATTTTTAAGCTTCACAAGTTCCGTTCCATGACGGACGAGCGGGACGAAAACGGGGAGCTTTTGCCGGACGAGGTTCGTCTTACCCGTTTCGGCAGAATATTCCGGGCCACCAGCCTGGACGAGCTGCCGGAGCTTTTCAGCATCTTAAAAGGAGATATGAGCCTCATTGGGCCAAGGCCCCTTCTGGTAAAATACCTGCCCTGGTACTCGGAGGAGGAAAGCCACAGGCATGACGTGAGGCCGGGGCTTACAGGGCTGGCCCAGGTAAACGGGCGCAACGCCATCGGCTGGGAGGAGCGGTTTGCCTACGATTTGGAGTATGTGAACCATCTGACCTTTGGAATGGATTTGAAGATTATTTTTATGACCGTCAAAATGGTGCTGAAACGCTCGGGGGTTTTGTCCGGGGAAGAGCAGACCACGGTGGATTTTGATATATACAGGAAAGGACAGCGTGAAGGTTAAAGCTTTCAGACCGGAGAGCGCACGTCCGCATTGCATATGCGGACTCTGACATGCATGGAAAGAAGGGAATGGCATGAATATTTTAATCTTAAGTGCGGGAACAAGGAATAAGGTGGTTCAGTTTTTTAAGGAAAACATCGGGGAGGGCGGAAAGGTGGTTGCCACCGACTGCTCAAATCTGGCGCCCGCGGTGTATGAGGCGGACGTTTTTTATCTGGTTCCCAGAATTACCGCGCCGGGGTATATTGACAGGATTCTGGAAATCTGCGTATCGGAAAAAATAGACGGCATGTTTTCCCTGATTGACCCGGAGCTGAGCCTTCTTGCAAAAGAAAGGGAGCGGTTTCTTGCGGTGGGAACGACACCCGTGGTTTCGCCTTACGATTTGGTGGAAACATGCTTTGATAAATATAATATGTATCAGATGCTGACAGAGCTTTCCATTCCAACAGGGAAATGCTATGTGGATAAGGAATCCTTTTACGGGGATTTGCACGCGGGAAAAATCAGCTATCCGGTTTTCGTAAAGCCGGTGAGAGGAAGCGCCAGCATCAATATTAATAAGGTAGCTTCGGATAAAGAAATCGAGGTGCTTTTTGACTTATACGACGATTTGATGATTCAGGAATTCATGGACGGGCAGGAATACGGGGCGGACGTGTATATTGACATGCTCTCCGGAAAATGCACTTCTATTTTTGTGAAAAAGAAAATTAAAATGCGCGCGGGGGAGACGGATAAGTCCGTTTCGGTAAAAATTCCGGCGCTTTTTGAGCTGCTGCAGAAATTCGTGGAAAAATGCGGTTTTTGTGGTATGATAGATATTGATATATTTGAAATAAACGGAACCTTTTATATTTCGGAGGTTAATCCCAGATTCGGGGGCGGTTATCCCCATGCCTATGCCTGCGGCGTGAACATGCCAAAGCAGGTGATGGCCAATCTTTCCGGCAGGGAAAACCCCGTGAGAATCGGGGAGTATCCGGAAAATATCTGTATGATGAAATACAACGAAGTCGCCATCAGGGATTTTAACGGAAAGGAAATCGTAGAGTGACGTGAAAAAAATTTTGATACTGGCCAACTCCTCGGCAGGGCTTTATGATTTCCGGGGCGAGCTGATTGAAAAGCTTCTCGGAGAATATGAGGTAACGGTGAGTCTGCCGGACGAGGTAAAAACCGACGAGCTGAAAGCGGCGGGCTGCAAGGTGGTTCATACACCCATCAACAGGCGGGGAGTGAATCCGGCGGAGGATTTTAAGCTCCTTCGAAGCTACCTGAGGCTCTTAAAGGAGGAAAAGCCGGATTTGGCGCTGACTTACACCATTAAGCCAAATATTTACGGTGGATTTTGCTGCGGCCTTATGAAAATCCCTTATCTTGTGACGGTTACGGGGCTTGGGAGCACCTTTCAGAAAAAGGGACTGCTCCTTAAAATGATTGTGGCCATGTACCGGGCAGGACTTAAAAAGGCCGCCTGCGTGTTTTTTCAAAACGAGGAAAACCGGAAAATATTTGAAAACTATCGGATAAAAGGGAAAAGCACGAGACTGGTAAAGGGCTCGGGCGTTAATCTGTCCCGTCACACCTTTGAGGAATACCCCGAAGGGGAGACGGTGCGTTTCCTCTATGTGGGGCGTATGATGCGGGAAAAGGGAATCGAAGAGCTTCTCGAAGCCGCCGCCAGACTGCACGGGCCGGAAGCGGAATTTGAACTGCTGGGCTACTGCGACGAGGACTATCAGGACAGGCTTGACGCCTGTGAAAAGGAAGGCGTTATCCGGCAGCTTGGCTTTGACCCGCAGGTACATGAACATTTAAAGAGGGCCTCGGCGCTGGTACTTCCCACCTGGCACGAGGGCATGAGCAATGTGCTGATGGAAGCCTCCGCCACGGGCAGGCCGGTGATTGCCACGAATATCAGCGGATGCTGGGAGATTTTTGAGGAGGGCGTCACGGGCTTTGGATGTGAGGCGAAAAGCGGAGAATCTCTTACGCAAGCCCTTAGGAAATTCCTGAACCTGTCGCGGGAGGAGAGAGCCCGGATGGGGCACAGAGCCAGAGAAAAGATGGAGAGGGAATTTGACAGGAACAAGGTAGTTGCGGCTTATTATAAAGAAATAAAAGAAATTGTTTCATAGTGGAGGAAGCAGGATGAATTTGTATGAAAAACTGTTAAGCGGAGAAGAAAAGCTGTCCCTTGTGGGACTTGGATACGTGGGAATGCCTATCGCGGTGGCGTTTGCGCGGAAAATCAAAGTGGTGGGATTTGACTTAAACAAAGAAAAGATTGCGCTGTATCAGAAAGGCGTAGACCCCACCAGGGAGGTGGGCGATGAGGCCATCAAAAATACCAGCGTGGAGTTTACTGCGGACGCGGCAAAGCTCAGGGAGGCGAAGTTCCATATCGTGGCGGTGCCCACGCCGGTCAACAGCGACCACACCCCGGACCTTACCCCGGTGGAAGGCGCAAGCCGTATTCTGGGGCAAAACCTTACAAAGGGCTCCGTGGTGGTTTTTGAATCCACGGTTTATCCCGGCGTGACGGAGGATGTGTGCGTGCCGATTCTGGAAAAGGAATCCGGCCTTACCTGCGGCGTGGATTTTAAAATCGGATACTCGCCGGAGCGCATCAATCCCGGCGATAAGGTTCACAGGCTGGAAACCATTGTAAAAATAGTTTCGGGTATGGATGCGGAAACATTGGATACCGTTGCGAAGGTGTACGAGCTTGTGGTGGAGGCCGGAGTGTACCGCGCCCAGTCTATCAAGGTGGCGGAGGCGGCCAAGGTGATTGAAAACAGCCAGCGTGATATCAACATAGCTTTTATGAACGAGCTTTCCATTATTTTCAATAAAATGGGTATCGACACCAAATCGGTGCTGGAGGCTGCGGGAACCAAATGGAATTTCCTGAAATTTTTCCCCGGTCTGGTGGGCGGACACTGTATCGGCGTGGACCCCTATTACCTGACCTATAAAGCGGAAGAGCTTGGATACCACTCCCAGATTATTTTGGCCGGCCGTCAGATTAACGACGATATGGGGAAATACGTCGCGGAAAATATGGTAAAAAATCTGATTAAGGCCGATATTCCGGTAAAGCGGGCCAAAGTTGCCATTCTTGGTTTTACATTCAAGGAAAACTGTCCCGATACCCGAAATACCAAGGTGATAGATATTTACAGAGAGCTGGGCGAGTACGGGATTCATCCCGTCGTGGTGGACCCGGCGGCGGACGCGGCGGAGGCAAAGCATCTGTACGGCATTACCTTTGACGATATGGAAGCGGTAAAGGATATGGACGGTGTGATTGTGGCCGTGTCCCATGAGCAGTTCCTGTCTCTGGATAAGGAAAAAATCAGCAGCTTCTATAACGCAAAGCATGAGAAAAAGGTGTTGATGGATATTAAAGGGCTCTTTAACAGGGAAGAATATCTGACAGAGGACTTTATTTACTGGAGGCTGTAGGGAAAATTTCGGAATTGCGGAGATTTGCCTGCGCTGAGGGACTTGGCTGAAAATAAGTGACAGGAGAAATAAAAATGGGATATAGAGAATTAAGCTTTGAGAAGGATTCCGTATTTCTTGTGGGGGGCGGGGCAGGTTTTATCGGCTCCAACCTGTGCGAGGCCATACTGGAAATGGGATATACGGTAAGGTGTCTTGACGACTTGTCCACAGGAAAGTACGAGAACATCGAGCCTTTTACGAAAAATGAAAGATTTACCTTTATCAAAGGGGATATCAGGGAGCTGGAGACCTGCATGGAAGCCGCAAAGGGAGTGGACTACGTGCTGAATCAGGCGGCATGGGGGAGCGTTCCCCGCAGCATTGAAATGCCTCTTTTATACGAGGAAATCAATATCAGGGGCACGCTGAACATGATGGAGGCTGCCCGCCAAAACAAAGTGAAGAAATTCGTCTATGCTTCCAGCTCTTCCGTCTATGGGGACCATCCGGTTCTGCCCAAAAAGGAAGGACAGGAGGGAAAGGTGCTTTCTCCCTATGCGTTGACCAAAAAGGTGGATGAGGAATACGGACGCCTGTACAAGGTTCTGTACGGCCTTGATACCTACGGGCTTCGGTATTTCAATGTATTCGGAAGAAGGCAGGACCCTGACGGCGCGTATGCGGCGGTGATTCCCAAATTTATCAGACAGCTTATGAACGGGGAACGGCCCACAATCAATGGCGACGGAAAACAGTCCAGGGACTTTACCTATATTGACAATGTAATCGAGGCGAACTTAAAGGCATGCCTTGCGTCCTCTGACGCGGCAGGTGAGGCATTTAATATCGGCGCCGGGGGCAGGGAATACCTGATTGACGTTTATTATGAACTCTGTAAGGCTTTGGGGAAAGAGACGGAGCCTTTATTCGGCCCGCCAAGGGCAGGGGATATCAGGGATTCCAATGCGGATATCGGAAAGGCAAGGGAACTGCTGGGCTATAACCCGGAGTATGATTTTGCCGCCGGAATCGCGTTGGCTATTGACTGGTATAAGGAAAATCTGGTATGAAAATCACAGTGAGACTTGATGATATAACACCTGATATGGATTGGGAGCGCTTTCTGAAATTTAAGGCGCTTCTGGACCGTTATCAGGTGAAGCCGCTTATAGGGGTGGTTCCTGACAACAGGGACGAAAACCTTGTGAAAAAGGAGCTTTCCGCGGAGGAAAAAAAGCTGTCCGAGGGCTTCTGGGAATATATAAAGTCCCTGCGGGAGGACGGATGGGTGATTGCCATGCACGGCTTCCGGCACATTTATTCCACAAAAAAGGGCGGCTGTTTTCCCCTAAATAATTTTTCGGAATTTGCCGGACTGCCCTTTGCGCGGCAGCAGGAAATGCTGACGGAGGGGAAAGAGATTTTGCATGAAAAGGGGATTGAGACGGATATTTTCATGGCGCCGGCCCATTCCTATGATAAAAATACATGGAAAGCCCTTCGGGCGGCAGGATTCCGGGCGCTTACGGACGGTTTTGGAGAAAAGCCCTACCGGTATGCCGGGCTTGATTTTTATCCCATTTCCTTTCGGCTTGGGAGTACCCTTAAAAAGAAGAGCGGATATTCCCCTATGGTAGTGCACACCAATACCGTTTCCGACGAGGACTTGAAGCGGTATGAAGGATATTTTCAAAGGGAAGGGGTGGCATGGATTTCCTTTGGGGAATATCTGGGATTGCCGAAGACGGAAAAGAGCCTGCCCGGACGGTGGAAAGAATTTTGGATGGCGAAGGGAAAATACCTGATTGGGAAACTGCGGGGATGATTTGGATTATCAGGTAGGGGGGTAGAAAAATGCCGGAACCGATTCGGATACTTCACGTGCTTGGCACCACCCAGTTAGGGGGTGCGGAAAGCCGCATCATGGATTTATACCGCCATGTGGACAGGGAAAGAGTACAGTTTGATTTCCTGGTGCATACGGACAAAGAAGGATTTTTTGATAAGGAAATAAGGGAATTGGGCGGGCGGATTTTCAGAGTTCCCCGGTTTCGTTTTTATAATTATTTTTCATACAGAAAGACAATAGCGGATTTTTTCAGGGAAAACCACGAGTTCCGGGCGGTGCAGGGGCACATCACCAGTACCGCGGCCATTTATCTGCCCATTGCAAAAAGAGCGGATGTGCCGCTGATTATTGCCCACGCCAGGAGCGCGGGTGTGGATAAGGGAATTAAAGGAATCCTGACAAGGTTCCTCCGACGTAATCTCTCAAAAAAAGCGGACTTTCTGTTCACCTGCTCAGAGCTTGCCGGAATTTCCGTGTTTGGGAAGAAGGCCGTGGAGGCGGGAAAAACAGTTTTTGTGCCGAACGCCATCGATTGCGGGGCTTTTGAATATGACGGGTTGCGGCGGCAGAAAATCAGGGAGGAGCTTGGCCTTTCGGATAAATATGTGATTGGCCATGTGGGAAGATTTCACTATGCAAAGAACCACGAGTATTTGCTGCAGGTTTTTGCCGCTCTTTGCAGAAAGGGAGATAAGGACTATGCGCTTCTTCTGCTGGGGGAGGGCGGCGGCATGGAGGCGGCCGGAAATCAGGCAAAGGAACTTGGAATTTCGGATAAGGTTTTGTTCGCCGGAAATAAACGAAACGTTTATGATTATTATCAGGCCATGGATTACTTTGTGTATCCGTCCCGGTTCGAGGGACTTCCGGGGACTGTGGTGGAGGCTCAGACCTCAGGTTTAAGGTGCCTGATATCGGACAGTATCTGTACGGAGGTTATGGCGACAGAGCTGGTACAGGCTATGAGCATTAAGGAGTCCCCCGAAAAGTGGGCGGAATATATTGTTGACACGCAGGAGTATGAAAGGGCGGGGCATAAGGAGCAGATGGAGAAAGCCGGGTTTGACGTGAAGGCTCAGGCGGAAATTATGACGGGATTTTACGAGACCGGAAGCTTTAAATAGCGGGACGCGTTTTTATGAGAGAGAAAAACAAAACGGAGAATAAAAAAATCATGCTGATTACTCCCATGCTGCATCAGGGGGGCTTTGAACGAATCTGCGTTATGACGGCCAGAGCCCTTTCGCGGCGCCGGGATACAGAGGCGGTTATTGTGGTCTTTTCCATGGAGGATATTGCCTTTGACATTTCCGGGCTTTCGGTGATTGATTTAAATCTGAAAGCAAAAGACGGCAGGCTTCGGAAGATTCTTAATATCATAAGACGAGGCATAAAACTGACCGCCCTTCAGAAAAAGCTGGGAACGGATATTTCCTACAGCTTCGGCACAACGGCCAATATCGCGAACTCTCTGAGCCGGGGGGCGAAAAGGAAAATTTCCGCCTGCCATTCCTTTGAGGAGATTCGGGGCGGGATTTACATGAAGCTTATCAGCCGCTGTACGGACAGGGTACTTTGCTGTTCAAAGAAGATGGCGGATTTGGTACAGGAAAGCTATGGCTTTCCCAATGCAAAGGCATTGTGGAATCCCTGCGATATTCAGGGAATCCTTGCGCAAAGCCGCAAAGAGCCGGATAAGGATATTGGATTTTTCAGAGAAAACGGCAAAATTCTGGTGTCCATGGGCCGGGAGGATGATGTGAAAGGCTTCTGGCATCTTCTGAAAATTTTCCGGCGGGTTTATGAGGAAGAAGAAAATGTCGGTCTTGCCGTTATCGGAGAGGGCGGTTTTGAGGAATACAGAAGGCTCGCAAAGGAGCTGGGAGTGGAAAAACGGGTGTTTTTTACAGGCCTTAAAAAGAATCCTTTCCCTTATCTCAGGGAGAGCGATATTTATCTTTTGACATCCTTAAGCGAAGGGCTTCCCAATGCGCTGGTGGAGGCGCTTGCCCTATCCCTCCCGGTAGTGTCGGCTAATTGTCTGTCGGGGCCTGCGGAAATCCTTCATGGGGATTTCAGGGAGGCGGAAGCGCAGAAGGAGGTCTTTTTGGGGGACTACGGCATTCTTGTCCCGCCGCTTTCACCGGAGAAGGACTTGTCCGTGCGCTGGAAACCGGAGGGAGAGGCTCTCTGCCGGGAGGAGGCGGAGAAATCGCCTTGTCGCGGGGAAAAGAAGCGGATTGTGCTGGAGGAAGCGGAGGAGAAGTTTGCGGGCGCGGTTCTGAGGCTTTTGCAGGATGAAGTTCTTTATAAAAGCTATCGGGACAAGGCTCCGGCAAGGGCCGGGGATTTTTCAACGGAAAATTATATGGAAGGCTTGCTTTCCTGTATGGAGAAAATGTAAATGTGCGGAATATGTGGATTTTTCAGTAAAAACCGGATAACAAAAGACGCGCTTACGGAGATGAACAACACCATGTATCACAGAGGGCCGGACGACGCGGGGGTGGAACTTTATCCTGCCGAAGGCGGCTACACGGTGGGGCTTGCCCAGAGACGGCTTTCCATTTTCGACCTGTCCCCTTTGGGACATCAGCCCATGCATTCGCCGGACGGGAGAGTCAGTGTTGTCTATAACGGGGAAATCTACAATTTTAAAAAGCTGAAAGAGGAACTGTCGGATTACCCCTTTGTATCCGCCTGCGATACGGAAGTGATTCTGGCGGCTTATCTGAAGTGGGGAATTGACTGTATAAAAAAGCTCAACGGAATGTTTGCCATGGGGATTTTTGACAGGCAGCAGCAAAAGCTTTACCTTGTCCGGGACAGGATGGGGAAAAAGCCCCTTTATTACTGGTTAAAGGACGGAAATCTGGTTTTCGCGTCGCAGTTAAAACCGATTCTCAAGTGTCCCGGATTTTCGGCCGGGATACGAAAGGAAGTCATTCCCCGTTTTCTTTACCAGCAGTATCTGTGTGAGCCTGATACCATTTTTGAGGATGTCAAAAAGGTGCGTCCGGGGGAAGTTCTGTCCTTTTCGGAAGGAACGGTAAAGCAGTGGAAATACTGGGATTTAAAGGAAGTCAGAAAGGAAAAGAAAAAGAAGCCGGTAGAAAGCTACGGACAGGCGAAAGAGGAGTTAAAGGAAATTTTAAGGGGCGCGGTAGGGGAAAGAATGCTCGCGGATGTGCCAATCGGAACCTTTTTGAGCGGCGGATACGATTCCACTCTCGTTACGGCTCTGGCCGCGTCACTGTCCGGCGAACCGGTAAAAACCTTTTCTGTCGGGTTCCATGAAAAGCAGTACGACGAAGCCGGGTACGCGAAAGAGGTAGCCTCTTACCTTGGGTGTGACCATACGGAGATGTATATCGACGAAAAGGACATGTTTTCTCTGGTGGAAAGTATTCCGGCTTATTACGACGAGCCTTTTGCGGACAGCTCCCAGATTCCCTCCATGCTGGTGGCGGCCCTTGCAAAAGAAAAGGTAACGGTAGCATTATCCGGCGACGGAGGGGATGAGCTTTTCTGCGGTTATAATGTTTATGAGAAAGTGCGCCAGGCGCAGCTTCTCGACATTCCCGGCGGGGCGGCAAAGGCTGTGGGGGATATTCTGCACATTACGGATAAATACCCCTTTAAAATCCGCGTGATTGCGGGAAACAGAAATAAAGAGGCCAAGACCCAGTTTATTGCCGGAAACAATATCCGCCTTGCGGAAAGCATGGTGATGGCCGGGGCAGGGGAGAAGATACCCTGTTATTACGCAGGTGAAAGCGCTTATCAGGAAAAAAACTGGCAGGAGAGGCGGATGATGCTGGACATGGAAACCTACCTGCCGGGGGATATTCTCTGTAAGGTGGACAGGGCTTCCATGAAATATTCATTGGAAACAAGATGTCCTATACTGGACACCGCCGTGGTGGAATATTCTTTCCGTCTGCCCCACGCATATAAGTATAAAAAGGGAAATAAAAAGAGAATTTTAAAAGATATCACCTGTGATTTTGTGCCGGGGGCGCTTTTGGAGAGGCCGAAAAC
>OFFW01000359.1_pt1 | contig 34091 bp, 29 predicted proteins | sample 1521501 | NCBI WGS metagenome assembly OFFW01 (sample SAMEA3504107, study PRJEB24116) | mouse gut metagenome | biome: mouse gut; feature: mouse-associated habitat; material: faeces | place: Denmark | collected 2011
TGGCTGATTCAATCGCATGATTACATTAGGCAGGATTCAGCGTTATGCAGTATAACATGGGGAGGATTTTCTGTCAACAGAAAACTATAACGAATTAGCAAGCAAAAATGCCATGATAAATAAGGACATAGTCAGAATGAGAAAGAAAAAATGTGCTAAAATTTTGAGCTTTCCTTTTTGCACAATGCACATTGACAAAGCATGTAGATTAGATTACGCTTAAGTTGCAATAACGATTTAGCAAACTGCCCAAGGGGGCGGGAAAGGTCTCCCGAAGAGGGCGCAGCATGGAGGTGCAGGAATGGGACTTGTGTACAAGGAACTGAAGGACATCGGCAGGAGCATGTATCTGTATTTTCCGGACCAGGAGAGGCGTACCGCTTTTAAGCGCAGCCTGATCACCGTGCTCCGGGACGGGGAGGACGAGGCCTCGGTGCGGGAGCTTCTGGAGGAGCAGGGCATGCGGGAGCTGGCGGAAGAGAAGGAGGCGATCCTGGCCTTTCCCAATCCTGTAAGGGGCGGCTGGAATTACGGGCTGGAAGAGGGGGAGGACGACCTGACGGCATTCCGGCGCTTCCAGGACGCCTGCAGCCGGGAGACGGAGGAGCCCCTGAAGTGCCATCCCGGCGGAATCCCCACCCATGAGGCCATGATGAGCGTCTGGCATCCCATGAACGATACCAGATACCTGATCGGGCTGGGGAGCGGCGCTTCCATGGTCTGCACCCTGGCGGCCTGTACGGCCAGGAACATCGCCGGCATCCTGTCCGTGGGCGGCCATCTGTGCGAGGCGGCCAGGAGGAAGGCCCTGTGGGCGCCCATGGCGGCCTATCTGGTGGACTGCAGCCGGGAGGCCCTGAACTATTTCCGGATCGTGAACGAAGCGTCCCCTGCCGGAGAAGAGGGGGAGGCGGCGGTCTACTGCGATAAGAGGAATCCCGCCAGACGGATCCTGCAGGAGAAGGGCGGGAGAGGGACAGGGGAGCTTATTGCGGATGCCTGGAAGCTCCTTTTCTCCAGGGTGCGCCGCCCGGACACGGATGCATACGGGGATATGGAGCCCCGGATGGACTTTCAGGGGGCAGGCTTCGAAATCTTCCTGGAGGACACCAGGCTGGAGGAACCTGTGAGGACGCCCCACACCTGGTTCACCAGCGTGCCCCGGCAGGTGAAGGAGCATCCGGAGCGGAAGGTGCCGTTGCTGATGTTCTTCCACGGGGCCTCCGACAATCCGGCGGAGGCTGCGGAGATGAGCAAGTTCCATGAGCTGGGGGAGCGGGAGGGCTTCATCACGGTCTACCCCTGGGGGACCAACCGGACCCAGTGGAACAGCTCCCTGGAGGATCCGGAGGCCGCGGACGATGTGGGCTTCGCCATGGCTCTCATCGACTATATGATCGCCCGCTATCCGGTGGATCCCCGGAGGGTCTATCTCTCGGGCTTCAGCAATGGGGCCGCCCATGCCCAGGTGGTGGCGCTGCTGCACCCGGACAGGATTGCCGCCATCTGCCATATCGACTCCAACTGGCCCGGGAAGCGCGTGGGCCCCAGCGAGGTGGACTATCAGGATATAGTCCCTTTCCGCCTGGCCATGGAGAAGAAAAAGGAGTACGACTATCTCATGCCGGTGTGGTATACCTACGGGACCAGGGAGCCCTCCTATCCGGTCTGCGCCAAGTCCACCCAGCAGTACCAGTATGACTTCTGGAAGGCCTACAACCACATCGCGGTGGAGGAGACGCCGCCCGCGGAGGAGCCGGATGTCTGCGGCTGCGGCGTGCCGGGCCAGGTGCAGGAGAGAATCCGCCCTTCGGAGAGGCATCCGGGGCATTGCTATGACGTGCAGCGGTTCTACACGGCGGACGAGAGGCGGCTGAATCTGTACAATTATGTGATCATGCATGAAAAAGGGCATGACATAGCCCAGATGGACCCGGCGCTGGGATGGGAGTATGTGAAGCAATTTCGGCGCAATCCTGACGGCAGTCTGGGATTTGTGGAAAATAACTAAAAAATAAAAATAATTTAATTTGCTATTGACAGCTACAACGGAATAGCAGTATGATAGCAATATAGAACTTATCGAAAGCAGACAAAGGCATGTCCGGCTTTAGGAGGAAGAAAGGTATGATGAACAACAAGAAGAAACTGAGGTCCTACAGAGAGTTCCTCTATATACTGCCCTTCCTGATTCTGGTGGCAGTGTTTTCCTATTATCCGCTTTACGGATGGATTTATGCTTTTTTCGATTACCGTCCGCCCAGGCCCTTTTCCTTCGATGATTTCCAGGGGCTGAAGTGGTTCAAGTACCTGGTGGACAATCCGATCCGGCTGGAGCAGACGCTGCTGGTCATGCGCAATACCTTCGCCATGAGCGGCCTGTCGATCCTCACCTCCTGGCTGCCTATGATCTTCGCTATCTTTTTGAATGAGATCAAGTGCATGCCTTTCCGGAAGGCCGTGCAGACGATCACCACGCTCCCCAACTTCGTCAGCTGGGTGCTGGTGTTCTCCATAGCCTACAATCTGCTTTCCAGCAACGGCATGGCCAACAGCATGCTGATGAAGGTGGGGATCATTGATCAGCCGATTCTGTTCCTGCAGTCCTCGAAGCATGTGTGGAGCACCATGTGGCTGTGGGGCACCTGGAAGAGCCTGGGGTGGTCGGCGATCATGTACATAGCGGCCATATCGGGCATCGACGAGGAGCTTTACGAGGCGGCCAGGGTGGACGGGGCTACCAGGATGCAGCTTATCTGGCATATTACCATCCCCAGCATCCTGCCTACATACACGGTACTGCTGATGCTGAGCATCTCCAATTTCCTCTCCAACGGCATGGAGCAGTATTTTGTATTCCAGAACTCTTTTAATAAGGAAGCGATACAGGTGCTCGACTTGTATGTGTACAATCTGGCCATGGGAAGCGGCAGCTATTCCGTCTCCACGGCGCTGAGTATGTTGAAGAGCGTTGTCAGCATCGTGCTGCTGTGTGTGGCAAACAAACTGGCGAAACTGGTCCGCGGCGAAAGCTTTATGTAGGAGGAGATCGGGATGAAAGAGAAGAGCAGGAAAGTCAAGATGAAGCGCAGCGTGGGAGATTACGCCATCAGCGTCATTACCTACATCGTGTACGCATTGTTCGCTTTGGTCTGCGCCTATCCGTTTTATTACATATTTGTAAACACCATCAGCGCCAATGACCTGAGCGACAAGGGGAAGATTCTTTTCTGGCCCCAGGGCGTCCATTTCACCAATTACGTCAATGCCATCCAGATTCCGGGGCTGCTGCAGGCGGCCAAGATTTCGGTGGCCAGGACGTTCATCGGAACTGCCCTCACGGTGCTGATGGCAGCCTTCCTGGGGTATATGTTCACCAGGGAGACCATGTGGAAGAGGAAGCTGTGGTATCGTTTCATCATATTGACCATGTATTTCAACGCGGGCATCATCCCCTGGTATATCACTATGAGGAACCTGCACCTGACCAACAATTTCCTGGCCTACGTGCTGCCGGCGCTGGTGTCGCCCTTCAACGTGATACTGGTGAAAACCTATGTGGAATCCACGCCCAGGGAACTGCAGGACGCGGCGGAGATTGACGGCGCGGGGACCCTGCGGGTCTTTGCCTCCGTGGTGCTCCCCATCATCAAGCCCATTCTGGCCACGGTGGCGATCTTCACCGCCGTGGGACAGTGGAACTCCTTCCAGGATACGCTGCTCCTGATGACGGATACGAAGCTCCACACATTGCAGTTCGTTCTGTACCAGTATATCAACCAAGCCAACTCGCTGGCTTCGCTGCTGACCTCCAATGCGGGCAGCGACGCCATACAGCAGGCCCTGTCCACCGCCCAGACGGCCACCTCCGTCCGGATGACGGTGACGATCATCGTAGTGACGCCGATTCTGCTGGTGTATCCTTTCTTCCAGCGGTTCTTCGTCAAGGGAATCATGATCGGTGCGGTAAAAGGGTAACCATGGATCAACAGATATAAGCCACGAAAACAATATAAGGAGGATTTATTATGAAGTGGAAAAAAGCAGTTGCATTAAGCCTCGCGGCCATGATGGCCCTGGGAGCAGCGGGATGCGGGGACAAAGAGGCTGGGGGGGCACAAAGCTCCCAGGAGACGCCCGGAGAATCCGGCAGTGAAGAGCAGGAGCCCGCAGGCGGGGAGGCTTCCGGTTCGGAGGACGCAGACCCCGGGGATTCGGAGGCGGGCGCCCCGGAGGGAGGCGCTCCGGAAGGAGGATATGCGGCCGACGACCTGATTCAGATTGAAGTGTACGATGTGGCGGCAAACTATCACGGCATTCAGAGCGGATGGTACGCCAAGATGATGGCGGAGAAGTTCGGCCTGGAGCTGAGCATACTGGCGCCGCAGGTATCCGGCGACGGGGCCGGCCTGTACCAGACAAGGGTCAGCAACGGCAATCTGGGAGATGTGATACTGCTGGACAATGCCGACTTCATCGAGTGCGTGGAAGCCGGGCTGGTGAAGGATATCACAGGTTCCATTTACAATTACGAGAATCTGGCTGTGTTCAAGGACCAGATCGATGCCTGGAACGGCCAGGTGGGGGACGGCTCCAAGGTGTACGGCATCCCCAGCGAGATGACCAACACTTCCGCGGACACCTATTCCGAGAGCATTCCTTTCTCCTCCGTGTGCCTGCCCTGGGACTACTATAAGGAGCTGGGCTCCCCGGAGATCAAGAACCTGGACGAGCTGCTGGATGTGCTGGAGCAGATGCAGCAGAACCATCCTACCAACAAGGACGGAGATTCCGCCTACGCCATCTCCCTCTGGAAGGACTGGGACGGCTTCGGGATGGAGAACATCCTGCAGACCTGTAAATGGTACGGACAGGAAGGCAGAGACTCCGTGCTGCTGGGCAATGACAACACCATGATGTCCATCATCGACGAGAACGGCGCTTATTACAAGCTGCTGAACTTCTTTTTCGAGGCCAACCAGAGAGGGCTGATCGATCCGGATTCCAGCACCCAGGACTGGGCCACCACGGACAATCAGAAGCTCCGCAACTACAGGAAATTCCTGCTGTGGTACAACTGGGAGATGAGCCTGGCCAGCATCAACCTCACCGATGAGGACAGAGCTGCCGGCAAGGGCTTCGTGAACGTGCCTATCAGCGATATGAATATCTACCAGGTGGCGGATTCCTACTATGGTTCCGGCCGCGTATGGGGCGTAGGCTCCCAGGTGGAGGGAGAGAAGGAAAAGAGGATTATGGACATGCTGGACTGGATGGCCAGCGCTGAGGGCGTGGCCACCATGTGGTACGGCATCGAGGGAATCAACTACGTGATGGAAGACGGCCGCTTCGTACAGCCGGAGGACGCGACCGCGTATATGAACGGTGAAAAGGAACTGCCCGCAGAGTGGGGCGGCGGAAGTTTCAATGATGGAACCCAGAAGCTGAACCAGTATATCGTGGGCTCCATGGCCATCAATCCCAGGACCAACGAGCCTTACAGCTTCGGCTACTGGTCCTCCCAGCAGGAGAAGCCCAAGGAGCAGAGATGGGTGGAATGGGCCGAGAAATACGGCACGGACAATCAGACGCAGTACTATCAGGACAATGGCCTGATGAAGGTAGTGGCCAATGTGAATGTGGTGCTGGAGAGCGATACCACGGACATAGCCCTGGTCAGGAGCCAGTGCGGACAGGAGCTGAAGGATGCTTCCTGGAGGATGATCATGGCCAAGGACAAAGCGGAATTTGACCAGATGTGGACCGAAATGAAGGACAAGATGAACGGTCTGGGATTCGAAGAGCTGTATGAGTTCGACTGCCAGAAGTACCAGAAAGTGATTGATGTAAGAAAAGGGAATTAAGGGTGTAATGCATGGGGGACCGTCATAGAGCTTGCGATGTCGGTCCCCGATGTCAAATAAGCTCCATTCACGAAAGCCGGGAGAGATAGCTGTATTAAACCATTGACAGAATGCAGGGGAGAGGATAAACTGATACTATTCATCAAAGCTGGATTGGATAAGGGGATCGTGATATGGAGACGAAAAAGACGGCAGGAGCGCAGATCAAAGAGATAGCCGAGAAGGTGGGGGTATCCCAGAGCACGGTCTCGGTGGTGCTGGGCGGAAGGGGAGACAGAATCCGCATCTCAAAGGAGACCCAGAAAAAGGTGTGGGATGCGGCCAGGGAGCTGAATTACCGGCCCAACATCTACGCCAGGCGGCTGCGCCAGGCGGAGGAGGAAGTCCCCTATGTGCTGGCCATATTCTGGAGGACCGACAATCTGAATTCCCGCGTGGGAAGGTTCATCCGGGGGGTCTACGAGGCCTCGGAGAAGCGGGAATGCAGGGTGGAAGTGATGATACAGCCCTACAGGCCGGGGGAGCTGATGCGCCATGGGGAGATGCTGTCCGGCAACCGGATCAGCGGGGCCGTCATCAGCGGCCTGTCTTCGGAAGACCAGGAAGCGCTGGAGGCAGGAGACTATACCATCCCCATCATATTAATCGGCAGGGAGAGCACGAAATTCCACTGCGTCATGATGGACAGCTACCGGTCGGGGGAGCAGTGCATTGCCTATATGGCCGCTCCGGGGATCAAGACGGCGGCGTTCATCGGCTTTGACAACAACAGCCGTGCCGAGAGGAAGATGGAGGCAGGCTTCATGGTGGGATGCAGGAGCCGCAACATCCGGGTGAAGGAAGACTGGAACGTGTACCTGGGGTGCAGCAGTTATGAGAACGGCTATGGGGCGGCCAGGGAAGTGCTCTCCAAAATCGAACTGCCCTCGGCCTGGCTGGTGGCGGATTCCAGGCTGGCCGGCGGCATCATGGACTACTGCCAGGACAATGGCATCCGGGTTCCGGAGGACGTAAGGATCATATTCTTTGAGGAATCGGGGATTCTGAAATACAATAGGCCTCCGCTCTCCTCCGTGGACGTTCCTTCCATGGAGATGGCGGAGACGGCGCTGGACATCATGCTGCTGGCCTGCAACAGCCAAATCGACATCCCCATCCGGCGGGAGCATCTGCCGCTCTACTGCATCAGGGAGAGCAGCGGGGGACTGCCTCAGGACGGAGAGGGGAAGCGGTAAATTGAAAAGGAATAGCGGCTCCTGGAAACCTGTTCTGGAACCGCTGTTTTTATAAATCGTGCTAAAACGTAATAGCATGCGGAGGACATAAATATGGAAGAAAAAAGGATTGTACTGGCGCCGGAAGGGAGAGCGGAATTCCGCAATCAGGTGGATTTCTGCGTGGGGACCGGCCGGATGGGCCTGGCCCTCCACCGGGAGTATCTGGAGCAGCTGAAGCTGGTGCAGGAGGAGATCGGCTTCCGGTATATCAGGGGGCACGGGCTGTTCTGCGATGACATGGCGATCTACCAGGAGACGGAAGACGGCGTCCCGGAATATAATTTCACCTATCTGGACAGGGTCATGGACAGCTATCTGGAGCTGGGGATCAGGCCGTTCCTGGAACTGGGCTTCATGCCGGAGAAAATGGCCAGCGGGAGACAGACGATTTTTTACTGGAAGGGAAATACCACGCCCCCCGCTTCCTACGAAAAGTGGACGGAGATGGTGAAGGCGCTGCTGGTACATCTGTGCGGGCGCTACGGACGGGAGGAGGTGGTGGGCTGGCCCATCGAGGTATGGAATGAGCCGAACCTGCCGGGATTCTGGGAGCACGCCGACATGCAGGAATATTTCAGGCTGTTCCACCGGACCTTTACGGCAGTGAAGGAAGTGGATGAGGGCTTTCGGGTAGGCGGACCGGCAGTCTGCGGAGGCAGCGATGAGGTATGGATCAGGGCGTTCCTGGAGTATTGCCGGGACAATGGGCTGGCGCCGGACTTTGTCACCAGGCACCATTATACCACCGAAGTGCCGGAGCGGGTGGGGCATTACGGCTACCCGGAGCTGATGCGGGCCGAGGACGGTTTCGCCAATCTGCACACCACCAGGGAGATCATAGACAGCTTCCCGGAATACCGGGGAAGGGAAATCCACATCACGGAGTTCAATACCTCCTATATCCCCAATGCGCCGCTGCATGACACCAACCAGAATGCGGCCTACATAGCCCGTCAGCTATCCAGGCTGGGGGATGACAATGAATCCTATTCCTACTGGACCTTCGGGGACGTGTTCGAGGAGCAGGGCGTGCCCTTTACGCCCTTCCACGGAGGCTTCGGCCTGGTGGCCAACGGATGTATCCCCAAGCCCACCTTCTGGAGCTTTGCCTTCTTCAAGAAGCTGAAGGAAGGGAAGGGGCACTGCATCCTGAAAAACGACAATGCCGTAGTGATGAGCATGGACGACGGCAGCTACCGCGGTGTGGCATGGAATGTGGCCGACAGGCGGACAGGAGAGAAGTATCTGCTGACCCTGGAGATGGAGGAGCAGCGGGAGGGATGCCTGCTGACGAAAACGGTGGACGAGGCCCGCTGCAATCCGCTGAAAATATGGCATGACATGGGCGAACCGGCGAACCTGTCCCCGGAGGAATGCAGGCTGCTGCGGGACGCCGCCCGTCCTTTCGTGGAGACCAGGCGGGTGAAGCCGAAGAACGGCAGGCTGGAGATCTCTTTCCCTGTGGAGCAAAACGGCGTGGCCTACTTTGAGTGGAGACCGGGGAAGGTCGTGTCGGACAGAGGATATTCCTACGGGCGCGCCGCGCAATATCCGGCGATCAATCCCATCACCAGGCTGGATTATCCGGATCCTGATGCCATCCGGGTGGGGGATACCTATTATATGGTGAGCACCACCATGCACTTCATGCCGGGCTGCGAGATCCTGCGCTCCTACGATCTGCGGAACTGGGAACATCTTTCCTATGTATATGAGAAGCTGGACAGCACGCCGGGGCAGACCCTGGAGGGGGAGGAGAACATCTACGGCAAGGGCATGTGGGCGGCTTCCCTGCGGTATCACGATGGCACCTACTATGTGTGCTTCGTGGCGAACGATACCCACAGGACCTATCTCTACACGGCTTCCCGGCCGGAGGGCCCCTGGGAGAAGCGCTATATAGAAGGGTTCTTCCACGACTGCTCCCTGCTCTTCGATGATGACGGCAAGGTCTACATCGTGTACGGGAACCGGGAGATCTGGCTGACACAGTTGAAAGAGGACTTAAGCGCTCCTCTGGAGGGCGGGCTCCATCGCCTGATCGTAAGCGATAAGGACAATCCGCACCTGGGCTATGAGGGCAGCCACCTGTATAAGATCCGCGGAAAATATTATCTCTTCCTGATCCATTCCAGGCCCGATATGTGGAGAAGGACGGAAAGCTGTTTCGTGGCGGATTCCCTGGAAGGGGAGTTCCTGGGCGGAGACGTGCTGGACGACGATTGCGGGCTTCCGAACAGAGGCGTGGCCCAGGGCCCTATCGTAGATACGCCAGAGGGGAAATGGTACGCGATCCAGTTCCAGGACAGCGGGGCGGTGGGGCGGGTGCCCTTCCTCATGCCTGTGACATGGGAAGATGACTATCCCGTCTTCGGAGACCGGGGGACCATTCCCCAGGATTTCCCCGTAGAGAGCACAAGGCCGGGATATGTCTATGCGCCTCTGGTGGGCAGCGATGACTTTAAGGGGGATCTGAAGACGCACTGGGAATTCAACCATGAGCCTGACTTGTCCCTGATCGCCCATGACAGAGAGGCCGGAACCTGGCAGGTCGCTACCGACAAGGTGTGCGCCTCCCTTCTGCAGGCCAGGAATACCCTGACCCAGCGGATGCTGATGCCTGGCTGCGCCGCGGAAGTCACCGTGGACGGCGGGGGTCTGAGGGAGGGGGACTTCGCCGGACTTTGCGCCCTGCAGTCCTGCTTCGGATTCCTGGGGCTGACCCGCAGGAACGGGGAGCTGCAGATGGTGGTGCGGACCGTGGAGCCGGGAGAATTCCGGAAATTTCCCCCGGAGAACAGGCCGGAGGAGGAATGGGCTGCAGTGCCCGTGGAGGAGAAGCCCTATGTCCTGAAGCTGGAAGCGGACTTCTCGGAAGGAAAGGATGTATGTTCCTTCTATTATAAGGACAGGAGCTTCTGGAGCCGCTGGCAGAAGATCGGGCCGGAGCATCAGCTTCGGTTCAGCATGGAACATTTCTGCGGCTGCCGTTTCGGCCTGACGGTGTACTCCACCAGAGAGGCCGGCGGAAGCGCGGCATTCAGCGAGTTTGTATATCGAGAGAGATAATGATTGGCATCGTTTGTGAGACATGCGGAACTGGAATAGGAGGTTATATATGCATACAAAACGAAATCAGGCACTGACCATGCACCCGCTGTTTTTCGACCCCATTTACAGGACGGCCTACAGGGAGGAAAAGGACGGCAAGGCTGCCCTGAAATACCGGGACGACATCTGGGGGGTAAGGCTGGAGGACAATGGGGACGTGACCTTCACCATGCACGCCCCCTCGGCGGAGACAGTGGAGGTGGCCGGGGTCGGCGGCAGTATGGGGCGGGAGCGCATCGCCCTGGAGCGGGACGGGGAGGGAAACTTCTCGAAGACCGTGTCCGGCATCGCGCCGGGCTTCCACTATCATTTCTGGTATGTGGACGGCGTACAGGTCGCCAACCCGGTGGCGCCGGTGGCTTACGGGTGCTTTGGGGCCACCAACTTTTTCGAAGTGCCCGGAGAGGGGGAGGATTTCTGGTTCCTGAAAGATGTACCCCACGGGGATGTCCAGATCCGCACCTATGTCTCCGGCGTCAACGGCCATGTGAAGAAATGCTATGTGTACACGCCGCCCTCCTACGACAGGGAGCCCGGGCGGAAATACCCGGTGCTCTATGTACAGCACGGCGTGGGCGAGGACGAGACGGGCTGGATTTGGAACGGCAAGCTGAACTTCATCCTGGACAATCTGATCGCGGAGGGAAAAGCCAGGGAGATGATCGTGGTCATGTGCTGCGGCTACGCTTTCCTGAAGGACGAGGATCCCGTCTTCTTCCCGGGGGATTTCGGCAGGGAGATCGCGGAGAATGTCATTCCCTTTATCGAGAACCATTACCGCACCGCAAAGGGGCGGAGCAACAGGGCCATGGCCGGGCTTTCCCTGGGATCCGCCCAGGCCACCCAGTTCGTTGCCCGCTTCCAGGAGCTGTTCGCCCATCTGGGCGTCTTCTCCGGCATGCGGGACCAGGAGGCGCAGCAGATTTTGAGCAGGCATGAGGAATACCCCATGGAGACTGTGCTGATGACCGCAGGAGCAGGCGAGAAAGGGCTGGACCAGGCCCAGAAGGCTTACACGGACCGCTTCCGGGCCCTGGGCGTGGCGGGAGGGCAGAGATGCTATCCCGGATACCATGAGTGGCATGTGTGGCGCGCCAGCCTGCGGGATTTCGCGGAGCTGATCTTCCGGGGCGGGGCGCAGGCTCAGACAGGCTCCGGAACAGGGGAGGCGGATTTCACGTATCAGGAGGCGCCTCTGGACACGGAACAGATGGACCGCCAGACCTTCGCGGAGCATATATTGATGTTCGACCCCATTTATAAGGGACTGATCCATGCCTTTGACGAGAACGGCAGGCCTGCCGGGAAATACAAGGATGAGCACTGCGGCGCGGAAGTGGTGGACGCGGCGGAAGGAAAGGCCAGGTTCTGGATCAGGGCAAAGGGTGCCAAGACCGTGGAGGCGGACATCTGGGGCATGGGATGTTTTGCTCTGGAGCCTGCGGAAGAAGATTGGTGGACCTGCGAGGTGAGGGGGATCGAGAAGGGATTCCACTACTACGGCATCAAGGTCAACGGCGTGGACGTCCTGGACGGGAACGCGCCTGTGGGATACGGCGGGTTCCGGGCCGTCAACTACCTGGAGATGCCGGAGGCGGATTTTGAGGAATACAGAATCCGGCAGAACCCTCACGGAACCGTCCACCTGAACTACTACCGGTCAGAGGAGACCGGGCGCACGAAGCTGTGCTATGTGTACACCCCGGCCTCCTACGAGAAGGAGCCTGACCGCAGATACCCGGTGCTCTATCTCCAGCATGGCGGCGGAGAGAACGAGGCGGGATGGATCTGGCAGGGGAAGCTGGCCAATCTGGCGGACAATCTCATTGCCGCGGGGCAGATGGAAGAGATGATCGTGGTCATGGGCACAGGATATGCGTTCCCGGACAGCGGGGCATATCATCCGGCCATGAGCGCCTTTACGGAGGAATTGGTGAGCAGCGGGATTCCCTTTATCGACAGGACTTACAGGACGATTCCCGACAAGGAGCACAGGGCCATGGCAGGGCTTTCCATGGGCGGCATGCAGACCCAGAGATGCGTCTTTGCCCATCCGGAGCTGTTCCGGTGGGCGGGCATCTTCTCCGGCGGCCTGACCATCCGCGACGAGGAGGCGGACTACAGCGCTATCCTCATGGATCCGGAGGAATTCTCCAGGCGGTTCGCGATGCTCTTCGTGGCCTGCGGGACGCAGGAGTGGAGCTATGAGAGCACGAAGGAGAATGAGGAGGCCGTCCTGGCGGCAGGAGTGCCCATCGTTACCTTTGAGGGATACGGCTACCACGACTGGACCTTCTGGCGGCACTGCGCCAAGGATTTCCTGCCCAGGCTGTTTCGCTGAAGCGGCGGGGGGCGGGAGGGATCCGGCGTTATATCAGACGCCTGAAAGAACCGCAGAACCATTTAAAAGTGCGTGAAAAACAGAGCGTGGAAAACAGATTATAGAGAACAGAACAGACGACAGAAAGGAAACATATGGCAAAACAAGCAAGAATCACGGTCCATCCGTGCTATGAGACAGGGGAGATCTCTCCCAGATTGTTCAGCACCTTCCTGGAGCCCATCGGCACCATGGTGAACGGCACCATGTTCAACCCGAAACACCCCACCGCTGACGAACAGGGCTTCCGGCGGGACTTCATCGATGCCCTGAAGGCCACGGACATGCCGGCGGTGCGCCTGCCCGGCGGGAACTTCGTGTCTGCCTGGAGCTGGAAGGATTCCATCGGCCCTAAGGAAGAGCGGAAGGTCAGGCTGGACCCGGCCTGGCACCAGTACATCACAAATGAGGTAGGCCACGACGAGTACCTGCAGTGGACGGAGAAGGTGGGGGCGGAGCCCCTCTATACCATCAACCTGGGCACCGGGGATATGCGGGACGCCATGGACATTGTGGAGTACACCAACCATGAGGGCGGAACCTGGTGGTCCGACCTGCGCCGGAAGAACGGCCATGAGAAGCCCTACGATGTGAAGACCTGGTACTTGGGCAATGAGATGGACGGCCCCTGGCAGTTGGGCTCCTGGGACAAGGATCCGAGAGGGTACGGCGTCCGGGCCAACGAAGTGTCCAAGGCCATCAAGTGGATCGACGGACGCATCGAGACGGCAGTGTGCGCCTCCTCGGCGTTGTTCATGGACCATTATCCCCAGTGGGAGGAGACGGTGCTCCAGGAATGCTATGACTCCGTGGACTATCTCTCCATGCACCATTACCACAGCGCGCCTCCTGGAGACGTGAAAGCGCTGCTGGGCGGTTCCGTCTACTACGAGGACTTCATCAATACGGAGGTGGCGCTCTGCGACCTGATCGGGGCGAAATGCCGCTCCCCGAAGAAGATCATGCTCTCCTTCGATGAGTACGGAGCCATGATCCGGCCCAACACGCCCCTGCACCCGGGCTACGGCTACCACAATATGATCCGGGCCCACTACAGATTCGACCCGGAGAGGAAATACATCCTCCACGATCCCGACAATATGGAAGAGCGTTTCCGGCCCGGCGGGGATCTCCTGCAGATGCTGTCCATGCTCTCCATCCAGTTGGCGTTCCTGCGCCATGCGGACAGGGTGAAGATCGGCTGCATGACGGGAGGCCTGGGGGCGCTGTGTGCCTCCGACCACGACCATGTGTGGAAGTCGGCTTCCCATTACGCCTTCTGCCAGATGATGGAATACGCCAGGGGCACCTCCATGGAGACCGCGGTGGAGAGCGAGACCTTCGACATGCCCGGCTATGCCATAGACGACACCTCCCAGTATACGGGCAAGGAGGGCGTGAACTACATCGACGCCGCCTCCGCCTGGGATAAGGAGCGGGAGCAGCTGGCGGTGTTCGCCATCAACCGCAGCGAGGAGGAAGAGTATCCTCTGACCCTGGATGTAAAGGGCTTTGAGGACTATGTGTTCGCGGGACATCAGGAGATGCATACCGCCGACCTGGACGCCAGGAACACATTCGAGGAACCGGACGCCATCCGGCCTGTGGAGAATCCGGGCGGAACCTTTGAGGACGGCGTGCTGAAGACCCATGTGAAGCCCCTGTCCTGGAATGTGATTCTTTTCAGGAAAGCGGGTAAATAAGGCGCCGCTCTATGGCGGACGGGATGTCATGGAGGCGTCCCGCATCAGGCCATATCGACCCCAGGAAGAGACAATAGAGCTATGGGCTGCCCAGGGCCCGGCAGCTTAGCAGTCGGCGTGCCCCGGGGCAGCAGAACAGGAGCAAGGAGGCATAGATGATCAGAACAGCAAAGACAGAAAACGGCATGGTGCGCGGAATCGAGGCGGCGGACCCCAGGATCACGGCATTCAAGGGGATTCCCTTTGCGGCCCCTCCGGTGGGGGAGAACAGATGGCGCGCCCCGCAGCCCGCGGCGGACTGGGAGGGCGTCAGAGAGGCATATCGTTTCGCGCCGATTTCCATGCAAAGCATTCCGGGCCTTGGAACCGATATCTATTGCAGGGAATGGCATGTGGATCCCCAGATCGACATGGACGAGGACTGCCTGTACCTGAATGTGTGGACCGGAGCGAAGGATGCGCAGGAGAAGCGCCCGGTGCTGGTGTGGTTCTTCGGAGGCGGGCTGCAGTGCGGGTATCCCGCGGAGATGGAGTTCGACGGGGAGCGCCTGGCCAGGAGGGGCATCGTGGTGGTGTCCGTGAATTACAGGGTGAATGTGTTCGGCTATCTGGCCCATCCGGACCTCACCGCGCAGCAGCCGGAGGCGCCGTCCAATTTCGGCAGCCTGGACCAGCAGGCGGGGCTGAGATGGGTGGCGCGCAACATCGCGGCCTTTGGCGGCGATCCGGGCAATGTCACCATCGCGGGGCAGTCCGCAGGCGGCGGCAGCGTGCTGAGTCAGATGTCCTGTAAGGACAATGGGGGCCTGTTCCAGAAAGCCATCATCATGAGCGCCATGATCCGCAGCCCCTACAGGAAAGGGGGAATCGGAGATCCGGAGAAGCTGGACAGCGCGGAGCGTAACGGGGCGGCCTTTTTCGACTTCCTGGGGGTGAAGACCCTGGAGGAGGCCCGGAAGCTGGACGCCGCATTCATCCGAGACCGCTACGACGAGTACACCAGAGAGCATCCGGCCATGTTCACGGTGCTGGATAACCGCTTCTGCGTGGGGGATCCCCTGGTGCTGTACGCAAAGGGAGAGTGCGTGGACGTGGCGGTGATGGCAGGGAACACAGGGGACGAGTTCCACAATGAAATCCCGGCCGCCGATGAGGCGCAGTTGGAGCGCATGGCCCGAGAGCTTCTGGGAGAGCGGGCAGAGCGGTTCCTGGCCTGCCCCGAGTCCCGGGTGAAGACGGAGAGGGGCTATGCCCCGGTGAGCGGGATCAGTTGTACGGTGAGGAGCGAGTTCCTGGCCAACGCCGGTGGCGCAAAGCCCAGGAAGAACTATTATTACAGCTTCCAGGCGGACATCCCGGGCTGGGACGATCCCGGCACCTTCCACTCCGTGGATCTGTGGTTCTTCTTTGAGACCCTGGCCAAATGCTGGAGGCCTTTCGTGGGCAGGCATTACGATCTGGCCAGGCAGATGTGCAATTACTGGGCCAACTTCATCGCCACGGGGAATCCCAACGGAAAAGACGCGGACGGCAGCGATATGCCCTACTGGGACTGCTACACCCCGGAACATCGGACCCGGATGCTCTTCACCGGGGAGGGCCCTGTGGCGCAGACGAATCAGGAATCGGATTTCACAAGGCTTATCATAGAACAGATCGGTGACATGATCGGCAGGGGCTGAGGCCAGAGAAAGCGATGGGAGAATGCGGGATATGGCATTGACGGAAAGGAGTGCATGAATTCATGCAGAACCATAGAAACGAAGCGCTGGAGAGCCATGGAATCTTCTTTGACCCGGTGTATCTGCAGATGCGGCTGCACAAGGGGCCGGAAGGGATTGGCCCCAGGCATTTTGAGGAGGAACCGGGGGTGAGAGTGGAGGAGAACGGGGACGTGACCTTCTGCTTCTACGCCCCGGAGGCAAAGTCTGTGGAGGTGGCAGGGTTCGGGAACAGCGCCATGACCAATGAACACCATCCCATGAAAAAGGATGAAAATGGGTATTTCAGGGCCACTGTGCCCGGGATTCCCCCCGGATTTCACTATCATGAGTATTTTTGTGATGGGATGAACGTGATAAACCCCCAGGCCCCTGTGGGCTATGGGGCGCACAAGGCGGTGAATTTCTTTGAAAAAGAGGGGGACGGTGATTTCTATTTCCTGAAGGATGTGCCCCACGGGGAGGTGCGCCTGGAATACTTCCCCAGCAGCGTCACCGGGCGGACCAGGGCCTGCTATGTCTATACGCCTCCGGGATACGGGCAGGAGGGGGACAGGAAATATCCGGTGCTCTATCTCCAGCACGGCGGCGGAGAGAGCGAGAGCGGATGGCTCTGGCAGGGGAAAGCCAATCTCATTGCGGACAATCTGATTGCCGCGGGAGAGTGCCCCAAGCTGCTCATTGTCCTGAACTGCCTGTACTGCCCGGGGCCGGAGCCGGAGGAATTCCTGGCAGGGGATTTCGACAGCATGCTGCTGAAGGACTGCATGCCCTATATCGAGGGGAAGTATACCGTGGAGCCGGGAAAGCGGGCCATGGCGGGGCTGTCCATGGGCAGCTATCAGACAATCATGACCACCTTGAACCATCTGGGGATGTTCCCCTATATCGGCATCTTCAGCGGCACGCCCCAGAGACGGTGGTACGCAAAGGAAGACTACATGAAAGCCTTCGTAGATTCCGAGGCCTTCCGGGAGCGAGTGAAGCTGCTGTTCTTCGGGTACGGGGAGCAGGAGGAGCGGATCGTGGCCGCGTTGGAGGAGCAGTTCGGGGAATTCCGGGACAAAGGGATTCCGTACACCGCCTACACCTGTCCGGGCTATCATGAGTGGACGGTATGGCGGAAGTGCCTGAGGGAGTTCCTGAAGCTTCTTCCCAAATCCTGAAGGGCAGGGGGGTAAGTATGTTAAAAACAATGAAAAAACTTTTTTCCGGGGACCGGGTATTCTACGGGAGGGTGCTGACGCTGGCCCTCCCCATAGCCCTGCAGAGCCTGATCACCATCGGCGTCAATATGCTGGACACCATTATGGTGGGGACCCTTGGGGAAGTGGAGCTTTCCGCCACTTCCCTGGCCAACCAGTTCATCAATATCTATCACATCTTCTGCATGGGGCTTGGCATGGGGGCATCGGTGATGGTCTCCAGGTACTGGGGGATGCGGGAGAGCGAACCGGAGAAGTCGGCACAGGCCCTGAAGAAGACCATCTGCATCATGGTGAGGCTGACTCTGGGACTGGCTCTGGCCTTTGCCATTGCCACCATCGCCATTCCGGGCGCCATCATGGGGATGTACACCACGGAAAAGGACATCATCTCCCTGGGCATCATCTACTTCCGGTATTCCGTCATCACCTATTTCTTTCTGGGGCTGTCTTTGGTCTGCACCATCGTGCTGCGCAGCGTGGGCCAGGTGCGGATGCCGCTGTATGTGTCCATGGGGGCCTTCTGCGTGAACATCGTGGCCAATTACGCCTTTATCTTCGGGAAGCTGGGGATGCCCCGGATGGGGATTGCCGGCGCTGCCCTGGGGACGCTGATTGCCAGGGTGTTCGAGGCGGGCATGATCTGCGGCTATCTGTTCTTCAAGGATAAAGCCATCGGGTTTAGGATAAGGCATCTGGGCATGAAGACAGGGGATCTGATAGGGGAGTATGTGCGCATCAGCATCCCGGTTCTGGTCAGCGACGGCATCCTGGCCATCGGCAACAACACCGTGGCCATGGTGGTGGGGCATCTGGGCGTAAACTTTGTGGCGGCCAATGCCATCACCAGCGTCACCCAGCAGATGAGCAATGTGCTGACCCAGGGAGTGGCTCAGGCAGGGGCAATCGTTACCGGACAGACCCTGGGAGAGGGGGACCGGGAGAAAGCCCTGGGCCAGGGCTACGCGTTCATGGGGCTGGGACTGGCCCTGGGGCTCTTTGCCGCTCTGGTAATCACTGTGATCAGCGGGCCGGTAATCGGTGCCTACAATGTGTCTGAGGAGACGGCGGGGGTGGCCGGACAGCTGATGGAGGCCATCGCACTGATCATGATCTTCCAGTCCACTAACAGCATCATGACCAAGGGAGTCCTAAGGGGCGGCGGAGATACCAAGATGCTGATGCTGGCGGACAATATCTTCCTGTGGGTGCTGTCCATCCCTCTGGGGCTGCTGGCAGGCTTCGCGCTGCATCTCCCGGCCTTCTGGATCTATACCTGCCTGAAATTCGACCAGATCGCCAAGACCGTGTGGTGCGTGTTCCGGCTTAGGAGCGGAAAATGGATCAAGAGGATCTCCACGGGGAAACAGGGTGGAGCAAGCGCGTGAGGGGAGGCTGGGAAGCGGCCGAAGTTCCGATGAACATGTTACGGATTCGAAACAGGGATTCGCAACAAAAGCAGACGTTTTGTAACAGGGGCCTGAAAGCCATGTTGAATCGGGCCTGAAGATTCTGAGAAAAAATTGACTCGAAAAGGAGGAAGCCTAAAATGAAGAAACAAGCCTTCAACCCGTATCTGCCGTCCTGGGAGTACATACCGGACGGTGAGCCCCATGTCTTCGGAGACAGGGTCTATGTCTATGGTTCCCATGACTTTTACAATGGATTCGTGTTCTGCATGGGGGATTATGTGTGCTGGTCCGCCCCGCTGGAGGATCTCTCGGACTGGCGCTACGAGGGCGTGATCTACCCCAGGAATGAGGATCCCCTGAACAGGGAGGGGAAAGCCTGCCTCTATGCCCCGGACGTGACGAAGGGGCCGGACGGCAGATATTATCTCTATTATGTGCTGGACAAACAGCACATCGTGTCCGTGGCCGTGTGCGATACTCCGGCGGGGCGGTATGAATTCTACGGCTATGTCCATTATCCGGACGGCGTGAGGCTGGGCGATAAGGAGGGAGACGAGCCTCAGTTCGACCCGGCGGTGCTGACGGAAGGGGCAGTGACCTATCTCTACACCGGCTTCAGCGGCAGATGGGACAAGGACCGCTCGGGCTCCATGGCGGTGGTGCTGGACGCGGACATGCTGACAGTGCTGGAAGCCCCAGTGTGCGTGGTGCCGGGCTACACCCACTGCCAGGGGAGCGGATTCGAGGGGCATTCCTTCTTCGAGGCATCCTCCATCCGGAAGATCGGGGATACCTATTACTTTGTCTACTCCTCGGAGGTGATGCATGAGCTGTGCTATGCCACAAGCAAGCATCCCAGGGAGGGGTTCGTGTACCGCGGCGTCCTGGTGAGCAACTGCGACATGCATATCGACCACGACAAGCCCGGCGACCTGCCCATGGCCTACGGGGCCAACAACCACGGGGGCCTGGTGGGGATAAACGGCCAGTGGTATATTTTTTATCACAGGCACACTAACGGCACCTGGTACAGCAGACAGGGATGCGCGGAGAAACTGACGCTCTCGGCGGACGGGAGCTTTGCCCAGGCGGAGCTCACATCCTGCGGCTTGAACGGCGGGCCCCTTGCGGGAAAGGGAGAGTATCCGGCCCATATCGTGTGCCGCCTGTTCACGGATGAGCCCACGGGCCATGTGGGCGGCGACAAGCAGCCCAGGGTGATGCAGGACGGCAGGGACGGGGACGAGGAGCCCGGGTACATCGCCAATATCACGGATTCGGCCACGGCGGGATTCAAATACTTTGACATGCAGGGCGTGACGAAGATCCGCGTCACGGTGCGAGGCTATGCGGACGGCGCTTTTGAGGTGCGGACGAAATGGGACGGGGAAGTCCTGGCCCGGATCCCGGTGGTGTACACCAATGTGTGGGAGGACTATGAGGCGGACATCGAAATGCCGGACGGGGTACAGGCGCTGTATTTTACCTACAGAGGACAGGGGAAAGCCAGCCTGCTGTCCTTCGCGCTGCTGTGATATGGAAAAGCCCCGGAGCCGGAGGGGCTGTAGATTGTAAGGCTCCGGGGCGGAAACCGCAGACCTGGACAAGGCGGAATCCCAAGGGGAAGAAAGGATGTACCAGAATGGAATATATTTATGAAATGCCAGCCGAAATGACGGCGGAAAATGAAAAGCGGGGAGAGGTCAGGAAGTTTTCCTATGACACACAGACCTATGAGGGGGACGCCAGCCATCCCATGCACAAGGAAGCCTGGGTGTACCTTCCCTGCGGCTACGATGAAAGCCGGAAGTACAATGTGCTGTACCTCCTCCACGGAGGCGGGGCGAATCAGGACTGGTGGTTCAAGGACTACCCGGATACCGTGACCATCCTTGACAATATGATGGCGAAGAAAATCTGCGAGCCCTGCATCATTGTCACTCCCACCTATTACCGGGGCGAGGAGGCAGACAAGGACATGGACATCACGGAGCATTTCCGGTATGAGCTGCGCCGGGACTTGATTCCCGCCGTGGAGAGCGCTTTCTCCACCTGGACAGAGGGCGATGTCAGTGAGGAAAATCTGGTGAAGACCCGGAGCCACCGGGCGTTCGCAGGGCTGTCCCTGGGTTCCATGACCACTTACCGGGCTGCTTTTTACAATAATTTCGCCCTGTTCTCCTGGTACGGGCCTTTCTCCGGCTGCTGCGGCCCCCAGGGCGAGCGGGATCCCGAGGTGGAGCGCATCAGGAAGACCCTGGCGGAGGGAGAGGCCAGGGGGCTGAAGCTGGATTACCTGTTCTGCTGCAACGGGGACAAGGACATTGCCTACCCGGAGCATAAGGAAATCATGGAGAAGGCGGAGCAGGCCTGCCCTCAACTTGTCAGGGGGAAGAACTACGACTTCTACACCATCCCTGGAGGAGTCCATGATATGAAGGCATGGCAGCTTCATCTGTACCACGCCCTGCAGATTTTCTTCTGCTGAGGGCGGAAGCAGGGTTTTCGGTGAAAGGGAAGTTGTTTCAAATCAGGCGGTATCGCCCCGGTTACAAGGGCTGTACCGCCTTTTTTGCACGAAAAAAATTCAAATCTACACAATAGATTCATATTACGCTGTTATAATTACAGTCAGAGGTGCGCTATGAGTAAAATTTTAATTGTTGAGGACAATCTATCCATACAGGCATTGCTGCATGACTTTATACAGGAAGCCGGATATCGTGTGGTGCTGGCGGCTGACGGCGGCGATATCAAAAAAATGCTTAAGACCAAGTCCGCTGAACTTGCGGCCAGCCTATCTACCGAAAATATGAAGCTGTCGCCCTGTGATATTTATATGATTGATATTTGCCACAACGGAACGGCAATCACCGCCGCTCTCTCTTCTCAAAGAACCGGTCAATTTCCCTTTTCACGGATTCTGCGGAGAGGGATTTGGACAGATAGCCCTCAGGCTTTAAGGAGATAGCTTTTTCCACGCTCGCCCTGTCCACCCGACAGGTGAGGAAGATGACGGGGATATCCGCGAATTCCTTTTCCGAGCGGATCATCTCCAGCATCTGGCCTCCGTTGCAGACGGGCATCTCGTAATCCAGCAGCACCAGATCCGGCCGGGCAAGGGTGATGCTTCGGATGGCGGACATGCTGGAATCTGCCGTCAGCACCTCATAATCCCGACCCAGCAGGTCGAGCATGGCCCTGCGCATGAAGTCCGAGTCGTCCACTACCAGTATCTTTCGGCGGTCTGCTTCGGCTTCCACGGCACTGGCGGGACAGGGATGCGGCAGGGGATCGTCAAGGCGCAGACGGCTTTCAAGCGCAGCGACAGCGTCCTTAGCGACCGCCGTGATGCCGTCCCCGGAAAGGGGCATGTGGGAAGCGGCCATGCAATAAGCGAAGTATCCTTTGCCTGTGTCGAAGAGGAAGCTAAACTGGGGGCTCAGCCTCTCGTACATCCTGTAGAACTGCTCATAGGTCAGAATCTGTTCCTCCTTCAGAACAAGAGGCTTCAGTGACGGAAAATACCGCCTGACGCGCTCTACAAGCTGCGTTGCCGCATAGCTGGCCACATTGGACAGCATCATGGCCGTGGTTTCCGATTTCGACGATACGGCATTGCCGATGATGCTGCCGACAAGCTGCTCCTCGAAAAGCAGGAGGAATTCCCAGCTCTTTTTCTCTCCGTCGCTATAGACCAGCCGACAGCAGATGCCTCTGCCGAATTGCTCCCCGGCATAATAATTGCTGATCAACTGGGGATTCAGCCGGAACATGCTGTGTAGAATGCTGGCTACGGTCTGCCCCATCATGGCCTGTTCCTCCTCCGGCAGCAGGTTTTCCCAGTGCATGACGGGCTCGCCGCTTACGATCATATGATCCTCGATCATGGTATGCGCAATCAGCCAGCCGGCGCACACACCCAGGAAATGGTGGATGGAGGTGGCGGAGAATCCCGTCATCTCCAGCTCGCTTTCAAGGGCAGGGAGCATCCGCTCCCGGAAATCCTTATGGATGCGCCTGTGGGCCCTGAGCCCCGGGTAATCTATGGAATCCATATAGGCCTCCTCGTCCGAGAAATGCTGGATAGCGTGATCCTTGAAGTACTTTATCGCCTCCTGGCAGGCAAAGTGGCTTTTCTCCGCCCTGTTCCCGAAGTCGAACAGCTTGCCCAGAATGCCGAAGAGCTTTTTGTGCTCCCTGTCGATGATTTCAACCCCTATATTATACCGTTCATCCCATACCAAACGATTTCCCATACCTTCCTCCTCAAAGCGCAGGACTGCTTTCAGTCCCCGCCTGACATGCCCGGCTGACACATACGGTGCTCCGTTTCCCTGCGCAATTTCGGGCCATTTGTATATTTTATTCCATGACCTGTGAAAATGTGCCAGCATATGACATTTTTTTCGAGGGGCAGGGGAGACAATAGATGCCTATGAATCTCCCAGGAGGTTCCGCAAGGCGGAGAAGAGGTTATCGATATCGATGGGCTTTCCAAGATGGGCGTTCATGCCGGCGGAGAGAACAGCCTGGCGGTCCTCCTCAAAGGCATTGGACCAGGGCATGATTGGCGTAGATCAGCCCTTCGTCCCCGTCGGCATAATATATGAAGAAACCGCCTGGCATCCCTGCGGTAATCTGTCCGATGATCGGAAAAGTCTGTTCACTGAGGACCAGGGAATGCCGCTCTTTCTGCTCGGGTATACGCATAGAAATCCATCCTTTCCAGCATATAGCAAATCTACAGGTAATTGTACCATTTCCCCGTGTCTTGTCAAACCCGGCACAAAAAGGCGGAGGCAGGTTCCAAAATTGTAAATTTCCCTCTTGCCAAGCATAGGAAAATATGATATCATATCCTTTGTTAAGGTTGCAGCGGCTCCATGGTCAAGCGGTTAAGACATCGCCCTTTCACGGCGGTAACACGGGTTCGATTCCCGTTGGAGTCATTTTTGAAATCGATGTAGCATATAATCAAATAGAAAGCAAGGCGCAGTAGCCAAGTGGTAAGGCGTGGGTCTGCAACACCCTGATGCACCGGTTCAAATCCGGTCTGCGCCTCTGAAGAACCCCGATTCATGCGGGGTTTTTTGCTGCCCTTTTTTCCCTGCGATGCCCATGTTTCCTTAAGTTCCCGTTCCTTTTTAATTTTTTTCAAAAAATCTTCTTTTTTTCATAAACACCGTTTCCGACCGTTTAAAATCGGATAAAATCTTTTCATCAGGTGGTAAATAGGTGGAGAGGCATAGGTCTTACAGCTGGTCAACCAAATCATGCTTTCCACCGGTATCAGTATGAAGATATGTCTTGATAACGACCTTATAGTCATCGCCCAGCAGTTCGGCCACTGCCTTTATATCCTGATGACTTGATGTTTTGCTGAGTAATCTTGTCGCAAAGGTATGTCTCAGTGCATGGGTTCCGTAATGCGGCAGCTCACATTTGCGTAAGATTCTGTCAAGCGTCTCCTGTATGTTCCGGCTGGTAGGGAAATTACCAGTATTGGTACATACGATTAAATCCTCTCGGATTTGGTGCTGTCCATAAGTCTCCAGCATGATATTCAGGCATTTCAGGGCTTCCTGATTTAAAGGAATCACCCTGTTGCTCCGGGGATATTTTGGAGGCGTGATAATCTGGGTATAATGCTTTGCGATACGCGTGTCCCTGTTTTTCACGCTGCTGACAGTCTCTGCAATATGGATGCTCATGCGCCCCTCGGAATCTTTCTGGATACCATTTTTGGATAGAGCTAGAAGCTCTCCCTCTCTCAGACCGGTATTCAGCACGAAGACAAGTGCGGGCCCATAACGGTAATTCAGAGTTCCATCGGGTTTACATGACAGGGCTACCTCCTTAATCTTTCCAATATATTCTTCCGAAATTATCTCAATCTGCTTCGTCTTTATGCCGACAGCTGCTTCGTCTGGCATTTCAACAGTGATGAATGGATCATAGGTTTTGGGGAGATCCTTTTCTGTTTTGCCATACTTAACCATAGAGTGCAGAAAAAGATAAACTTTTCTGATTGTGGAGTAGCTGTAATTTGGCTGCATTTCATCCAGCAATTCCTGAATGTCCGATGGTTTCAGATTACACATCAAGACACGGGAGATGCGATGTGGCTTAATATGGTGTTCAAAAATGGATTCCGTGCGGTCATATGCAGTCTGTTTAAAATTCTTCCGCAGTACCTGCTGGCTTTTATAGTGCAGGAATTTAACGGCATATTGTTCAACTGTGGCTTTTAAACTGACCGCCTCGCCTGTTTGTACCATGAACTTGTATTCATCCAGCTTTGCTTTTACTTCGGATTTCGTTTTACCGGAAAATTCTTTGGGAGGCATTCCCGTTCTGTTATATCTTGCTATCCACCTTCCTTTGTTGTTTTTGAATATAGTGCCGTCACCTTTGCTGCGCCGAAATTTTGCTGTTGTTTCATTCGCCATTGCTGTACACTCCTTTCTGTAGAAAAGGACTATACCTTATTGCGAATGGAAGCAGTAAGTCGTATAAGCATTATATTACATGGAAAGTGGTTTGACAATGTAATTTGCCTATTAAAAATATAGTTCTTTTCCGACGTTCTTTACTAAGAACGCTTGTATTGCGGTTTTGGACGTAAAATAGTCTCGTCCAATTTTGGTTACCGGGAGAAGTCTGCTTTGCAGCAATTCCCTTGTCTTTGTTTTTCCTACTCCCAGCATCTGTGCAATTTCCTCCACAGAATATTTACGAAAATCCTCATATTGTGGTAAATCGTCCTTTGTTTTATTCATATTAGACCTCATTAAAAGTTGATATGTAAACCTGCACATACCTCCCGCCACCGTTTCCTGCGCCCCCTCGGGCCGCGTTGCCCCTGGCTGCACTGTGTGCGATTCAATCCGGACGGAGGGCAGACTGCAGGCAGTGAGCCGCCCGCCGGAACCCATATACATGGCGGTGTATGTTCTTCAGCTGTCAAAGAACGGAACGACCGGATCAGAAGACCGATCTGTAAAGTAAATACCCGGGAGAGGCCAAAAACTTGGAAAAATTTTAAAAAAAGTTGAAAAAATTTTTCTGTAGGTGAAATTGAGATGAAAGGAAGCAAATAAAATCCGTATATATGGTATATTCAAGTTGACACAACACAAGATATTGTGCTAAGATAGACCCGTAATTGATTTTTATGCTTCACCTGTAGACGGGGAACGGGAGCAGGCTGGACATACCCGATATGTCCGCACCCTCCAAAGCAACCGGCAGGTTCCGGCTCCCATCGGGAGAGCCGGGGCATACGCTGTTTAAGATTGTAAGTAGTGCCAGAGGATACCATGCATGGGCATGGCAGTCTTTTGGCATTTTTTGTTTCTATGGCATGTTTACGGATGCCAGGAACAGACTTGTGGATTGCCACACGCAGTATGGAATGGAAACCTTTATGGGCCATTCCTTTTTTGTTGCCAGAAATGCCCATGTGGGCTTTCCCGCACAAGCGGCTGGATAAAAAAGCCTCCGAAAGGGAGAGAAAAAAGAAAGGTGGAAAGAAGAATGTATGAGACAAGGGTATTTGCAGACGATTACTGCGGCGTATTCCGGAAGCAGGAGGATTTCTTGGAGTGCTTAAAGAGCATCGGGAGGAACTCATCCTGGCAGAGGAAGAGCGCCAGGAACCTGCGCCTGGTGGCGATCACCAGCGGGAGCAAAGTGGAGGAGGAAATGAAGGAGAGGTATTCGGACGAGGGGCTGGACGAGGAGATCATCACGGACACCATCGTCAACACGGGGCTCCTGCTGAAAGTACGGAACCAGTATTACCCGGTGAGGAACTGTGCGATCAAGAGCATCCTTGACCGTGCGGGGATCTCCGGCGCAGGGCTGCGCAGGGTGGAGAAGAATGTGCACGCCAGGATCCTGAACGACTGCCTGAAGGCAGCGAAGGGCGAAGCGCTGCTGCGCATCTCCGAGGGCAAGGTCTCTGCCGTGCTGGGGGGCGACTGCCACGACTACGCCGTGCAAGCTTTTCGTAAAAGCTTTGACATGGAGCAGGTGTTCCTGCATACCGTGGACTACCTGACAGGGAACTTCAAGGGATGCCGCTATGTGGAGGGCTTCTATGAGCATGACATGGCATCCGCCGTCTGGCAGCTCACCGGCGAGGATGCCCTCCTGGACGCCTACAAGGCGGAATTGGCCCTGCACGGGAGAACAGCAGGGGAGATGGTCCCCATGGTGAAGGTCACCACATCCGACACCGGTTCCGGCGGGGCAAACATCTACCCCATGCTGGTGTATGGAAAGGAGTGCACCACCATCAGCCTGGGCAGCCCTCTGCGGCTGGGGCACAGGAACGGCACAAAGATCAGCGAGTTCGATGCCCAGCTGAAGCTCCTGTACGGGAAGTACCAGCTTGCCGCCGGTAACCTGGTGAAGCTCCTGAAGATTGACATCAGGAACCCGGCCAACTGCATGAAGGGCGTCATGGACAGGCTGGGCATCCCCCGGAAATATGAGGCCGAGGCCGTGGAGCTCTTCCTGGCACAATATGGGGAGGGCCCCTGCACCGCCCATGACATCTATTTCGGCATCTCGGAGATCCCCTTCATGCTCGCCTGCGAAGGCTGGGACGGGGGCAGGATCGCCAGGATGGAGGAGACCGTGGCCAGGGCGCTGTCCGTGGACTGGACGGGATATGACGTGCCCGGGGCATACAGATGGTAGGAAGGAGGAGAAAAGGATGAGGGAACAATTCCGGAACGATGTCATGGAGATGCTGGGCATGAGGCTCGGGGAGAGGTACAGCACAGCCCCCGGGACGTGAAGGGCGGCAGCGGCCCTGTCCGGCATGGGATACGCATCCACAGGAAAGGGGATGCAGAGGCCACAGTGGTATGCCTGGAAGAAGCCATCCTGCACTGCATCGCGGAGGGGAGGCCGCCGGAAGAGCTTCCGGAGGCCATCCTCCAGACATATCTGCAGGAGGAGGCCTCCCGGGACATCGCCAGGGGGCTGTACAGCCCCGGGCAGCTTGAGGGCATGGTGAGGATAGAGGCCGTCAACTACAGGGCCAATTCTGCAGGACTGGCAGGAAGGCCCCACAGGAGGTTCCTGGACCTTGCCGCAGCCTATTACCTGGACATGGAGGAAGCGACCGGCATCAAGTACGCCATCGCCCGGGTCACGGGCAGGGTGGCAGGAAGCTGGGGAATCCCAGAGGAGGAGCTGTACCGCCTCGGCATGGAGAGGCTCCTTGCGGAGGACGGCTGCCAGGCCATGGAGGCCACAGGCGTGGTCCGGGAGCTGATGGAGGAAGGGCCTGACGGGATGAAGGAGGCATTTGAGGAAGCGGTGCGGAAGGCAGGGAAAAAGGCCGAGGTGTATGTGATAACCAGCCCCGGACAGCGCTTTGGGGCCGCAGGCCTCCTGAACACGGCCTTCCTCCAGGAAATGGCTGAAGAGAAGGGATGCAGCCTGATCATCTATCCCAGCAGCGTGCATGAGGTCATCGCTGTGCCATACCGGGATGGAGACGGGCTCATGGACACTGAGGACGTGCAGGAGATAAACGAGGCCCTGGTGCCCAGGAGCGAATGGCTGTCCAACAGCGTCTATCTTTATGATATGTCCCATAAAAGACTGACCATCTTCAGGGAAGGGAGGCCGTTAAAATGGTAAAGGACTCAATAGGAATCATGGAGCAGGGAGCATGCACCGGCACAGCCGCAGTCCCCATCCACTATTACGACGTGGACAGGATGCAGGAGAGGACCATAGAGAGCTGCCAGGGGGACCTGACCGTCATATGCAACGTCCTCGCGGACTATGCGGACATGCTGGACGAGCTCCTGCAGGCCGACAGGGAAAGGCTCGGGTTCTGTGGGGCGATGCAGTATGAACGCATGCGCGACAGATGCCGGAAGATCACGGCTGGACTGCAGGAGAAGACTGGCTATGACCGTGCGGCTGCCATAGAGAAGTGCAGGCGCAGGGCCAAAAGGAGCCGGAAGGCCGATGACGGTGTCGGGGAGGACGCCCTTGTCCTGGCCGCCCGCCGCAGGGGCGCAGCACAGGAAGCTGCAAAACAATCGGCGGATGCAGCCCAGGAGGCCGTACAGCAGACAGAGGATGCAGCCGGGGAAAACAAAGCTGTACAAACGTAATAAACAGAATGGACACAGCCAGATATACAAAATAGACACAGGGCAGGAGGAAAGGGTTCCATCTTTTTTCCTGCCCGCAATACCATACAGCCGGACACACGGCAGAAAGTGAGGAAAAGGAATGGGACTGGATATGAACTACGAAGCACAGGTATTCGTTGACACGGAGGATTTAAGCCGGGAGGACTGGCTCTCCTACCGCCGCGCAGGGATCGGAGGCAGCGATGCGGCAGCCATCATGGGCATGTCGCCTTTCTGCACGAAGCGGGACCTGTACTATGACAAGTGCGGCATCCAGGCCGTCATGGACGAGGAGGAAGACAACTGGGTTGCGAAGGAAGTGGGGCACATGGAGAGAGGACGGACTATGATGGGGAGGTTCTGCGCATCGTGGGGGACATGACCAGGACCTTCGTGGACGACATCCTGGGGACGCTACGGGAGCGGGGGCTTGACCTTAAGACCAGCTGCGTGGTGTTCATCGGCGGCGGGGCTATGCTGCTTCGGAAGTACCTGGAAAGCTCGGACAAGATCGGGCGCAGCATCTTCGTGGAGGACATCTGCGCCAATGCGAAAGGCTACGGCCTGCTCTACCAGATACAGAGGAAAGGCAGGTAGCTGCCATGGGGAAGAAGAACGCATTTGTGACCACCATAGGGTTCAATAAGAATGACCCGGCCCATGTGCAGGTGGCGGAGTTCTTAAACGGCATGGAACGGGGGAAGGCGCAGTACATCGTCAATGCGGTGCTGGCCTACCAGAACGGGGGAGGAGGTGCAGGGTCATCCCCTCCGGTACAGACTCTGGACTATGAAAAGATACGAAGCTTCGTGCTGCAGGTAATTGAGGAGCATGAACAACAGGTGGGGCAGGTGGGCGGTGTGGAGAGACGGATGGAAAACATGTCCGTACCGGAGCCGCCAGATGGGACTGGGGAGGACGGCAGGATGCCGGGGGATGGGATGCCCGGCTTCGACGAGGATGCTTTAAGCGGCATCCTGTCGTCCCTGGAGGCATTCAAAGGATGAACGGAAAGGCGTTCTTTCTGATATTTGAGTAACTCTGCTGGGCGACACTTTGTCATTCTCATTTGGCTTTGCTAAGTCAATTTGGTGACTCAGGGCAAATTCGGAAAATAAGCGGATGCCTACAGTACAGAAAGAACCTCTTCATTGTCCTGCCTCTCTTTTTCCGAACAGTTCGCCCGTGGATATGTTAAAATCCTTAAGTGAAGTATCATATTGGGCTATACGGAGCTGCACCACATGGGATTTCTAAAGGAGAACGAGGGAGCGAAGCGGGCGGAGAAGATGGATGTGTGTTAGAATGCCCCGTTGATTTTGGCATTTTTATAAAATAGTTTCAGTCCACTCATTCGCTCTTTCATGATATAGAAATAGCTCCGCAGGAATTTTGATGGTATCTGGAGGAACAGGTGTCTGTATCATACAGCCTTTCAGTGTAAGCCCATGTGTTCCGGTTTCCTGATCGGGTTTTAAGTGCATCATGAGAAAATGGGAGCTTCCCTGATGTGTTTCCGGGCGGGATTTCAAATATTGTTTGGAGTAGAAAGTGAGGTCATAATTTTTGCTACACTCATATTCTATAGCGATATAGCACATCCCTTTCGGACAGCATTGCTTCAGTGCGGCATAAATTTGTTCCCGTACCTGTCGCAACTGTTCTGAGGAATATCTTTCTTTCAGTTTGGAATCGTTCAATTCTTCTTCTGTATTTCTCCATACATCGATTAGTGTAACAGTATTTAAATGGCAAAAGACATCATCTCCAAGACTATCCATAAAACAGAAAGAACGGCATTTTCCGACAGTCAGAGTAACTGGCTTTTCTATAATGTGTTGGATAGGATTTGGCTTGTGTGTTATGGCTATTGGCATTTGGGGTGTAAAGTCGGGCAGTTTTTCAACACTGGCAATGTTCAGCGTCAACAGCCTGAGGTTATCCCATTCCATGTCTTTCAGCCATTCAGGAACTGTCCAGCCTGCACTCATCAAATCGAAGAATAATTGGAGCATTCCATAATCATCAGAGTTCATGGGGCTGCCCATGCCGCCCTCTATCTGAAGACGTTCAGTGCCAATGCAGAGATTGTTGCAATGCAGATAGCTGTATTCATAATTTTCATGCTCTTTCAGCATCCTCCTGTGGTTACGGATACCTTTCCTGTTCCGGCTTTCCGGTTCGATGTACGGCTCAATGATGTAAAGCTTTGCTTCATCGGATAAGGTCATGCCGACGATGTGGTATTTCCTGCCATCATGCTCGGTGGTTTTCCCGATTACGAGAACATTCCGCCATTTTGTGTGGAAATCTTCTAATAAGGAAAAATTCATAGTTATACCCCTCTGCCCGCTTTAGCGGGCAATCAATTCAATAGTTTGAAAGGAACTTTCAAACTTATATCTCATCAATTCTATCAATCAGTGAAAGCGTGAAAGGCCTTGCCAAAGAACACTGTCAGTCCTCGGTGAAATTCCTTTTCAGCTTATTGATGTATTTCTCCAACATGGAAATCAAAGTGGAAATCTCACGCGGGTCAGTATCCTCCATTGCGTGTTGCTCGGCTTCAAATATCCACATTATGTTTTTCTCACCATATTTGCGTCCCTCGTCTGATAATCGTATCACCTTGCGGTTTCTTGTACCGGGAACATGTTCCAAAAAGATGTATCCCTTTTTTATCAGCCCCGATATTATGGAGTTTACTGTTTGTTTCGGCAGGAAAAGAAGTTCACACAGGTCTTGCTGAGAATATTCCCTGTCTGTCGTAAGCAGCATTGACCATACGCAGATTTCACCATCGGAAACTCCTGACCTGACAGCGGCAGCATGGTAAAGGGAATTCAGTTCTTTTATATGCTGATTGATTACATCGATTTGCCTTTTTACCTGCTCGTCCATTTTACTCTCCTTTGCAGATGTCCAAATGCGGACTATATATAAATACTATAGTCTGAAATCGGAAGTCTGTCAATAAAGTTTCTTTTATGAAAGCCCCAAAATATCTTTTAAAATTATATTGACAAACATCTGATTTCGGAATATACTACATAAATGCAATTTATATCCGATTTCGGACTTTGAAAAGACGGCTTTGATTTGTGATTTTGCAATAACAGCGTGCATCCTGATGGTGGCGGTTTCGTTTGGGCTGTATGGTGTACGAAACATGAAGATCCTGAAGCAGAGCGGTAAAGAAAAACGACAAATCGAGGAATGGGAAAGGAACGGGTGTTTATAATGGATCAGATAGCAGTATGGTTTGCATCGACACTTGGAAAATACATTTCAGCAAAGGCAGTGGTTTTTATTATATCAATGGTGCCAATTCTGGAGCTGAGGGGTGGATTGCTGGCTGCGCCTTTGCTCAACGTACCGATTACGGCGGCGGTTCCGCTTTGTATCATCGGCAACATCCTTCCGATACCTTTTATCCTTCTTTTTATTAAAAGAATCTTTAAATGGATGAAGAAAGCACATATATGTGAAAAGCTGATTACAAAACTGGAGGATCGTGCCGTAAAAAAGAGCGGTTCCATCAAAAAAGCAGAATTTTGGGGGCTGGCCCTGTTTGTCGGTATTCCATTACCGGGGACAGGCGCATGGACGGGATCGTTGATTGCGGCATTATTAAATATTGATTTTAAGAAAGCGGTACTCGCGGAACTGCTGGGCATTGCGATGGCGACGGTCATCATGTCGGTTCTTGGCTACGGGCTGCTTGCCGCCCTGTTTTAATTCAGCAGAAAGATTGGTATTTTTCTATCAGTATACCAAATGGAGGAATCGGAATGCTTACAATATTGGTAGTGGAGGATGACCGCGAACTCAGACAGTTATTTAACAGGGTGCTGACACAGAACGGGTATTTTGTCAGGGAGGCAGAAAACGGGAAAGCGGCTCTGGATGCTCTGGAGCAGGAATATGTGGACTTGATTATTTCGGATATTATGATGCCTGTCATGGACGGCTATGAGCTGGTGCGGTCCCTGCGGGATGCGGGTATTCAGATTCCGGTTCTTATGATCACGGCAAAGGATGCCTTTGATGACATGCGTCTTGGCTTCCTTTCCGGCACGGACGATTATATGGTAAAGCCGGCCAATGTAGGGGAAATGGTCTTAAGGGTGGGCGCTCTGCTTCGCCGGGCGCAGATGATTACAGACCATAAGCAGGCCATAGGAAATACAGAACTGTTTGCAGATTCCCTGACAGTCATAACGGAGGGGACTTCCCATATACTGCCCCAGAAAGAGTTTATGCTTCTTTATAAGCTGGCGTCTTTTCCGGGAAAGATTTTTACGAGACAGCAGCTCATGGATGATGTATGGGGATATGATATGGAGACAGATCCCCATACGCTGGATGTGCATATCGCAAGGCTGCGGGAACGTTTCAGGGATAACCCGGATTTTCAGATTGTGACAATCCGTGGAGTGGGATATAAGGTGTTGAAGAAATGAGGACAAAAGACGGGAAGTGGAAGGTCAGCATAGATTTATACTTTATTTTGATGAATATTCTTGTGTTTGTGGGTGTATCCATTGTGTCCGCTATCATATCGGCATTGATCTACTGGGGTTTCCACCGTCTGGTTGAGATCCCGGAGGCAATCTATACGATTGTTATAAGCATTGTCATGGGTGGTGTCGTTAGAACATTTCTTTATCAGAAAGTTCTTGCCCCAATTAACCATCTGAGCAGGGCCATGGAACGGGTGGCGCAGGGAGATTTTACGGTAAGGCTCCGGGAGGAAAGCAGCCTGGACGAGATGCAGAGGCTGTACGACAATTTTAATGTCATGGTAGGGGAACTGGCAGCAACAGAGGTGCTGCAGTCGGATTTCGTGTCTAATGTTTCCCATGAGTTTAAGACGCCGATAGGAGCTATTGAAGGGTATGCCACGCTGCTGCAGGGGAAACCGGACCTTCCGGCACAGGAGGCTGAATATACTGAAAAAATTTTAAGCAATACAAAACGGCTGTCTGTTCTGGTAAGCAATATCCTTCTGCTCTCCAAAGTAGAGAGCCAGATCATTCCGGCAGTGAGGGAGCAGTACTGTCTGGATGAACAGGTCCGGCAGGCAATCGTCCTGTTGGAAGATAAGTGGACAAAGAAAGAGATAGACCTTGCCGCAGAATTGGAAACGACATGTTATGAAGGGAATGAAGCTCTGCTTTTGCATGTGTGGCTGAACCTGATTGACAACGCAGTGAAATTTAACCCGGCAGGGGGGAGTCTTTTTATCT
>OFFW01000365.1_pt1 | contig 33769 bp, 31 predicted proteins | sample 1521501 | NCBI WGS metagenome assembly OFFW01 (sample SAMEA3504107, study PRJEB24116) | mouse gut metagenome | biome: mouse gut; feature: mouse-associated habitat; material: faeces | place: Denmark | collected 2011
CCCAGGGTCTTCCCCGTGTAGAGGAGCTGTTCGAGGCCAGAAAGCCCAAGGGCCTTGCGATCATCGCGGAATTCGGCGGCAAGGCGGAGCTGCGGGACACCAAGAAGAAGCGCGAGGTGGTCATCACCAACAATGAGACCGGCGAGAGCAAGGCATACCTGATTCCCTACGGCTCCCGCATCAAGGTGCTGGACGGCCAGGTGCTGGAGGCCGGAGACGAGCTGACGGAAGGAAGCGTGAACCCTCACGACCTGCTGAAGATCAAGGGCATCCGTGCCGTGCAGGATTATATGCTGCGGGAGGTACAGAGGGTGTACCGCTTACAGGGCGTGGACATCGCGGATAAGCACATCGAGGTCATCGTGCGCCAGATGCTGAAGAAGGTGCGCATCGAGAACAGCGGGGACACGGATTTCCTGCCGGGGACGCTGGTGGACGTGCTGGAATATGAGGATATGAACGAATCCCTCTACTCGGAGGGCAAGGAGCTGGCGGAGGGAAAGCAGGTGCTGTTAGGCATCACCAAGGCCGCTCTGGCCACCAATTCCTTCCTGTCGGCCGCATCCTTCCAGGAGACCACCAAGGTGCTGACAGAGGCTGCCATCAAGGGCAAGATAGACAATCTGATCGGCCTGAAGGAGAACGTCATCATCGGTAAGCTGATTCCTGTGGGCACCGGCATGAAGCGCTACCGCAACACAAGGCTGAACACGGATGAGCTGGAGACCATCTCCTTTGACGAGCTGGGGGACGAGGAATTCGGCGAGGCAGTGGAAGGGGAGGGATTCGACGATATGCCGGAGGAGCCTGCGGAGGACGGGGATATCGAAGAGACTGACCAGGCGGATGCCGAGGACTTCCTGGATGAGACGGAAGATGCCGGGGACGGCGCGTATGTGGATGAAGACGACGCATACGAGGAAGAGGATACAGAGGACGAGGAAGAGTACGACGAGGACATGGAGGGCTCTGAGGAAGAGGACGACATGACCGGAGAAGACCGGTAAGCCGGACAGAACTGAAGAGACAAAACGGGGCCGTCGGCGACAGGCTGAATGGCGCGGATATGCGGCTTTCAGAAATGAAGTAGGCGGCAGAGCGATAAGGCAGGAGGGTGCGGCGAACAGGACGGCACCCTCCTGCCATATGGAAACCATAGGTTCTCGGAACTTCAGAAGGTAAAATCAGGCATTGTGGCAGGACGGCACCTTGAAAAGTGGAGGAATCGCTACCAAGGATTTCCGGAAAGCCGCGTGATATGCGGCCTGGAGATTCCGAGAGGATACGACCTCCAGAGGGAGGGGCCTTCCGCGGAGAGGGCCCTGTGCCCATGATAGATTGGATGGCCGCCTAAAGGGTGGGATGCCTACCCAGAGGGGGGATACCTGCCCAGAGGGTGGGATATCCGCCAAAGGGTGGATGTCTGCCTAAAGGGTGGGATGCCTACCCAGAGGGGGATACCTGCCCAGAGGGTGGGATATCCGCCAAAGGGTGGATGCCCACCAAAGGCGGGATGCCTGCCAAGGGGGGATGCCCGCTATAGCCGGGCGGAGAGGGACAGAACATGAAGATATTTGTGACAGGAGTGAGGGGACAGCTGGGCCACGATGTGGTGGAGGAGCTGGAGAAGCGCGGCATCGAGGCCGTGGGCGTGGATATTCAGGAGATGGACATAACCGACGGGGGCAGCGTGGAAAAAGTCATCAAGGCGGCGGCCCCGGACAAGGTGATTCACTGCGCCGCCTACACGGCGGTGGACGCGGCGGAGGACAATGAAGAGGCCTGCCGCAAGGTGAACGCGGACGGCCCCCGCAACATCGCCAGGGTGTGCAGAGAGCTGGACATCCCCATGCTCTACATCAGCTCGGACTACGTGTTCGACGGCAAGGGCAGTGCGGGATGGAAGCCGGATGACGTCTGTAATCCACAGAGCGTATACGGATTGACGAAATATGAGGGAGAGCTTGCGGTGAAGGAGCTCCTGGACAAGTATTTCATCGTCCGCATCACATGGACCTTCGGCGTCAACGGCAAGAATTTCGTGAAGACCATGCTGAACCTGTCCAAGAACCACGACACCATCCGGGTGGTGAACGACCAGTTCGGATCCCCCTCCTACACCTACGACCTGGCGAAGCTCCTGGTGGACATGGTGCTCACGGACAGATACGGCATCTACCACGCCACCAATGAGGGCATCGCATCCTGGTATGATTTCGCCTGCGCCATCTTCAGGGAGGCGGGCATCGAGATGAACGTGGTGCCCGTGACCACGGAGGAGTACGGGGCGAAGGCAAAGCGCCCGGCCAACAGCCGGATGGACAAGGAGAAGCTGGTGGAGAACGGATTCCACCGTCTGCCCACCTGGCAGGACGCGCTGGCAAGGTATATCAGAGCCCTGCAGGAGGCCGGCTTCTTCGAGGAGGCTGGAATCGCCCGACAGAGCTGAGCGCCATGACCCGACAGCCTGCCGCCCCGGGCCGTCTGCGGACAAGGCGGCTGGCTGTCGGCTGCCCCGGGGCATGTAAGGAGACGCAGAGTGAAGCATTTCATACACACCTTCAGATTCCAGATCCTGTCCCTGTTCCTGCTGATCAGCATCCCTGCCGTGGGGCTGTCCCTGGCGGCCAGCCGCGCCAACCTGGAGGAAGCCAGGAAGCAGGTGCTGACGGCGAAGCAGACAGGCATGAATATTTTGGTGGAGCAGTACGACACCAGCCTGGAAGGGGTGAAGAATTATCTCCAGCTATTGCTGTACAAGGACAATTCCTACGCCGCGCTGTGGCGGGAGGCCACGGATACCCGGTATCAGCAGGCCAGAGTCTGGCTGAATGACGAGCTGTCCAATCTGATGAGCTACTTCCCGCTGGTGTCCGGCTTCTATGTCTACATTCCCCACAATGAAGATATCTATATGTCGAAGAGAAAGGACCAGATATCCATCGATGCCCAGGAATATCTGCAGACCCGGATTCCGCTGGACAAGCCTTACCTGGAGCCCTGCGTGGTGGAGTGCGGGGAGGGGAAGTACCTGATCTGCGGCTATCGGAACGCTTACCTGGAGATCGGATTCCTGATTTGCCTGGACGGGCTGCGGGAGCAGCTCGACATGGGGCTGGGCGAGGGCGATATGCTGGCGCTGGTGCTGGAAGGGGACAGGCAGGTGGCTTTGAGCGGGGAGGGATTTGGGGACGGGCGCGGGCTTACCATGGTGGAGGAGGGATTCTCCGTGATTCCCGTGAAGCTGCGGCTCTATTTTCCCGAGGGCGCCATGCGCAGCGGGGTCTCCCTCAGGGCGAAGGCCTTCCTGTTCATGACGGCCCTGCTGGCGGCTTTCATCCCGGTGTTCCTGATCGCCATCAAGAAATGGTTCCTGGTGCCCATGCGGAAGGTCTCCTCCGCCATGCAGGAGATCCTGGACGGCAATATCGAGTACAGGATCCAGGAATTCTCCCATACCAGGGAGTTCTCCAATATCGAGCAGGCCTTCAACCATATGCTGGACTACAGCCAGAACCTGAAGATAGAGGCCTATGAGCTGAAGCTGGAGAAGGAGAAGGACGAGCTGATCAACCTGAAGCTCCAGATCAATCCCCATCTGCTGTTGAATTCCCTCAGCGTGATCAACAGCCTGGCCTTCAACGGCAAGACCGAGGAAATCAGGGATTTCTCCTACAACCTGTCGAAATATTTCCGGTACGCCCTGCGCAATACCTCGGAATCCGTCACGGTGCGTTCGGAGATCGAGTTCGTGAAGACTTACAGCCAGGTACAGAGAGTGCGGCATCCGGACGCCTTCTTCGTCATGTTCGATGTGGAGGAGGAGCTGATGGAAGAGCGGATACCGCCCCTGATGATACAGAATTTCGTGGAAAACAGTACGAAATATGCATTAAAGCCGGACGAGGAGATAGAGATATTCGTCATACTGCGCAGAGAGGGGGAGATGCTGCGCATCGCCGTATGCGACGATGGCAGGGGGATGGAGCCGGAGCTGGTGCGGAAGATCATGGCCGGGGAGATCATCGAGGACAGCCGGGGACAGCATGTGGGGATCTGGAACTGCGTCAAGAGGCTGCGCAGCTTCTATGGGGACAGGGCGGATTTCCGCATCACCTCCCGGAAGGGGGAGGGGACCCAGGTCTGGATGGAATTCCCGCGGATCGTGTAGAGGGGAAAGAGGAATGAATCTACTGATTGTTGAGGATGAAAAAGAGATCCTGAACGGCATCATGGCCGGAGTCTGCTGGGAGGATATCGGGATCGACACCGTCTGCCAGGCCACCTCCCTGGAGAAGGCCCTGCAGCAGTTCGACCTGACCAGGATAGACATAGTGCTCTGCGACATCGAGCTGCCGGACGGGTCCGGGCTGGACTTTCTGGAATGGGTGAAGGAAAAGCAGCCCTCCACGGTGAGCATGATCATGACCTGCCATGAGGAGTTTGACTACGCGAAAAGGGCAGTGTCGCTGGGATGCAAGGATTTCATCGTGAAACCGATCATCTATGGGCAGTTGGAGGAGAAGCTCTTAGGTGTCTGCCGGGAGATTGCGGAGAGCCAGGAGAAGGACAGATACCAGGCCTTCGGCAGGGAGTGGATGAAGCAGATTTCCGGAGAACAGGAAAGCCCCCTCTCCACCGTGAACAAAAAGGAGCTGATCGGCCAGGTGAAGTCCTACATCACCGCCCATCTGAAGGAGGACCTGCGCATGGAGCAGATGGCCAAACGGTTCTGCATCTCCGCGGATTACCTTTCGAAGCTGTTCAAGCGGGAGGAGGGGATCGGGATAGGGGACTATATCGTAGAGGAGCGTATGTTCCTGGCCGGGGAGTTGATGAAGGCAGGGGGGGCGTCCGTCTCCAGGATCGCCTACGAGTGCGGCTATGACAACTACAGCTACTTCACCAAGGTCTTCAAGAAGAGATATGGGATGACGCCCCGGGAGTTCATGCAGAAGGAGTCGAGGGCAGAGAATGGCAATTTGTCGGATTGAACGGCAGATTGCCATTTTTGTCCGGATAATTTCTATTATTTTTTGTGAAAATGTATATAATAAAGTCACCGTACTAATTGCGGTGGCTTTTTTGTCAGATTGTTTTTGCCAACGGAGGGAAGGGACGAGGATGAAGAAGAAAAAGAAGAGAAACTGGAGGAACGCCCTGCCGATCTACTGCATGATGCTTCCGGGAATCATCTACCTGTGCGTCAACAATTACGCGCCCATGTTCGGGCTGGTGATCGCCTTCAAGAAGATCAACTGGAACAAGGGCATCCTGGGGAGCGACTGGGCGGGCTTTGCCAATTTCCGGTATCTGTTCGCCTCCTCCGAGGCCCTGAACATGACCAAGAACACGGTGCTGTACAACCTGGCCTTCATCGTGGTGGGGACGGTGGTGTCCATCACGGTGGCCATCCTGCTCAATGAGATCACGTCCAAGTTCTCCAGCAGGCTGTACCAGACCTTGATCCTGCTCCCTTACATGATTTCCTGGGTCATCGTCAGCTACCTGGTGTTCGCCTTCCTCAGCGCCGAGACCGGCATGGTGAATCAGGGCATCCTGGCGCCTCTGGGCAGGGAACCGATCGTATGGTATCAGGAGAAGAGGTACTGGCCCTTCCTGCTGGTGCTGGCCTATCTGTGGAAGAGCGTGGGCTTCTCCATGGTCATCTACCTGTCCAGCATCGTGGGGATCAGCAAAGAATACTATGAGGCGGCCAGGATTGATGGGGCCGGGAAGTGGAAGCAGATCAGGTTCATCACGCTGCCGCTGCTAAAGTCCACGGTGATCACGCTGCTGATCATGAACATCGGGAGCATCTTCTATTCCGATTTCGGGCTTTTCTACCAGGTGCCCAGGAACTCGGGGGCGCTGTACGATGTGACCCAGACCATCGATACATATGTGTACAATGCGCTGATGCAGCAGGGCAATATCTCGCTGTCCTCGGCGGCGGGCTTCTACCAGTCCATCGTGGGCTTCGCGCTGGTGCTGGCGGCCAATGCAATCGTGCGCAGATACAGCAGGGAGAGCGCATTATTCTAGGGGGAGGAGAGCTATGACAGGAAAAGACGATAAAAGGATACGACTGATTGCGAACATAGTGCTGACTATTCTGAGCCTGGCAGCGGTGCTGCCCTTTATCCTGCTGATATCCTCCTCCCTGACGGACGAGAAGGCGGCGGTGGTATCGGGCTTCCGGTTCCTTCCGCCGGTGTTCAGCATGGAGGCCTACCAGTACATCATGCAGCAGAGCGACATGATCTTCCGGGCCTATGGGATCACCATCTTTACCACGCTGGTGGGGACGGCTGTGGGACTGGCTGTCACGTCCCTGCTGGGCTACGGGCTCACCAAGGACATCCCGGGGAAGGGATTCTTCAACTTTTTCGTAGTGTTCACCATGCTGTTCAACGGCGGGCTGGTGCCCACTTATCTGATCTATACCAAGTATCTGCACATCGCGGACACCATCTGGGCCCTGATCGTGCCCTCCCTGCTGGTGAACGCTTTCCAGGTGATGCTGGTGCGGAACTACTTTGCCACCAGCATACCGGAATCCCTGCTTGAGAGCGCCAAGCTGGACGGGGCCGGCGAGATGTCGATTTTCCGGCTGATCGTGCTGCCCCTGTCCAAGCCCATTTTGGCCACAGTGGGGCTGATGATGGCCCTGGCCTACTGGAACAACTGGACCAACGGGCTGTACTATCTCAACGACCCGGCGCTGTACTCCATCCAGAACGTGCTCAATGCCATCAACAACAATATCGCGGCGCTGACATCTATGGCAGGCAGTGGACTTTATATCAATAAATCGGACATCCCTACCCTGACGGCGCGGATGGCCATCGCGGTGCTGGGGGTGCTGCCCATGCTGATCATCTATCCCTTCTTCCAGCGGTATTTCGTGAAAGGGATCACGCTGGGGGCGGTGAAGGGCTGACGGCCGGCTCCCATGGGACAGGATAAATGGCTTCCCGGAAAGCTGTACATACTGTATACTGTATCCTTTCCGGAGAAGCGGTTTATAAATAGCAACAGTGGTGAGGTTCAATAAGGAGGAAAGTATGAGAAAAAGATTGCTGACTAAGATTTTGGCAGTGGCCATGAGCGCCGCGCTGCTGACAGCCTGCGGGTCGTCGGACAATGGGGGGAGCACAGGCAGCCAGGGGAGTTCCCAGGCGGAATCCTCCGCGCAGGAATCCGGGGATTCCCAGGAGGGCGGCCAGGAGGAAGGAAGCGCTGAGCAGCAGCCCGCCGCTTCCGGAGACGCCGTCACCGTAAGGATGACATACATCACCGGCGGCGTGGAACCGGACGGGCTGGACAGGGTGGAGGCGGCCCTGAACGAGCAGACCCTGGCCAAGATCGGCTGTAACATAGAGCTGGTGCCCGTGGCCCATGCGGACGAGGCTGCCACCTACAACAAGTGGTTCGCCTCGGGGGAGGACGTGGACATCATCTGCACGGTGTTCCAGGACTACCTGGCCATGATAAACGCGGGGGGATTCCAGCCCCTGGACGATCTGATCGCCGAGTTCGGAAAGGATATGCTGGAAAAGGACAAGGACAAATCCTTCCTGGGAGCGGGTAGGTATAAGGGACAGCTCTACGGCATCCCCACCATCCCCTCTGCCCCCGGAAACGGCGGCGCGCTGTACATGCGCAAGGACGTGTTCGACCAGTTGGATACCACGGGCATGGACGTGGAGGGATATATCGGATATGAGGAGCTGGACAGCCTGCTGTCCCAGATTCATGAGAAGTTCCCCGAGTATACCGCCCTGGGCGTGTCCGGAAAGGACAGGAGCAAATCCAATTTCTTCTTCGTAAGGAATTATGACAATCTGGGTGTGGGCGAATCCAGCGGCGTGGTGGTGAACGCGCTGGAGGAGACCACCGTGGAGAACCTGTACGCCACGGAGGAGTACAGGGAATATCTGGACTGGATGCGGAAATGGTATCAGGCGGGCTATATCTCCAAGGACGCCGCCACCTCCGACGAGGCCGGGGACGACCTGTTCACGGCGGCCAAGGCTGCCACCTACATCGGCATGAGCACCCCCGGAACCAGGGAGAACACCGAGCTGGAGGCCGGGACGGAGGTTGTGCAGATCGACCTGTGCCCTACCTGGATGACTACGAATGTGTATACGGGCGTGCTGTTCTTCATCCCCACCAATGCGGCCAATCCCGAGAAGGCCATGGAAGTGCTGAACCTCCTGTTCACCGACGGCGAGTTCTCCAATGTGCTGGCCAACGGCGTGGAGGGAGAGGATTACACTGTCACCGACGCGGAGAACGGCGTGATCGAGTTCAACGGCAGCGCGGAGAAGAAGTACAGCAACATGTACGGCGTATGGGGCGACGGGGCCCAGTGGTTCATCAGCCCGCCTACAACCCCCGATATCTATCAGCAGCGCAAGGATTATCTGGCCGAGACCGTCGCCCACACCTCCAAGGTGTACGGCTATAAGTTCGATGCCAGCAGCGTGGAGACAGAGCAGTCCACAGTGAAGAATGTCATCGCCAAGTACCTGACCCAGCTGGAGTACGGCACCGTGGACGTGGACACCGTGCTCCCCGAGTTCCTGAAGGACCTGGAGAACGCAGGCATGAACAAGATCATCGAGGAGAATCAGAGGCAGCTTAACGAGTGGCTGGCCGGGCAATAAGGAGAGGCTGTGGACGCTGGCTTCTGACATAATGTGATAAAGGCTATTGTTGTGTAGAAATGATATGCAACAGTAGCCTTTATTTTAGTGGCCTACATAGAGGGGATTTATCATAAATATATTGACATATGATTCTACAAGATGTAATATGAAAATACTACAACTTGTAGAACAGAAAGCGACAAGTGAAAAGCAAAACTATATGTACAGGTTATACAGTCTGGTTTCATGGCAAGTGAAACCGTTAAGCAGTATAAGTTATCGGAAAGTCTTATATGGAGGGGCGATTATGAAGCCAAAGACTTTGAAAATTCTTTTATTGATTCAGTCTGTTGCAATGGTATTAGTCTTGGGGTGGCTTTGCCTAGAGATTATAATAAGTAGTGAGAGAACAACATTAATATGTGAAAATTCGCCGGATGGGGCTTATACGTTACTCGTTCACAAAAGTTCAAAGATTCTTTTATTTCATCCGATTGACCATATTCAGGTGGTGCTTTGTGATAATGATTCTGTAGGTTATAAAGCGTTCGATGTTGATATTTCTGATTTTGCCAGATGTGAGATTGAATGGGAGGAAGATGGTGTCCGAATAGTTTTGCATGGGCAAGAAGCTCTATACTATACTTTACCATTTAGAGTAGAAACAGAACAATAATGGATTATGTATTGTGAGGGAATGTATATGAAGACTAAAACTTTGAAAATCTTGCTTGTTGTTGAATTTGTGATAACAGTATTCGTTTTATATATCTTACTTTCTGCTTTTAGGGAGGGAGGGCTGGGGGACGAGCTGTTCCGTGAGTTTTCACCGGATGGGAAATATGAGCTGGTCATAGAAGGAAAAACTGCTCCAAATGGGCTTTATTCCGCGGTTTCCTTTTTTAAAGTGAAGCTCTACGAGAACAAAGCCGAAAATCCTTATATTGTCTGGTTCCGTGCACAGATTTCCGATGAAGGCGGCCCTCCGAAATATGAGGCTGAATGGATGGAGGACGGTGTCAGGATAAATTTGTATGGCAGGAGGCTTGTAAGCTACGAATATATTTTACCGTTCAAGACGGCAGAGGATGCAGAGAGGCCTCGGCAATGACTGGTCTATAAGAAGTTCTAAAGACATTTCAGGTTTGTCCACTGAAGCCCGATTAGAGGCTGTATGAATTTCCACAGAGTCCCTGTCCCTGACCAGGGGCTCAGAAACTATTGATGGTTTTCTTTATTGACATATGATTCTACAAGATGTAATATAAAAACACTACAACTTGTAGGACAGGAGGCGGCAGCATGGGCGAATTGAGAATGGGGACGGCAGAAGCGAGATTTGCGGATATAATCTGGGACAACGAGCCGATTTCATCAGGAGACCTTGCGAAGCTGGCAGACAGGGAATTCAAATGGAAGAAGACAACCTCGTTTACGGTATTGAAGAGGCTGTGCGAGAGGGGGCTTTTCCAGAACCAGAACGGGACGGTCACTTCCCTGGTATCCAGAAAGGAGTTCTACGTGCGACATAGCCAGCAGTATGTGGAGGAGGCGTTCGGCGGCTCCCTGCCTGCTTTCCTGGCAGCGTTCGGCACCAGGAAGAAGCTTTCGGAGCAGGAGATTGAGGAGATTCAGGGCATTATCGATTCCATGAGGGGGTAGGCATATGCTGGAGCAGATTTTCCTGAAGGTGCTGGATATGAGCCGGACGGCCGGCATGATTATCGTGGTGGTATGCATTGCGCGCATTTTCCTGAGACGGTTCCCCAAGTGCATCTCCTATATGCTCTGGAGCGTCGTCCTGTTCAGGCTCCTCTGCCCGGCCACCTTAGAGCTTGGAATCAGCCTGGTTCCGAGCCTAGAGTCTGTGCTCTATGAGTACGCAGCGGAAAAAGGAGGGGCCCCGGCGGAACAGACAGGTAAGGCGGCCTTGGCCGATACAGGCAGCGAGGCAAAGGAGAGCCAGGGAAAGGCGGAAGAGCAGGAAAGACAGGAAAAGCCAGAAAAGCCTGGATCTGGACAGGCCGTCCCCAGGGAGCCCCTGCCAGAGAGAGATGCCAGGGCCGCGGAGCCTTCCTGGCAGGATCAGGAACCTGGCATCCTTCAGGAAGACAGGGAAGGGCGCATTAGCGGTGCTGGCTGCCGGGGCCGTCATCCTTATCGTATGCCTGGCAACGACCCATAAGACGCTGGTTCCGGACACGGGCGATTCGGAGGCCGGAACAGAGGTGGCTGCAAACAGGGGGATGCAGGACGGACCTGAAGCAGATGGGACGGAACCGGCCGGGACCGGGGCTGATGCCCCCGAATCTGAGGGGCCGGACGGATTAGAATCGGACGCGCCAGAGCCTGACAGGCCCGAACCCGGTAAGCCCGATGAGGCGGAGGCCCCAGAGCCGCTGAACGTCTCCCTGGACATCAGGGAGCACTATGCCACGCTTAAGGCAGGTCCGCATAACCTCTTTTATATTGATGGGGACAATGTGCTATGGGGGAACGGGGGGAATGAGTACGGGCAATTGGGGCAGAGGACGCAGGGCTATGAGTTCCATGATGAAATGGTGAAGATTGCGGAGGGGCCGTCCATGTAGACTATTCCCAGAATGGGTTCGCCATTTTCCTGACGGAGGACCATAAGCTCTACGGCATGGGGAATGCCGGGTGCGGGGCCCTGCAGCAGTACGAGGAATTCGACTGGGGGCGATATACGAACGGAGAACATTATACAGTGACAGAGCCGATTCTCCTTATGGAGGATGTGGCCTATGCATGTTGCGGCAGGACGGACGTTGTGTGCCTGACAACGGATGGGACGGTCTGGACTTGGGGAACCGTTTATTTTGAGGGCGCCTATTATTCGATGAATGTCTATTATTTGCAAAATCCCAAAAAGATTTTAGAAGACGCGGTGCTGGTCACCGGAGGCTGGTTCAACCATGCGGCATTGCTTCGGGACGGGACAGTCTGGACCTGGGGGTACAACATGTCCGGGAATTGCGGTGTTGAGGACCCGGCCCCAATCGGCGAGCCGACGATGGTGGCGGAGGATGTGGTCATGGTGTGGACAGACCTTGAAGTGGGCTATGACTTAGAGCCAGGCACAGAAGATGCGGTAATGACCTGGCTGGGAAAACAGAAATATAATATGGAATATGGCGACATGGCAGAATCTGAGGGTGTCTTTCCAAGATATTTTAATAATACAGTGATTCAGAAGTCGGACGGCTCATATTGGGCATGCGGCGAGGATGTGGGGACTGAAGAGAAGTCGGTGCGCGGCCAGGAGGCGTACTATACTGTTATCTGCACGCATGAATTCCAGCCATGCAATTAGACTGGCGGCAGGGCGGAGATGCGGGAAGGGATTGAGGTGGTGGATGGATAAACGGACAGGAGCTACATGTATACTGATATTGCTGCTTTTAGGATGTATTGTATTATTGAAGTGGAATGACGCAGGGAACCATGAGAATCCATTCCCCATATCAGTCATTGGCGGAGAGCTGCTCATGAGTTCAAGGGAGGGATTCGATTCTGTTACGATATACAGGATGGGGGATTTATTGGTCATCAATGCGGAATCGGATGCGGAATTTTTTGATGGCGCGCAGTTTACGGTGGAGCCTGAGGGGGAGATAGGGCCTGAGGATATTGAAGTCATATGGACGACCCTGGGCGGCAGGATCAGAAGAGAGGATGAGGGGGCAGAGGATCATGACTTTATTATCGCGGAGATTAAAATCACAGAGAATGGCGAACTGATATTCGACACCAAGGTCAATTTTGCGAAAAAGGCTTTTGAAGCAATTGATGAGTTTCTCCAAAGGAATGAGTAAAAATATAAACTGAACCATTACCGACTAAAGCCGGTAGGTTCGGTGGACTGCTGAAGCAGCCTAAAGGAGCGTATTCCAACGTCTACCTATAATACTACTTCTTTCCAATTTCAAAGTTTACTTGCTGACAGATGGGGTGGCACTGACACCAAAAATGGAGACGACGATAAGAAACAGGTTAGGCTTTGTTACATTCGAAAAATATTCATCAAAATAAGAGTTCTGTCTGTTGAAGACATGGTTTTTCATGTATAATAAGTGATAGATTAAATGCTGTTTATATAGAAAACTTTGGAAAATATTATGAAGTAGTAATGGGAAGAGACAGTGCTATGAAGAAGATTATAGGTATTTATATGGCTATTCTGATAGGTGTTCTATGTACGGGATGTGCGCCCGAACATCGTGAGGAAGTTTCAATTGAGCCGAGTTTTGTGTCAGAAACTAAGCTTGGGGAGATTCCTGTCAACATTCAAGTCTTTGTATCAGAAGATGTGAAGGTTACACCGGAAATCGTAGAATATGACTTTGAAAGTGCCTGTGAAAAAGGGGAAAAACAGCAGATATACGGTACATTGCCGGGAGCATCTGAAGGCAGATGGTATATCATAACAGTAGACGGCGTGGAATATTATTATGGGAGGTATGACTTTTCAGCTGACAGAACGGAATTGTTTGGATATGCTATTGTGAGCGTGGAGTATTCATTGGGAAATGGGATTTCCGTGGGCATGACGAAAGGTGAGATTATTGAGCTTTACCCTGCCATGGCAATGCTGGATATGGAAAATAATATCCTCAATGGAGTGGTTGGACATATGGGGTGGAATTCGACAGCTTATCCTCGCAGCCCTGCAGGCATGGATGAAGAATTGCAATATGCTGACGGAAAAGAATATCGCTGGGATAATCAGTTTGATTATGTTATGATTGCGGAGATAGAGCAGCCGCCAGACACCATTCCTGTTTATGTGGCACTGATGATGAAAGATGATATTGTTACGGCGATTACTTTTTATTATCCGACTGCAGGTTAAGCGGATAGGGGGATAAATAATCAGTGCCGTTTGCCAAGCACAAGGGAACATGCTATACTGGAACGGTGGTAGATGTCCGGCCCCATCTGCGGCCATTGACCAGTATGGAACGGAAAAATCGCGATGACCAAGGAGGAAGCAAAGTATGAGCAGAAAGTGGAAGAAGTTCGGGGAACTGACAAGAAAGTGCTACATGGACCTGGCAGGGCTGGAGAAGAGCCTTAACTGCTGGGACGAGGCATTCGAAGCCTTGAAGGAGGCAGTGGCCGCGGAGAGAAGGGAAGAGCCGGAATACGCGGCGGAGCTGTATGCGCTGGACGAGGAGACGGATTACGAATATGACGTACAGGGATGGCTGGAGGATTACCTGGACGATCTGGACATGCGGGAGAGCAAGGAGAAGCTGCTGGAGGTATGCGATGAACTGATCGGGCTCTTTCGCTGGGAGGAGGAGAAGCCGTCAGACATCAGATTCCTGAAGGTTTCGGCATTGAAGAGCCTGGACAGGGCGGAGGAGGCGGTGGCATTCTGCGAAAAGTGGCTGGATCAGGAGCCGGACGATTATGTGGCGGTGGCAGCGGGGATTTACGCATTCCTTGAGATCCGGAATATGGAGGCGGCAGAAGGGCTGATACGGCAGCATATCCATGAGGACACGGAATGCACGGATGAAAACGACATCCTGTTTACGGCGGCAGCCATCTATTATAAGGCGGCGGGAAAGAAAGAGGAAGAGAAGCGCATCCAGAAGGCCCTGGACGAGTATGAGGAACAGTTGGAAGAACTGTTTGGCGGATTTGACGGAGAGGACGACGGGCTGGAGTTTTTCTAGGAGGGACGGATAAGCAGGAACAGCGCTTCATATTTAAGGAAGATTTTGATCCAGACAGGACATCGCTGACATTAAAATTCATAAAAAAACAAGCGATAAAAACAAGCGATAAAAAACAAGCGATAAAAAACAAGCGATAAGAACAAGCGATAAAAAACAAGCGATAAAAACAAGGAACAATCAGGAAAAAATCAGACTGTATCTACAGGGGAATGAAGCGGCAAAAACCAGGGATATTGCAGAATTACTGGGTTTGAGCATGGCAAGGACGAGAGAGATACTCTCCGCGATGGACGATGTGGAAGCGATGGGGAGAAATAAGACAAGGATATATCGCCTGCGAAAGGAAACGTAAAGGGCAGCAGGCTCTGACCTGACACAGGCGGAAAGGAGATGGCGTACATGCGGATCGGGCTGTGCGATGATTCGCCAGGGGACCAGGCGGCAGCCCTGGAGGTGCTGGAAAAGCTGGGCCTGCAGGCGGATGTGTTCGGCACGGGGGAGGCCCTGCAGGCGGCTTTCTGGAAGCAGCCCTACGACCTGGTGCTGCTGGACATCGAGATGCCGGGGACCGGAGGCTACGAACTGGCCCTTGTATTGAAAAAACAATATGAAGCATGCGAAATCGTGTTTATCACCGAACACATGGAGCTGGTGCTGGAGGCCTTCCGGTTCAAGCCCGCGGCCTTCGTGCCGAAGGGGCAGTTGGCGGAGGAGCTGCCCAGGGCTTTGAGGCGGATTCTGGAAAAGGGCAGGGAGAATCCTGTCTTCGTCACCCGGAAAAAGAACCGGGACAGAATCGTGGAGCTGAACCAGGTGGTGTACCTGAAATATATATACGACCATGAGGTGCAGTTTACCTTGAAGGACGGCAGCAGCTTCTCCGAGACCGGCTCCATGAAGCAGTTCGAGGCGGAGCTGTCTCCCAAAGGGTTTCTAAGAATCTACAGCAACTGCATGGTGAACGCCCTGTACATCGTCCGGATGGAGCGGGAGGCGGTAGTATTGGCAAGCGGCGAGCAGCTTGCGGTGGCCAGGGAGCGGAGAGAGGGCGTGCGGAAGGCTTATATGGAGTATTTGATGAAATGTTAGAGGGAATCGTGGCGGCGGGGTTTCATTGTTGCTTTTTCGGCACCGGCAGGGGCTGGCTGCGGGCGGGGACAGGAACCGCGGCGCTGGCCCTGGGCGGGTTCTTTCTGCCGGGGATACGGCCTGCCGTTCCTTTGTTGACGGCCCTGTGGATTATGCTGATGGGATTTTGGCTCCATGAGGGGCGGCGGGAGGAGGGTTTCCTGGCAGGGGGCCTCTGGCTCATGGCGCTGGCTCTGGCAGAGGGCCTGGGGGCTGGGCTGGGCCTGGCAGGGCTCCTGGCCGGAAGGGAGACAGAGCTGGCGGCAGGTCTGGCAGCGCAGGTGCCGACAGGGGAAATGGGCGCAGGGAATCCGTCCGCGGCAGGTCTGTGGACATGGAAGATATTCGGGGAACCGCTTGAAAATCTTTGGGAAAACGCGTTCTTTCCGGGAGAAGCGCAGGCGGCATTGGCCGCGGCCCTTATCCTGATGGCGGCGCTGCATCTGTTGGGCAGGGGAGGGCTGCATCCTTTGTGGATGGCGGCGCTGGTGTTGCTGTGGCTGCTTGCGGGATTCCTGGGCAGCATCGAGTACGCACGGCCCTGGCAGGACCGGGTGATGGGGCTGGCCCTGTATCTGACGGCCGGGGGACTGCTGGCCTGCCAGCAGGTTTTCTGCGCCAGGCAGGAGCTGGAGCGGGCCTTCTGGGCGAATGGCAGGGGCGAGTGGCCGGGGTATCCGGGAAGCGCGGGAAATCCCGGCGGCGCGGAGGAGCCGGAAAATCCGGAAGCGCCCGCGGCTGGCCCTCCGGAGAAAGCCGTCCGGAGCCTGGCGGGAAAGCGGCGGAAAAAGGGGGGAGATGCACCGGCCGCGGCGGCCGGGGCATCCTTCACGGGCGGAGCCCGGGACTGGCGGCAGGCGGCGGACAGGGAATTCCGCCGGATGCAGATATTTGAGCATGACTTCCGGCACCACCTGGATATGGTGGCGGCGCTGTACGAGGAGGGCGACCCGGCGGAGGCCAGGGCCTACCTGGAAGACTTGAAGCAGTCCAGGGTGAGCCGCCAGGGCCGCAGGATCGGCGGGGAGCGGGAGCTCTCCTATATCATGATGGCGAAAAGGGAGGCTTGCAGGGAGGCCGGGATTTCCTTTTCCTATCAGATCGTGGGCAGCCCCCGGGGCATCGCCCAGATGGACATGACGGCGCTCCTGCTGAACCTTCTGGACAATGCCATCCGGGCCTGCAGGGAAGCGCCCATGCCCCGGAGCATATCCGTGATGCTCCTCGCCAGGGGGGAGCTTTGGGAGATCGAGATGACCAATTCCGGGAACTATCGGCCCGGACAGGGGCCGGGCAGCAGCCCCGGGAAGGAAGGGGACGGAGCCGTCCACGGCCTGGGCCTGGTGAGCGTGGGGCAGATCGTGGAAAAGTACCAGGGGAGCAGCAGGCTGTGGCAGGAGGATGGCCGGGTGCGGCAGAAGGTGATCCTGGTGCAGCGGAATGCGGAATAAAGAGAAAAACCGACGGAAAAAGGAGAAGTGGTTGCAAAGGCCCTTCTCCTTTTGTATGATTTATACTGACGATCGCCAAAATCGAGAAAAGAATTTTGGAGGCATGACAATGTTGTTTCAAAATATCCGATATGTGTGCAGGCTCTATTTCCGAAGCACCCGTTCCATCTTCGCCTATCTTCTGATAAGCATGGCGGCCCTGCTGCTGACCCCGCTCTTAAGCGTGTACCTGCCCAGGGTGGTGGTACAGGCCGTGACGGAGGGCTGGGCGTTCCCCAGGCTGGCGCTGTGGGTGGGGGCGCTGGCCCTCGGCATCGCGCTGCTGAACGTGCTTTCCACGGTCAGCGGCATGAAATACGGCGAAAAGGCCGGCATAGGCCGACTGGAGATCGGGTTGGCGCTGGAGGACGTGATGATGGCCTGCCCCTATGCCCTGACGGAGGATCCGGCGTGGCAGACGAAAATGGGGGAGGCGGGGGACTACATCTATTCCGACGGCAGGACAAGGGGCGTGGCCGGGATGGTATTCGGCCTGAGGGATTTCGGCATCAGCGCCATGGGCGTGTTCACCTTTTCCGCCATCCTGGGCATCCTGCATCCCGCGGTGCTGGCAATCCTGGTGCTCACCTGTGTGGTGCCGGGGATGATCGGCAACCGGCTGAGCCGCTATGCCTTCGGAAAGCGGGAGAACTGGCTGCCCTACGACAGACAGATTGATTATATCTACCGGAACGTCACTACGGCCCGAATGGGGAAGGATGTGCGCCTGTACAAGGCCGGAGGCTTTTTCCTGGAGAAGATGGAGGAGGCGGTTCGAAAGCGGCTGCTCTGGGCCCGGAAGATGCTGCGCCGCCAGTTGGGGGCGGACGGGGTCTCGGCTCTGATGCTGGTATTGCAGAACGGGTTCGCCCTGGGGTGGATTGCCGGTGAGATCGCCCGGGGGAAGATCGGCGTGGCGGATTTCACCTTCTACTCCGGCGCGGTGATCCAGTTCACCCAGTTCATGAACAGCTTCGTGCAGTCCTACGGCATCGTCAGGCAGTGCAGCCTGGACGTGGGGGCGGTGCGGGAGGCCCTGGCCTATCTGCCGGAGGGAGGGAGCGGCGCCGTCTGGAACCTGGCGGACCGTCCTGCCCCGGAGATCCGCTTCGAGCATGTGACCTTCGCCTACCCGGGCAGCGGGGAGCCTGTGCTGAGAGACATCGACTTCTGCGTCCGCCCCGGGGAGAAGCTGGCGCTGGTGGGGGCCAACGGCGCGGGGAAGACCACGCTGGTGAAGCTTTTGTGCGGGTTCTATCAGCCAACGGAAGGACGCATTTTGATAGACGGTGTGCCGACTTCGGAAAGGGAGGCTGGGGAGCTCTACGGCATGTTCTCCGCAGTGTTCCAGGATATGCTGGTGCTGCCCTTCACTTTGCTGGAGAACGTGGCGGTGGCGGGGGAGGCGGATGTGGAGCGGGTGCGGGAATGCCTGGAGAAGGCGGGACTGAGCGAGCGTTTTCCCGATTTGAACCAGCCCTTGGTGAAGGGAATCCAGGACGACGGGGAGAACCTCTCCGGCGGGGAGGAGCAGAAGCTCCTGCTGGCCAGGGCGCTGTACAAGGAGGCCCCGGTGCTGGTGCTGGACGAGCCCACGGCGGCGCTGGATCCTCTGGCGGAGAGCGAGCTGTACGGAAAATACAATGCGTTCACCAAAGAGAAGACCTCCTTTTTCATCTCCCACCGGCTGGCCAGCACGGGATTCTGCGACAGGATCCTGCTGCTGGAGGAGGGGCGGATTCTGGAGCAGGGCTCCCACAGGGAGCTTCTGGCCCTGGGGGGCGTTTATGCCCGTATGTTCCATGAACAGAGCAAGTATTATCGGGAAAACACAGATGCGGAATCGGAATAAGAATCAGAATAAGAATGAGGACCGGAATAAGAATCGGAACAAGAACAGAAATAAGGACTGGAATAGGAGATTTTTGGGATGAAACGGATTAGGGACATACTGGCATTTTTCGGCAGGATGGACAGGGGATTCTATCCGGTGCTGGTGGCCGCGGCGCTGCTGGAGACGTTGGAGGGGTTCGGCGTGCTGCTGATATCCTCCACCATATTGAACCTGCTGGTGGCGGGGGCCGGGCCGGAATCCATCCTGTCCGCCACCCTTGTCATGACAGGCGGCTACGGCGCCCTGCACTGGCTGCGGCTTTTGGCAGTCCGGCACAAGGACTACAGGCAGCAGCGCCTGCGCTACCGATACTGGTGCTTTGTGGTGGAACATGTGTTCCGGCTGCCCTATTGGTATCTGGAGAAAGAGGACTTCGTGGAGACCCTGGAGCAGATCTGGCAGAACGACCGGACCTATGACCTGACCATGGGCACCCTGAACCAGGCCTACGCCATGGTGAGGAGCGGCTTTTCCGTGCTGGTGGCCTGCGTCTCCTTCCTGCGCCTGTTCGGGGCGGTGCGGGGGCTGGGGGATTCGGCTTTCCTGGTGGGGATGCTGATTCTGGGGCTGTTCGTGCTGATCCTTCTGTCCACGGGATACATTGTCTGGCAGCGGAAGCGGAACGCCCAGGACATGGTGGGCTTCATGGAGGAAGTGGTGAAGCGGAACAAGGTGGCCATGTACCTGCTTGGCCAGGTGATAGCGAATTACCCCAAGGGCAAGCATATCCGGCTGTACGGCATGCAGGAGAAGCTGCGGCGGGAGCAGAGGAAGCAGACGGCCGGTTTCGGGCACCTGATCGCCCACCAGGGCCGGATGGAGCTGAAGCCCGGCCTTGCGGGGGACATTTCCTCCGTGGCCATCAGCGCTATGGTCTATCTGACGGTGAGCGCCATAGCCATGGCCGGAGGGCTGGGGGCGGGCAGCATCATCTGGTACGCCGGTGTGGTGCAGCAGCTTCTGGAATCGGTACGGCGGCTAATCGGGCTGGCCAGCGAGCTGTACGGAAACTGTACCAGGCAACAGGTCATCTTCGGCCTGACGGAGGCCGTAAAGGAGGCGGATTCCGGTGCGCGGGGCCTGCCGTCCGGGGAGGAGCACACGCTGGAGTTCAGGGACGTCTCCTTCGCCTATCCGGGGTCTGACCGGATGGTGCTGGAGCATGTGGATTTGCGGATTTCCGGCAGGGAGCGGGTGGCCCTGGTGGGGCCCAACGGCAGCGGCAAGTCCACCTTGATCAAGCTGATCTGCCGCCTGTACGAGCCTGTATCGGGGCGCATCCTGCTGGACGGGGTGGACATCCGGGAGATTTCCCGGGAGGCGTACACGGACTTCCTGTCTGTGGTGTTCCAGGATTACCAGATTTTCGCGGCCACTTTGGGGGAGAACATCGCCATGGAGGCAGGGGCGGACAGGGCGAGGGTGGAGAAGGCCATGGCGGAGATGGGCCTGCGGCTGAACGGACAGGATACGCCCCTGCGCCGCGACCTGGAGGAGGACGGCGTGGAGGTGTCCGGCGGGGAGGGACAGAAAATCGCCATCGCCCGTGCCCTGTACAAGGACGCGCCCATGGTGATCTTAGACGAGCCCACAGCCTCCCTGGATCCCCTCTCGGAGAGCGAAATCTATGGGAAATTCGGTAGGCTGGTGGAGGGGAAGATGGCCATGTTCATCTCCCACCGCCTGTCCAGCTGCCGGTTCTGCGACCGCATCCTGGTGCTCCGGGACGGCAGGATCGTCCAGGACGGCAGCCATGAGGCCCTGGCAGGGGAAGAGGGCGGGCTGTACCGGGAGATGTGGGAGGCCCAGAGGCAGTATTACAGGTAGAGCCCGCGGGCTCCTGCATGGGCTTGGCATGGGCCGTTCCATGTCCCACGGGATGGGAATGCCCGCGTCAGAGCGGTTCCCGCCCCAGGTACACTTCCGCAATGGTGGCGGCAGCCAGCCGGGAGCCTGCTTCGGAGGCATGCTGCCCGTCCGCCGCATAGAGCTCCGTCTCCGGGTGCTCTCTGTGGTATCTCCACCAGTTCTGCCCCACAGGGGCCACCTCGCAGCCGGTCTCCCGCTGAAGGGACAGGTAAGCCTGACTCATGGCGTCCTGTGCGGTCTCCCCGTCCTCTTTGGTGGTCCAGGTCATGTAGAGGATAGGCCTTGCGCCCGCCTCCCGGACCCAGTCGATCAGCTTCCTGCCGCACCGGGCCATGACATCCAGATTCCCCATGGGATGGGCCGTGTGCTGCAGGATTACGGCATCGTAGCCGCCGTAGCGTATGTTGAACCGCACCTCCGGCTCCTCTAGGTGGAAGTCCCATCCCCTGCCGCCGTGGGCCAGCATGGCCACTTCCACCTCCGCCTGGTTCTCCCGGCAGATTTCCGCGAACAGATGGGGCATGTCGTTAAAATAAGTATGGCTGTTTCCGATGAACAGTACTTTCATGATTCGTCTCCTCCGCAGTGGTTTTGTCTTGTGAAATAGGATTACAGCTTTATTATGCCCCTTTGGAGGGGATTTGTCCATCGGTTTACGGAACAAAAAGTATGGACAGAATACAGATTGACGGATCAGGACAATTTCGGGCAGAAAAAGGCATGACTTCTGCCGCCGGGTATGATATTATGAACAGGAAGTCGCGGCGGACATGGCCGTCCGGATCCGGAACCGGATGGCAGAGGAGGAAGAATGGACTGGCTAAGCAGCTTGAGGACGGCAATCGACTACATGGAGGAGCATCTGCTCCAGGAGATCGGGGCGGAGGACGTGGCCGGGGAGGTGCACCTGTCTCCCTTTTATTTCCAGAAGTGCTTTAAGATAGTGACGGGCTATACGATCGGGGAGTACCTGCGCAACCGCAGACTGTACCTGGCCGGGCTGGAGGTGCTGGGGCGGGAGGCGTCCGGGGAAGGGGCGCGGAACGGCTCTGGCGGCGGCCGCGGCGCAGAGGGGAAGGTCATCGACCTGGCATACAAGTACGGGTACGATACGCCGGAGGGCTTTACCAGGGCCTTCGCGCGCTTCCACGGCCTGTCTCCCATGCAGCTGCGGGCCCAGCCCTACCGTCTGAAGGTCTTTCTTCCATTAATAGTAGAGATTTCTGTAAAAGGAGGCAGCAGAATGGATTTCACGATTGAGAAAAGGGAAGCGATGAGGATGATCGGGTTTGAGAGGACTTTTTCCTTTGAGGAGGCCTACCGGGAGATTCCAGGGTTCTGGAAGGAATTCTGCGGGAAATACTGCGGGCAGGAGGCGGTCCGGGAGGCTGGGGAGGAAGCCGTCCGGCAGACCGTGGCGGAGTGCATGGTAGGAGAGTTCGGCGTCTGTGTGGAGGATGAGGCGGACATGGAACATTTCCGTTATTATATCGCCGGAGCCTACCAGGGCGGCGAAGTGCCAGAGGGGATGAAGGTGTTCGAAGTCCCCGCCGGCGAGTGGGCGAAATTCAGGTGCATCGGGCCTATGCCGGAGGCGCTGCAGACGGTCAACACGCGGATCTTCAGCGAATGGCTCCCCGGGAACAAAGAGTTCGAGGCGGCGTTCCATATCAACATCGAGTGGTATTCCGGCGGGGATACCGAGAGCGAAGGATATGAGAGCGCCATCTGGATACCGGTGAAGCGCCTGGGCGGCCAATCTTAAAACAATGGCCTTAAAATAAGCTTTAAAATAATATCGAAAAACTGTTGACAACACATCCGCAAGTGGCTATAATGATAAAGCATGCGTGCGGATGTGTTTTTTGTGCAACTAAAAATGCACGGATATCCAGCCGCAGGCATGGCAGACAACAAATGCCAATCCAAGAAAGAGGTGAAACAGAATGCCAACATTTAACCAGTTAGTCAGAAAAGGACGCAAGACTTCCGTCAAGAAGTCAACGGCACCTGCCTTGCAGAAAGGGTACAATTCTCTTCACAAGAAGGTGACGGACAAGTCCGCACCCCAGAAGCGCGGCGTGTGCACCGTGGTGAAGACGCTGACCCCCAAAAAGCCCAACTCGGCTCTCAGAAAGGTGGCCAGGGTACGTCTCTCCAACGGAATCGAGGTTACGAGCTATATTCCCGGCGAAGGCCACAACCTTCAGGAGCATAGTGTCGTCCTGGTCCGCGGCGGCAGGGTGAAGGATCTGCCCGGTACGAGATACCATATCATCCGTGGTACTCTTGATACCGCAGGCGTTGCCAACAGGAAGCAGGCACGCTCTAAGTACGGCGCTAAGAGGCCCAAGGCAGCAAAGAAGTAAAAAATCTTCTTAGAAGTAAAAAATCTTCTTAGAAACAGGCTGCTTTGTGAAGCGTCATCTTTGGTCCACAATAACGAAACTAAGAAAGTGTTGGAATTCTGTGTAATACAATGGCGGGAGGCTGTCCTTTGTCTCCCGGGGGACAGATAGACAGCGCGAACACTTGGGGAAACACTTGTGAGTACCGATGATTTATTTCGTGCGGCGAGCCGCACAGGATGCGGGAGGCGGCCCATGCTCCGGCAGGGGTGGCTGCGTACTGCATTTCATTGATAAGGAGGGAAGAAACGTGCCACGTAAGGGACATATTCAGAAAAGAGATGTATTGGCAGATCCTTTATACAATAATAAGGTAGTGACCAAGCTGATCAACAACATCATGCTTGACGGCAAGAAGAGCGTCGCCCAGAAGATTGTATACGGTGCATTCGCCAAGGTAGAGGAGAAATCCGGAAAGCCCGCTTTGGAGGTATTCGAGGCGGCTATGAACAATATCATGCCCGTCCTGGAGGTAAAGGCCAGGCGTATCGGCGGCGCTACCTACCAGGTGCCCATCGAGGTGAGGGCTGAGAGGCGCCAGGCGCTGGGACTGCGGTGGCTCACCATGTTCTCCCGCAAGAGAAGCGAGAAGACCATGGAGGACAGACTGGCGAACGAGATTCTTGACGCGTCCAACAACACCGGATCCGCGGTCAAGAGGAAAGAGGATATGCACAAGATGGCGGAGGCCAACAAGGCGTTCGCGCACTACAGGTTCTAATCCGTGCATATGCTTTTGCACTGAAAATAAGTTAGGAGGAAAAAATCTTGGCTGGAAGAGAATATCCGTTAGAGAGAACCAGGAATATCGGGATCATGGCCCATATCGATGCTGGTAAGACCACATTGACAGAGCGTATCCTGTATTACACTGGCGTGAACTACAAGATAGGGGATACTCATGAAGGCACTGCCACCATGGACTGGATGGAGCAGGAGCAGGAGCGAGGCATCACTATCACTTCAGCGGCTACGACCTGCCATTGGACATTGGAGAAGGAGACCAAACCCATGCCTGGTGCCCTGGAGCACCGTATCAATATCATTGATACGCCTGGCCACGTTGACTTCACCGTGGAGGTGGAGCGTTCCCTGCGCGTGCTGGACGGCGCAGTCGGCGTTTTCTGCGCGAAGGGCGGCGTTGAGCCCCAGTCCGAAAATGTATGGCGGCAGGCTGACACTTACAATGTACCCCGTATGGCGTTCATCAATAAGATGGACATCCTGGGCGCGAACTTCTACGGCGCTGTGGAGCAGATCAAGACCAGGCTTGGCAAGAATGCCATCATGATTCAACTGCCCATCGGCAAGGAGGATGAATTCAAGGGAATCATCGACCTGTTCGAGATGAAAGCCTATATCTACAATGACGACAAGGGCGATGACATCACGGTGACGGACGACCTTGGAGACATGAAGGATGACGCTGAACTGTACCGTTCGGAGATGATTGAGAAAATCTGTGAGCTGGATGATGATCTGACCATGATGTATCTGGAGGGCGAGGAGCCGTCCGTAGAGGAGATGAAGAAGGCGCTGCGCAAGGCTACCTGCGAGTGTACCGCGATTCCGGTATGCTGCGGATCTGCTTACCGCAACAAGGGCGTCCAGAAGCTCCTGGATGCTGTCCTGGAGTATATGCCTGCTCCTACCGACATCCCTGCCATCAAGGGCGTTGACCTGGAGGGCAACGAGGTGGAGAGGCATTCTTCCGATGAGGAGCCTTTCTCCGCGCTTGCATTCAAAATCATGACAGATCCTTTCGTAGGAAAGCTTGCATTCTTCCGCGTATATTCCGGTACCATGAATTCCGGGTCTTACGTATTGAATGCCACCAAAGATAAAAAAGAGCGTGTGGGACGTATCCTGCAGATGCATGCCAACAAGCGCGCGGAGCTGGATAAGGTCTACTCGGGAGACATTGCCGCAGCGGTGGGCTTCAAGCTTACCACCACCGGCGACACGCTCTGCGACGAGCAGCATCCGGTCATCCTGGAGTCCATGGAGTTCCCGGAGCCTGTCATAGAGCTGGCTATCGAGCCCAAGACCAAGGCCGGCCAGGGCAAGATGGGCGAGGCGCTGGCAAAGCTGGCGGAGGAAGATCCCACGTTCCGCGCCCACACCAATGCGGAGACAGGACAGACCATCATCGCAGGTATGGGAGAGCTCCATCTGGATATCATAGTGGACAGATTGCTGCGTGAGTTCAAGGTAGAGGCCAATGTAGGCGCTCCTCAGGTTGCCTACAAGGAGGCGTTCACCAAGGCTGTGGAAGTGGATTCCAAGTATGCGAAGCAGTCCGGCGGCCGCGGTCAGTACGGTCATTGTAAGGTGAAGTTCGAGCCCATGGAGGCGAACTGCGTGAAGTTCGAATTCGACCCCAAGGCCAATATCCTGATCAACGATCCCCCGACGCTGCTGTTCGAGAGCACCGTGGTGGGCGGCTCCATTCCCAAGGAGTATATCCCGGCGGTAGGCGAAGGCATCCAGGAGGCGGCTCAGGCCGGTATCCTCGGCGGATTCCCTGTGCTGGGCGTACACGCCAATGTGTATGACGGCTCCTACCATGAGGTGGACTCCTCCGAGATGGCGTTCCACATCGCCGGATCCATGGCGTTCAAGGAGGCCATGCAGAAGGCAAGCCCCGTGCTGCTTGAGCCCATCATGAAGGTGGAAGTCACCATGCCGGAAGAGTATATGGGCGATGTCATCGGCGATTTGAACTCCCGCCGTGGACGTGTAGAGGGAATGGATGACATCGGCGGAGGCAAGATAGTAAAGGCTTACGTGCCCCTGGCCGAGATGTTCGGTTACGCCACAGACCTGCGTTCCAGGACTCAGGGCCGCGGAAACTACTCCATGTTCTTCGAGAAATACGAGCAGGTGCCCAAGAATGTACAGGAGAAGGTTCTGGCTGCGAAGGGGAAATGACCCTGAAAAATATTTTTGTAAAATATGCCAGTAATCTTTAAAAATAGCTTGAAAAACCTCTGGTTATTTACTATAATAGGAAACAGATTCATTTTCCTATTATCCAAGAGATATAATCAGAGATAGCCGAGAGAAGAGCGCCGAGTGTGCGGAATGCGCTTCGGCGAGTAGGAAAAGAAAAAGTTTCATTAATTGAAGGAGGACTTTAATAATGGCAAAAGCTAAATTTGAAAGAAACAAGCCCCATTGTAACATTGGTACCATTGGCCACGTTGACCATGGTAAGACAACTCTGACAGCTGCAATCACCAAGACTCTGAACACAAGGCTTGGTACCGGTGAAGCGGTGGCTTTCGACATGATCGACAAGGCTCCCGAAGAGAGAGAGCGTGGAATCACCATCTCTACCGCACACGTAGAGTATGAGACCGAGAAGAGGCACTATGCACACGTTGACTGCCCGGGCCATGCCGACTATGTAAAGAACATGATTACCGGTGCTGCCCAGATGGACGGCGCTATCCTGGTGGTAGCTGCTACAGACGGCGTTATGGCTCAGACCAAGGAGCACATCCTGCTGTCCCGTCAGGTAGGTGTTCCCTATATCGTAGTGTTCATGAACAAGTGCGACATGGTTGACGATCCTGAGCTTCTGGAGCTGGTTGAGATGGAAATTACCGAGCAGCTGGAAGAGTACGAGTTCACAGACTGCCCTATCATCCAGGGTTCCGCTCTGAAGGCCCTTGAAGATCCCAACTGCGAGTGGGGGGACAAGATTCTTGAGCTGATGAACACTGTGGACGAGTATATCCCCAATCCTCAGCGTGACACAGACAAGCCTTTCCTGATGCCTGTAGAGGACGTGTTCACTATCACCGGACGTGGTACTGTTGCTACCGGCCGTGTGGAGCGTGGTACTCTGAAGCTCAATGAGGAAGTTGAAATCATCGGTATCAGGGAAGAGGTTAAGAAGACCGTTGTCACCGGTATCGAGATGTTCCGTAAGATGCTGGATATGGCTCAGGCCGGCGATAACATTGGCGCGCTGCTTCGTGGCGTGCAGAGGACTGAAATCGAAAGAGGACAGGTTCTTGCAAAGCCCGGCACTGTTACCTGCCATACAAAGTTTACCGCTCAGGTATACGTTCTGACCAAGGACGAGGGTGGCCGTCATACACCTTTCTTCAACAACTATCGTCCTCAGTTCTACTTCAGAACAACGGACGTTACCGGCGTATGCAACCTTCCTGCGGACACGGAAATGTGCATGCCTGGCGACAATGTGGAGATGACCATCGAGCTGATCCATCCTATCGCTATGGAGCAGGGTCTTACTTTCGCTATCCGTGAGGGCGGACGTACAGTAGGGTCTGGTAGAGTTGCTACAATCATCGAGTAATTACAATTTATTCAATAAAATCAAGGCTTTCGGGGATTTCTCCGAAAGCCTTTTTATGTTGTGAAACAATTCAAAAATGCTCTGTGGTTCTAATATGGTTCTAAAAAATTTGTTCATCATTAAAATACATTCAAAATATCTTCTAATAGTTCTCTACTGGAATATTAAATGAATTCATCAAACTGTCTATCCATATGTTGTATTCATCACTGTCAATTTTTTCGCTTTCCAGTTCTTTATTCAATTCATTCCAACGAGATACAAGAGATGCAATCTGCGGACTTTCTATGTTAATAGATGCTACTAAGCGTCGGGTAGCAGTATTGACGGACGTGGAACATTCTACTGGAATACCTGCTCTTATCAATTCCATGATTACCTTTAAAATATCTGAATACGTGTTAATGCTCAATTCGTCGTTGGGTTTAATTGTATATCCAAAAAATAATTCTTCTTTAATACCGATAATGGAACAGAATTTTTGTATTACTTCCATAGGCGGTTCGCTATAACCGTTTTCGTAATTAGAATAAGTCGGAACAGATAATTCCAACTTAGCAGCCATTTCTTTTTGGGACATATCAGCTCCCATACGGAAAGACTTCAAACGTTTGTCTACATGTAAATAATGCGCTATTCGCATATTCTCACCTCGCATTGGATTTTTAATTATTATACCACAATTTCAACAATAATAAATAGAAATATTCAAATTTTAATATTTTTACTTGACATATCTAAAAATAGATATTATGATAAAAATACAAGAAATTAAATATTTCTATTAAAATTCAAATTGCTAGGAGGGTTATATGAAGTCAAATTACATGATGGATGCGGAAGATGTGGCTAATGAGTTGGGAATTTCTAAAGGGCACGCTTATAAGGTCATTCGTCGGCTTAATGAGGAATTGGAAAAATCTGGCTTTATTATTGTGGCGGGGAAAGTTCCCAGAGCATTTTGGGAAAAGAAGTTCTACGGTTATCAAACAGTGCAGACAGCATAAGGAGGGAAAACAGATGCCGGCATATAAGGATGAAAAAAGGAATACTTGGTTAAGCCTGTTCTACTATGAGGATTGGCAGGGCAACAAGAAGAAAAAACAGAAACGTGGGTTTAAAACAAAGAAAGAAGCATTGGAGTGGGAAAATAATTTCAAATTATCCGCTAATGCCAATATGGATATGGCGTTGGGAGCATTTGTTGAGATTTATTTTCGTGATAAAGAGGGCGAGTTGAAGGAGCGTTCAATCAAGAATAAAAGGTACATGATAGAAGCGCATATTCTTCCATACTTTGAAAATAAGAAAATGAACGAGATTACTCCGTCAGACATTATCCAGTGGCAGAACGCTATGAGGGAAAAAGGGTATGCGCAGACATATCTTCGCATGGTGCAAAATCAAATCACTGCATTATTCACTCATGCAAGCAGTATTTACAATTTGTCGAACAATCCATGCAAGAGAGTGAAAAAGATGGGAAAGCCGGATGCGGATAAGCTGGACTTTTGGACAAAAGAGGAATACGACAAATTTATTGGCACGATTGAGGTTGGGAGCCGCTATTATGTGATTTTTGAAATTCTGTTCTGGACGGGAATTAGAGAAGGAGAGTTGCTTGCTTTAACAAAATCGGACGTAGATTTTCAGAACAACCGTATGAGCATCACAAAGACCTATTATCGGACGGAGCGGCGTGATGTAATTACAGCACCCAAAACGGAACAATCTGTGCGAATGATTGAATTGCCGGAGTTCCTGACACAGGAAATAAAAGAATATGTAAATAAGTTATATGAATTGCCGGATGATGAACGTATCTTTCCTATCGTTGCCGAAGCAGTGCAGCATAAGCTAAAGCGGCAGGCGGAAAAGGCAGGAGTGAAAAAGATACGTGTCCATGATATTCGTCACAGCAGTGTAGCGTACCTTATCAATCAGGGCGTACAACCGTTGATTATTAAAGAACGGTTAGGGCATAAGGATATAAAAATCACATTGAACACGTATGGGCATTTGTATCCTAACCAACAAAGGCAAGTGGCGGATATGTTGAACCAACAAAAAATAAGCCCTAACAGCGGCAACTGTCAGGACTTATGATAACTGGAAAACCTCTGTTATCAGTAATCACAATACAAGTATAACGGAGGTTTCTTCTAACAACAATAATTTTTTAGCAATGGAGGGCATGATGGAAGAAACAAAGATAGGTTTACAGATGATAAAAATGTCGGAAATACAGTCGCAGGAAGTTTCTTGGCTGTGGTATCCGTTTATCCCTTATGGCAAGCTGACAATCATTCAAGGCGATCCTGGTGATGGAAAAACAACGCTTGTGCTGAATATAGCGGCATGGCTATCAAAGGGAGAGGGATTAGACAATGAGATGAAATTGTCTGAGCCAGTGAATGTAATTTATCAGAGTGCGGAAGATGGTTTGGCAGATACAGTTAAACCAAGATTGGAGCTGGCAGGGGCAGACTGTGAGAGGATATTGGTTATTGATGAAAAGGAAAAATCTTTATCTATGGTTGATGAACGATTGGAAAAAGCGATTGTGCGGACGAAAGCAAGAATGTTGATTTTAGATCCGATACAGGCTTATCTTGGCGGCGGTATGGATATGAACAGAGCAAATGAAGCAAGGGATATGACAAAGAAATTGGGAGCATTAGCAGAGAAATATCAGTGTGCAATCGTTCTTATCGGTCACATGAATAAAGCAGCAGGAAATAAGGCTGCGTATCGGGGCATGGGTTCGATTGATTTCTTTGCAGTAGCAAGAAGCGTATTATTGGTCGGCAGGGTTGAAGGAGAACCAAATATTAGAGCAGTAGTGCAAATTAAAAATAACCTTGCTGCATTTGGACACCCGAAAGCGTTTGCATTGTCGGAGAACGGTTTTCAATGGCTTGGAGATTATGAGATTACGGCTGATGAAGTCTTAGGCGGCATTGCCCCAAAAGCAAATAAAATGGAACAGGCGAAGCGGTTGCTTAGGGAACTGGCTTTGACTTCTGATGCAGTTCAGAGCAATGAAATTTTTGATATGGCGGACGAGCAGGGAATTTCAAAGAGGACATTGGAAAATGCAAAAAGAGAGCTTGGCATTCGGGCGAAGAAGATAAACAATTCTTGGTATTGGGAATTGGACAAGGTAAAGCCGGAATAGAAAGGAAGAACGCAACAATGCAGACTATAAAGATTTTGCGGAGATGAATATTGCAAGGTTGCAAAATATATAGACTTTGCATTGTTGCGGACTTGATTGAGATGCGCTTTCGCATGGACGAAATGAGTAGACGAAAAGGCGAAGCTATTTGCCAGCGTAAGCGTGGCAATGCCCCCGGCAGGGCGCAAAGGCACTTTTGATAAAGCGGAGCGTGTCGAAAGTGCTTTTGCGTTACTTTCGCAGAAAGTAACAAAGGCTGTGCCTATCGGCACAAAAATAGCAGATAAGAATAGAGAAGATAGGAAGGTGTGAGATCAATGGAGAGGACAATTAGCGGTATGATGGGAAAAGGTTCTGTCAGCCATAATACAAGAGCTTTTAGCGCAAAGAATGTGGATAAGGAGCGGAGTCGGTATAATGTAGAGTTCTGTCATTTGGGTATTAAAAAGGTATACCATGAATTATTTGATGAAGCGTTGGAGCGTTACAATGCAAAGCAGAAACGGAGTGACCGAAAAATTGACAATTATTATGAGAAGATAAGACAGAGTAAGCAGGAGAAGTTATTTCACGAGGTTATTCTTCAGATTGGGAATAAAGATGATACGAATGCCAAAAGCGAAGAAGGGCAGCTTGCAAAGGAAATATTGATAGAGTTTATGGAAGATTTTCAGAAAAGAAATCCGAATCTATATGTGTTTTCGGCACATCTGCATATGGATGAAGAAACGCCACACGTTCATATTGATTTTGTTCCTTTTATCCGTAACAGCAAGAGAGGGCTTGATACGAGAGTTTCGCTGAAAGGCGCACTGGCAGAGCAGGGGTTTAAAGGCGGCACAAGAAGCACGACAGAGTGGAATCAATGGATAGAATCTGAAAAGCAGGAACTTTCAAAAGTTGCGGAAAGATATGGGGTGCGGTGGAAACAGTTAGGAACGCATAATAAGCATTTATCCGTGTTGGACTTTGAAAAACAGGAGAGAGCGAAAGAAGTCGCAAAATTGGAAAAGGCGGTATCCAATAATAAAGCGGAATTATCCCACATTATTTATCAGCAAGTCTTGGCTGAAAATGAAATGGAGAAGATAAAGCAAGAGAATGAAGCTGTCCGGCAGGAAACAACAGAGATTTCCGCAACCAATGATTTATTAAGGGAGCAGACGGATGGATTGATGGAGAATAGAGAAAAGCTGATGTCTGATAATAAAGCATTGGAACAGCGACAGAAAAAGTTGCAGCAGGATATTGAGAAAATGGCTGATTCTAAAGCGACATTGGAACGTAACATACATGCCTATGATGAAGACGCAAAATGGCAGTTACCGGAGCCGACTGCTTTAATGGGGGCAAAAGCTTATCGGGAAAAGAACGCTATGCCGCTTGTGGAAAGGCTGAAAGAAATTGTAAAAAGCCTTACGATAAAATGTGTCAATCTGATGGAGCAGATTAAGCAGTTAAAGGCAAAAGTCACAACACAGGCAGAAGATATTGATTTCTATAAAAGTAAGGTACATCAGCAGTATGTAAAATTAGAACAGTTGCGGGAAAAAGCGGATGATTTTGAGCGTGTGAAACAATATGTCGGGGTAGACAAAATTGATATTATTGTGACAAATGCAAGGGAATTGGAACGAATCGCACAGTGTGAAAAACAGCAGAGCAGAGCGTATGGAATGGGCAGATAAGAAAGGACGGATTGATATGATGGATAATGGAAATTGGAGCGAACAGTATTCTATGGAAAATATTATGGGTTATGAATACAACATGGATAACGGTTATGTGGAAGTTTATTATTTAGATGGTAATGTTTTGCGGTTGAAGTGTGAGGAAATAGAAGCCAGTCTGCATACCACGGAACAATCGCTTGCAAAGCTGCATAAGTTGTTGGATAGCAAGCCGATTGAGTATATTGCAATGGCGTTGTCGGGAGAACTGCAAGCCTATTGTGATATAGAGGCGAATATGGTAAAGGGTATGTTTGGCACAATTGTTCAAGGCTATTTGAAGCAGGGATACAATAAAGCTATGGCAGAAGCGTTAGCGAGAGAATTTTTCAGATATGAAAGCTGAGGGAAAGTATGACAGATACAGAAAAGAAAGTAATGGTTCGGCTATGTGCGAAGATTTTGACGGAAACAGATTTATACGAAACGGATATGGAAGCGCGGAATTTAGTTAATTGGATATGCGTTTCGGAGCAGATGAAAGAGAATAACAATAAAATTCGCAGCCTGACAGGGGAATACAAACAGATAGAGCCGGAGTGTCGGGAGGGCATCAGAGAAAAGCTAGAACGAATGAAAAAACTGTGTGAGGAGCGTAATAGTTTGTATGAGAAGCAGAATGAGTTAAAGGGGCAGAGAGAGAAGTTGGAACGGAATTTTATCTGGTAGAAGGTGAGGGAGGAAATGGTATTTCTATGTCCTTTCGTAAGATACTAATCTCTATATAAGGAATAGGTAATTTTTTAGACGTTGTAGATAGGAGACAGTATTTTTTCTTTTTATTGAAAATCACTTGAGAGTAGAAAGTTTTCAATAAAAAATAACCCTTCCGCATGATTTTGTGATATCCTTATAGTCACCACACCAAAAAGGATAAAAACCACCCGAAAGAGTTATTACATGTATGAGTTTACCATACTTTCCGGTGGTTGACCATACGATTATGCTGAATTTTATCGAAATTTTTTTATGCTGTTTTGAATCCTGTTTTTCACGCAAAGCTGCTTTTCGCTGGTTTGTGACCATTACCATAGGGCTTATGCTCCGTTCTGATAAGCTTGGTATCACTTCCATAATACGTGACCTTGCGCTTGCCCCGGGCTGTTATGACGCCATGCTTCACTTTTTCAGGGCGTCCTCATGGTCGCTGGACGATATACGGAAACGCTGGTTCTCGGCTGTCAGGGAGCATGCTCCCCTTTATAAGGAAGGAGACCTTTATGTCCTTGCAGGTGATGGAGTAAAGCAGTCCAAGGAAGGCCGCCGTATTCCCGGGGTGAAAAAGCTGTTCCAGGAATCCGAAAATTCCGCAAAACCACAATACATTCATGGGCATATGTTCGGCGGACTCGGCATTTTGGCGGGAGGCGGCCGTAA
>OFFW01000374.1_pt1 | contig 33229 bp, 30 predicted proteins | sample 1521501 | NCBI WGS metagenome assembly OFFW01 (sample SAMEA3504107, study PRJEB24116) | mouse gut metagenome | biome: mouse gut; feature: mouse-associated habitat; material: faeces | place: Denmark | collected 2011
TTATCCTGTCAGTTTCCACATGGGGAGGTGTCGCTATGGCGGGCAACAGCAACCTGCATATGTCCAGGGCCGGAAAGACGGATGAGTTTTATACCCAGCTCTCCACAATAGAGGACGAGCTGCGGCATTATCGAAAATATTTCAAGGGCAAGGTCATTTTCTGCAACGCTGACGACCCAGCGATTGGGGAAGATGGGCAAGACCATTTCGGTGACGGCCTTGGCGGTTACACCAGCAATTTCTTCCGCTACTTCCAACTGAACTTTACTCAACTGGGCATTAAGAAGCTGATTACCACCCACTATGAGGCGGACAAGCCCAGCTATAAGTTTGAGATCGTCAGCAGCGATGATGACGAGCAAATCGGCTTGCCGGACTATGTGAGGACTTCCCTGGAGGGCAACGGCGACTTCCGTTCCCCGGAGTGTCTGGCCTTACTGGAGGAATGCGACATTGTGGTGACAAATCCGCCCTTCTCCCTGATGAAAGAGTATCTCCCTTTGCTCATAAACAGCGGCAAGCAGTTTTTGATTTTGGGGAATATGAATCATGCAATTATAAGCGAGATTTTTCATTACTTTCAAGAAAACAAGGTGTGGCTGGGCTATAACAGCGGGCATTTTTGGTTTCGTGTTCCTGATTATTATGAACCCAAAGGAACCGATTTCAAAATGGATGAGGCTGGACAAAAATGGCGGCGAATGGGAAACATCTGCTGGTTTACCAACATGGACATTGAAAAGCGCCACCAGCCGATTGACCTTTACATTCAATACAGCCCTGACAAATATCCAAAGTACGATCAGTACAATGCTATCAATGTAAATAAAACAGCAGAGATACCGGACGGTTACGATGGCATCATGGGCGTTCCCATTACGTTCCTTAATAAATATAGCCCGGAACAGTTTGAAATGTTAGGGGTAGACCGATATGTACCTGACAATCCACAGTATGGGCATCGGTTTACAATCAACAGGAAAGAAACCTACGCCCGTATCCTGATTAGGAGAATACAGAAATGAACATTGAACGTATCCAGGTGACAATTCAAGAGTTGATTGACGGCTATGAAGAAAAAGGGCCGGACGGCATTGAGGGCGTGGTGGCCTATGGCGGCAGGCTGGATGTCCGCCCCGCCTATCAGCGCGAATACATCTATCCCGACAAAGACCGGGATGAGGTTATTCGTTCCGTCAAAAAGAAATTCCCTATCAACGTGATGTACTGGGCCAAAGCCGCCGACGGGCGCTATGAACTGATGGACGGCCAGCAGCGCACCATCTCCATATGCCGCTATGCGGCGGTCAGGGATGAGGCCGACCGGCAGAGCTATGAGCAGTGCTTTTCGGTGGACAATCTGTATTTCTTCAATCTGCCGGAAGATCAGAAGCAGAGCATCCGGGACTATGTGCTGGATATTTACGTCTGTGACGGTACGCCCTCCGAGGTGCTGGACTGGTTCAAAATCATCAATATCGCGGGCAAGGTACTTTCACCCCAGGAGCTACGGAACACCTCTTACACCGGTCCATGGCTGTCTGACGCGAAGCTCCATTTTTCCAAGCCCAACTGCACCGCCTACCGTATCGCCAAGGACTATGTGAACGGTTCCCCTATCCGGCAGGAGTATCTGGAGACGGCTATTGAGTGGATCGCCGCCAGGGACGGCCTGGGGTCTATCGAGGAGTATATGGCTCTTCACCAGCAGGACGAGAACGCCAATCAGATTTGGCTTTACTTCCGCCGGGTCATTGAATGGGTGGAGGCGATTTTCCCCGTCAAGCGGAAAGAGATGAAGGGCATTGAGTGGGGTCTGCTCTACAATCGCTTCAAGGATGCGGAGCTTGACCCGGACGCTCTGGAGCGGCAGATCAAGGCGTTGCTGATTGACGATGAAGTAACAAATAAGAAGGGCGTTTATACCTATGTCCTCACCGGAGAGGAAAAGTATTTGAGTCTCCGGGCTTTCACCACCGCTCAGAAGCGGGAGGCATATGAGCGGCAGGGCGGTATCTGCCCCGACTGTCAGGCGGCGGGGAAAGTAAAGGTGCGTTACGACTTCGGTGAGATGGAGGCCGACCACATCACACCTTGGAGCAGGGGCGGCAGGACTGTCCCGGAAAACTGTAAAATGCGGTGTAAGGAGTGTAATCGGCGGAAGAGCGACACATAAAAATTTTTTGCTGAACGGAGGCTAGACTATGTTTGATTTTCCCAAAGAGAAAGCGCGATTGATTAAACAAGACTCAAGCGTGATTGATGGTGTTGAAGCACTTTTTGACAGTGGCATGATTTTTGTAGATGATGCTTCGATTTGTATTGAAGATGGCGATACGTTTGAGCGAACGTTGCCAAGTGGTGTTAAGGAACAATATTTAGTCATTGACAGTGGCTTTTTTAAGGGTTCTCATGGATTTTCAGATCACTATCAGGTTAAAGTAGAGAAGCAAACATCTTATCATAAAATAGTATTAGGACAGGTCTTGGATAGTCCGCCAAACAACGATACTAAAGGAATAAATATAAACGTATCAGGCGGGTCCATATCTAATTTGCAAATTCAGCAGGGGAGTGTAAATTCTTCACAGGTAATTGCACCTTCGCAGGATTTTGACTACAACGCCGTTTCTAATTTCTTAAATCAAATAAGCAAATATCCCATGTTGACGGATGAGCTTGGGGAAAAATCTGCTGAATTTGAGCGGCTTATTGCTGAAGCAGAAGAGGCAATCGAAAACAAAGCAACACCTTCAAAGATTAAAGTAGTTTTGGATACAATAAAAGATTTGATGGTGGGCGTAACTGGAAGTTTAATTGCTTCTGGTATTGCAGCTCAAATTCCGACACTGTTAGCGCAATTAGGTTTGTGAGGTGCTTATGGACGGAATAGTTTTAGAATTACAGCGCGAGGCATTAAAGCAAGATGGTGATATTTTATCGTTGCTACGCAAGGCTTATCTGATAGCACGGAAATTGCAACTCAAGGATTTTGGCAAATGGGTGAATAGCGAGTTGAATGGATACGATGTTCAGGATAACATTCCCCGTTATCGGCATCTTACTGGTGAAGTCAAGGCGTGGAATCCTTATCATGGGTGGATACCTGTGGTTTTTGACCAAGATCTTGGATTGGATGAACATAAATCCAGAGATTCTATTGCGGCATTAATAGATGTGTATCGAAATTCAGATGGACATAGAGCCCAAGTAAATTTCCCGGCTGGTATTAATGCTATGCTAAACAAAACAGCACCATTTCAAACAAAATATGCCCTCTTTATTGCAGTTAATCAAATTTTTAACATCGAAGAAAGTGTGCGTACTGCTATTCTTGAGTGGGCGATTGTCCTCGAAGAAAACGGAATTATCGGAGAGGGTATGCAATTTAGTAAAGAAGAGAAAGAGGTTGCTGCAACTACCCCCATTATCAACAATTATACTACTAATATTTTTGGGGATGTCAGTAATTCCCAGATGCAACAAGGCACCGAAAATTCGACACAGACTCAATGAAAGATGATGACAATTTGGAAAAAGTGCCAGTGCCAACACTGTACCGTGTCGGCACTGGCGGCTTTATGATTGATCTAAAGGTGTATAATCCGTTACATTCCTCAAATACTCTTCCGGGTCACCGCTGCCATCGGCAAATTTCAGTTCCACGCAGGCAGTATCCATATCGAACTCGCAGGGAAAGTAGCTTCCTCATTTGCGGTCACTCCCTTCGATCATCTGAAAATGCTCCAGCGCCGCCATAATTGCCTTTTCCTTCTCCGGCGGGCAAGTAGGAACTTTAGCATTCTCCGACTTCGGCTGGTTATAGCTCTCACCAACCTCCAGCCCGCACTTCCGCTTGACCTGAGAGATATACAAGCTGGACACCTTCAGCCCAAACTTCTCCAGCACATACGCCTTGATTTCATCATAGGTGGCCTTGCTCTCAGCGGCGGTCAAATCCAGCTCGTCCAGGTTCAGGTCGATCTCAATATGGTGTTCTGTTTTAAGTTTGGACAAAAGACATACCGTCTCCACATGCCTCGTCCTAGGAAACAAATCCACTGCCGCCGCTTTCACCGCGCCGTAACCAATTCCGGCGAAACGCTTCACATCCCGAGCCAGTGTGCCAGGGTCACAGGAGACATACACCACCCGTTCCGGACCCAAGGCAGCCACTGCGGGAAATATGTCCTCTCCCAGTCCTTTTCGAGGCGGGTCCACCACAATCACATCGGCCGATATCCCGTCCTTTTCATATTTCTCCGGCAGCACTTCCTCCGCTTTCCCCACAAAAAATTCCGCATTGGAAATCCCGTTGCCTGCGGCGTTTTCCCTGGCGTTTTCAACCGCCTGAGGGATCACCTCCACCCCGTATACCCTCTTTGCCTTCTCCGCCAGAAACAGGGAAATCGTACCTATTCCGCAGTACAAATCCCAGACCGTTTCCTCTCCGGTAAGTCCGGCATAGGACAGGGCCAGACTGTACAGCTTTTCCGTCTGCACAGGGTTCACCTGATAGAAAGACACCGGCGAAATCGCATAGGTAATTCCCCTGCCTGTCCGCTCAAAATGCTTCTCCGCGTCGCAGACATGTATTGTATCTTCTATTGTATCTTTTCCCCAGACCGGACGTGTTTCCTGCCCCAGAATCACATTGGTTTTTTCTGTATTGATATTAAGTGACACGCTTGTCATATTTGGAATCGTCAAAAGAGCGTCTATCAGCCTCTGCTGCGCCGGAAGCTCTTTTCGTTTTCCTCTCAGATTCACCACAAGGCACACCATGATTTCCCCGCTGAAAAAGCCCTTGCGAATCAGGACATGGCGAATCAGGCCCTCCCCCGTGCTCTCATCGTAGGCGGACACCCTGTTTTCTCTCATATAGGCAAGGATAATCTCCAGTATTTCCTTATTTTCTTTTACTCCCAGATGACATTCTGTATTTGCCACGATGGAATGGGTTCTTCCCGCATAAAAACCTGTGACAGGTTCTCCCTCTTTATTCTGCCCCACAGGATACTGGGCCTTATTTCTATAGTAAAAAGGCTCCTCCATTCCCACAATAGGCTCCATAACCCGGTCAACCATATCCGGCGCAAAGCCGCCAATCCGTATCAGATTATTTCTGACCTTGGACGTCTTAAATTCCAACTGCTTTTCGTAGCTCATGCTCTGTATCTGGCAGCCGCCGCACTGTTTATGGAAAGCGCATCTTGGCTCCACACGAAAAGGAGAAGGCGTAAGCACCTTCTCTAATCTTCCGTAAGCATAGTTTTTCTTTACCCGTGTGACGCGGATTTGCGCTTTATCGCCGATAATGGCATCTTTGACGAAAAAAGGGAAGCCGTCCTGTTTTCCCACTCCTTCTCCCTCAGAAGTCATATCCGTAATTTCCACCGTTAAAATCTGGTTCTTTTCGTAATCCATATTCATCCTCCGCCAGACTGCCGGATTTCTGTTCGCCCATCAATCGGCTTTAAGCCGTACAGGCAGGTTATTCCAGCAGGTATTTCTCCGGCCCACTGCATTCACCGCCGGCTCAGCCGTCCGTTACTCTATGCCGGTCTTTCGCAGATTTGAATCAAACAGCCGGTTAAAGCCCATCCACTCTCCCTGCGTATTGTTGTCTAAAATTTCCGTAAAGGTCTGCAGCTTTGCGTCGGTATTGTCTGCGAAATTTAAGGCCACCGCCTCCACAATCGCCGGTTTTTTGGGGGAGCCAAATTCATATTCCCCGTGATGGGCCAGGATGCAGTGTTTAAGTTCACTGGCAAGCAGGGCCGGAAAGCCTTTTATTCGGGAGATTTTCTCACCAATCATCTCCGTCCCTATGACGATGTGTCCAAGAAACTGTCCTTCCTCCGTGTAATCGTTCTGCGGGAAAAGGGAGAGCTCCCTTGTCTTTCCGATATCGTGGCAGATAGCCGCCGAAATAAGCAAATCCCTGTTCAGCAGGGAATAGGCGCCGCAATAGTAATCGCACAGTTTTGTCACGCTTAAGGTGTGCTGCAAAAGTCCACCCACAAATCCGTGGTGCACGGTTTTCGCCGCGGAAGATTTTTTAAAAATACGGATAAAATCCTCGTCCCCCACGAAAAACGCCTGCAGAAGCTGGTTTAAATAAGGATTCTTCACCTTGTCGATAAATCCCAGCAGCTCGCCGTACATTTCCTCGATATCATACTTACTTACGGGAAGGTAATCGGCCGGGTCGAACTCTCCCTCCTGACATTTCCTGATTCTTTTTACGTTTACCTGTAAAGCGCCCTGAAAACTTGTAACGTCACCGTATACTTCTATGTAGTCTAAAACGTCAAACTCCGCAATTCCCGCATTATTGGGGTCCCACACCTTTGCGTCAATCGTTCCCGTTTTATCCTGCAGAATCAGATTTTCATAGGGTTTTCCGTTTTTGGTAACCGCCGCCTGTTTGTGCTTGCAAAGATAAATATCAAACAGTTTTTCTCCGTCTTTATAATCTTTTATATATTTCATTTTTCAAATCCTTTCTTTTATTTTGTCAGGGCTTTTTTCCCAGCACCGCGCCTGTCTCCATCTCCATATAGTTTTCCGGCCCCTGCCGCATCAGACGGATGGATATGGCGCTCTCTGGCTGCGTGGAAAGAAGGGCTTTTACCAAATCCTGATAATTTGCCACTTCCGTTTCATTTATCTGTGTAATCACGTCGCCGCTCTGGATTCCGGCGTCCATGGCCGGGGAATCCATATCAATTTCCGTAATATAAGCGCCAAGGGGCACGCCCAGTTCTTCGTTGGCCTCTTCCGTCACATCCACTCCGTAAACCCCGAAATAGGCAATTTCCTTATCATTAGAAAGGCTCTCCACCAGCTTTTTCAAATCAGAAATCCCGATAGCGCTTATCAAATTTTCCATATCCGGGGAATTATAGGCCATATCAATCAGACCCACCACCTGTCCCCGCAGGTTGATTAATATTCCGCTGGCATTGCTGCTTCCATAAATATCCGTGGTCAGATATTTATAATTGGAATCCGGCAGCCGGATAGGATTGCCTGTGGAGGTTATATTTCCGTAGCATAGGGAACCCTCCGTCCCGATGGGCCGCCCCAGCGCCACAACAGGGCTTCCTACCAGATTGCTGCCTGAGGTTCCAAGTACCACTGTTCCCGTGTTCTCAAGGGTGCTGCTTTTCATAGCGGATTTAAAAACGGATATCACGGCAAGCCCCGTATTGCTGTCGCTTTTTTTAATAGAAGCCTGATATTCCTCTCCGTCATTAAATATCACTTTAAGGGAATCCGCCTCCCTGATACTGCTCACATTGGCAAGAATCAGAAGTTCTTTTCCATTATCGGCCACCACCGCGCCCGCCACCGCGCCCTCGCTTTCGTATTCGCTGACCAGCCACCCCACGTCCGAGGTAACGCCTACAACCGTCACCACCGACTTGCATGCCTCTCTCGCCGTCTCTTTCATGTTGGAAAAAAGCGCTATATAGTCCTCGCTGCCAATCTCTATTTCCGACAGGAATTTTGCTATCTGCTCATCCGCAAGCACTGCCGGCTCCGGGGAGGGTTCAGGCGTCGGCGTCGGATGCATCTGGGATTCATCCACAATCATATCTTCGGGAAGAACCTCGTTTTCTTCCGTCTCTTCCACCAGCACCACGGTTTGCGGCTCCTCCTCCGGGTACAGCTTATTGCTGATGACCGGCTCCAGCAGCAGAAACGTAACGCAGGCCACCATGCCGAAAACCACTGCCATGGCCGCCGTGAGCAGCGTCCTGCGCACCAGCTTGCGCCGGTTTAACGGCCTTTGCTTGATAGTCTCCTTCATAAAATCAGTATTGTCCTGATTTCTGTTGTCCTCCATATAAACTCCTTTTTCATCCGCCTTGATTATATAACAAAAAAGCCCTGAAATACTGTTTCAAGGCTTCTTTGAATCTGTTGATGCCGCCCGGCGGCCACACCACCGATTCTCCCGGCGGATGCGCCACCATCTCCTCTGCGGCTTTGCCATCGGCGTGACAGGATTCGAACCTGCGGCCTCTACGTCCCGAACGTAGCGCTCTACCAAGCTGAGCCACACGCCGTAACCTTACGACAATGTACATGATACAATTTTTACATCCAATTGTCAATGAAATTTTTACAAATGACATGGATAAACCGTTAAAAAAGAAGATACACTACCGTAATAATCAGCCCGATACAGAACAAAAGCAGTCCGAAGGACAGGCTTCTGCTTATGATGGTCCCCACTTCGGACAATTCCTCATAAACCATTGCGAATTTATGCTCATAATCCACATCACGGGGCTTCTTTCTGCGAATCGTGGCGTTCCAGAACCGCTTCATGCCATTGGCGGCACAGCCAAGGGCATGGGTAAGAGGCGTGCCCTCCTCCAGCTCGCGGGGTATTTTGCTGTCTTTGTAAACCGTTTTCCGAAGCACCACCACCACAGTATCCACAAGGCTGTCCAGTACCCTGCATACCACCCCAAACGCGAAGGGCAGCGCTCTTAGCAGCACCGGCCGGTAAATTACATCCTCCAAATCCAGATATTTATACCATCTGTTTACATAAACGGTCCCGCCGTCTCTCTTATCCATGAGCCAGAGCCTTACGATAACCAGATAAATCAAAATTCCGATACAAATGGAAATCCCCGCGCCTTTTAAGTTTACTAGGGAAAACCACGACGGCATACCATAAGCCTTTACGCTTCCCTGCAAAAACCCGTATCCCAAATCGGCCAGAGGGTTCATAACCTGATTCGGCAAAAATCCCATTACCGGCAGCAGCGTTGCGCTTACGGTCAGCGCGGCGGCGCTGATTTTGTCCATATAATGTCCTTTTAAACCGTCGAATTTCTCCTGCACTGCCGAATCCTTATTCTTTTCCACGAACAGAGCCACATACAGCTTCAGCATATATGCCACGGTAAGTCCGCCGCTTACAAGAAACGTCCACTCAATTCCTTTCATGGCTGCGGCGTCGAAAAATCCGGCAGTCCTCCCTTCGTTTAACAGTTCTATATATTCCACAATGCTTTCATGGATAAGCGTTTTGCTGATATATCCGTTCCACAGCGGTATTCCGCCGATACCCAAAGCTCCCATCAGAAAAATATAGCAAAGCAGGGGCTTTTTTCTGCCAAATCCCCGGATTTCATTTAAGTCCAGCTTATGCACGTTCATAAACACCACGCCGGCGGCCATAAAAAGCGCCAGTTTAATCAGGGAATGGTTTACCATATGAAGAAAGCTTCCCCGTAAAGCAAGGGCGTTTTCCTCCGCCAGAAGCCCCGACATTCCCACTCCCACCAGAATAAATCCAATCTGGGAAACGGAAGAGCATGCCAAAGTCCGTTTTAAATCCACGGAAAAAAGCGCCAGCACCGCGCCCACTACCATGGTAGCTACTCCGATTACCAGTATCAGGCTGCCAAATACGGCGTCTCCCAGAAAAATGCGGCTGGATAAAATCAGGATTCCAAACATGCCTGCTTTCGTGAGGATTCCCGAAAGTAAGGCCGAAGCCGGAGCCGGGGCCACCGGATGGGCCTTGGGAAGCCAGATATGCAGCGGGAACGCTCCTGCCTTTGCCCCAAAACCGAAAAGAATGCAAATCCCTGCCGCCCACAGTCTGCCCATACCGGCGGAATACGCCATCTGCCTGGATAATCCGGTAAGCCAGTCATACCTCAAAGTCCCTGTGATGCTGTATAAGAGGAAAATTCCCATCAGCATCACAAGCCCGCCGATTACCGCTACCGCAAGATAAGTAGCCCCTGCCCGCATCGACGCCTTCTTTTCGTCATGGACCACCCACACATAGGAGGCAAGGGACATGATTTCAAAAAAGATAAATGTAGTATAAAAATCCGCCGACAGGAATACGCCTTCCGTTGCCCCCAGCGTCAGAAGCAAAAACAGATAATATCTGTTCCTGTTTCTGTAATGCGCAAAATACTCCCGGGAAAACAGGGTGCTCATAAACCACATGAAGGCGGCTATTGCGCCGTAAAGCGCGCGGAAACCGTCTAAGGTAAAGAAAAGCCCCATTCCGCAAACCTTCGGAATTTCCACAACCTCGCCGTTGCCGCCATTTAGGAAAATATGAATCAAAAGGTACAAAAACAGCCCGAACTCAATTCCAGTCACAGCGTCCGCGAAATAATTCCGCATCTCTTTGCTTTTTCTTCCGATTACATATCCGATAAAGGACGACACAATCGGGAAAAACACCGCACTTATAAGTAAAAAGCCCATTCATCTTCCTCCTAATAAACTCCCCCTGCCACATCGGTAAAAAATCTGGTGACAGGCCCGGAATAAAGACCAAAGAATATGATAAAAACCGTGAATATAAACAAGGGAGCCAGCATCTTCCAGTTCGGGTCCTTTATTCCCTCAAGGGAGGACGAATCAAAGCCTCTGCCCGGGAAGAAGGCGCGTATCACAATCGTAAACATATAAATCGCCGTGAGAAGAGCGGAAACAAGGAGACACGCAATCCCGCCGTAGGCCAGGGGATTGCCGCTTTCCACCGCCGCGGACGCCAGATTCCATTTGCTGATAAAACCTGCAAGCCCCGGCACTCCCATAAGCGCGAGAGCGGAAGTCGTAAAGATGCCGAAAACACAGGGCATTTTGTACCCCATACCGTCAAGTTCGTGGACATACTGCCTGTCCGTCTGATGCATGATTGCTCCCGCGCAGAAAAAGGCGCTTATTTTTATGACCGCGTGGAAAGCAAGATGGGTCAGCGCCCCCGTCATACCGGCAGGCGTCATAATCGTCACTCCGAATAAAATATAAGACAAATTGCTGACCGTTGAATAAGCCAGCCTTCTCTTTATATGGGTCTCCTTAATGGCCCGGCTGCACCCGTACACGATGGTGAACATGACAATCGCCATCACCACATCCTGGGCCCAGGTTCCTTTCAGAAATTCCGTCCCGAAGCTGTAAAAGGTCAGACGGATAATGGCAAAGGCGCCGGATTTTACCACCGCCACCGCGTGAAGAAGAGCCGTCACGGGCGTGGGCGCCACACCGGCGTCCGGCAGCCACGAGTTAAAGGGACAGATAGCCGCCTTTACGCCGAATCCCATAAAAGCAATCACATAAATGAGCAAAAGCACATTGGTCCTTCCGCCGATTTTTGCCAGGTCAAGCACGCCGCCCGGCACAAAATCCGTAGTTGTCCCGTATATAATGACAAATATCAGTCCGATGAAGGCAAACGCCGCCCCGCCCAGGGAATAGTAGAGATATTTCCGGCTGGCAAGTATGGCTTCTCTGGTCAGGGTGTGCATTACCAGCGGAACCGTCACAAGCGTTAAAAGCTCATAGAAGAAGTACATGGTGAGCAGATTCGCCGAAAAGGAAATTCCCAGCGTGACGCTGTAGGTCATGGTATAAAACATAAAGAAAACCTTTTCATGTTCTTCTTTTGTCATATACTCAAAAGCATACAGCGTGGCCAGGGGCCATAAGGCGGAAACCAGTCCCCCGAACACCATCCCCATACCGTCAACGTCAAAGCTGATGGAGAGATTTCCCGTAAAATTGGCCAGCGTAAAAATATTTTCCGGGCGGTGCAGTAAAAGGTTCCACACCAGTATACTGTTCAATATCACCATACTTTCCAGAAAAATTTCCATATGGCTCCGCTTTTTAAAAGGAATCAGAAGAACCAGTATGCCTGCAATGACAGGAATTAAAATTACCGAAAGTATCATAACCGCTTCCCCTTTCCTAAATAATCTTTTCAATAATCCGCGACAGATAGTCTGTAATCCTACCCGGGAAAAGCCCGATTGCCACGGATAGTACCGTAAGGACCAGCACCGGCGCCGTCATAAAAAGCGGCGGTTCTTTCTTTTTTATCGTTTCGCTGCTGTCCTCACCCGGAAAAAATCCCTGAATCGTAAGAGGCAGAAGATAGCCCGCCGTAAGAAGCGCGCTGACGAGCAGAATAACCGGCCCTATCCAGCTAAAACCGGAAATCCTTGAGGAGAGCGCCCCCATAGCCAGATACCATTTGCTGATAAATCCTCCCATAGGCGGAATCCCAATCAGCCCCAGCGAAACAATGGTATAACACCACATCAAAAGGGGCATTTCTTTTCCGATTCCCCGAAGCTCCTCCACCCGGGTCTTTTTCGTCATATAGATGATAGCGCCCGCGCACAGAAACAACGCCGCCTTGATAAAGCCGTGGCAGAGGACGTGAAGCAGGCCGCCGGTGACAGAACCCCCGGTCATAACCGCAAATCCGAATAATATATAAGACAGTTGGCTGATAGTGGAGTAGGCAAGACGCTTTTTCAGAACCGGCTCTCTGTAGGCCAACATGGAGCCCATAAAAACCGTAACCAGCGTCAGCACCATCCAGAAGGTCTGCACCCAGGTTCCTCTTAAAAAGGAAACCCCGAAAATATAGTAAACCACCCGGAAAATCCCCAGAACACCGGCCTTGACAATTACCGCTGATAGAACCGCAGAAGCGGGGGCAGGCGCTGCCGGATGGGCCGCCGTCAGCCAGGCGTGCATGGGAAACATTCCCGCTTTCACCCCAAAGCCAACAAGCATTACCGCCGCCGCCAAAAGAAGCATACCGCCATGCTGGGCCGCCGCAGTCTCGCTGATAACGCCGCCGGCGCTGAAAGACAATGTATTTCCGTATCTTTCAATAAAGTAAAGGCCGAACAAAGCCATATACGCGCCGCACAGAGAATAAAACAGATATTTCATTCCCGCCATAATCGCTTCCTTTGTGCCTGTATGGAGAACCAGAGGCATGGAGGTTAAAGTGAGTATTTCAAAAAACAGATAAAAGGTAATCAGATTCCCCGCAAAGCACAGAGCCAGCAAAACGCCGAAAACAATCAGGTAAAATCCATAATAGCGTTTTTCTTTCTCCTCATGCTTCATATATTCAAAGGAAAAGACTCCGGCGCAGAGACAGACAATAATCGTCATCAGGGAAAACACCACGCTGACCTCGTCCACTTTAAATAAGACGGGAAGCCTGTCTGTGAGATTAAACAGGGAAAGTAAGCCGTCCCTGCCAAGGCACAGGGCAAGCCCGGCAAAACCGGCTGTGGCTAACAGCATAATTGTTACCGTGGCAAGCAGCCTTCTTCTGCTTTTCATTTCGCCTCTTACCAGAAGATAAATCCCGGAAATAACGGGGAACACAATAGCCAGTAATATATAATACATGACAGCAAACCTCCCTAGGAGAACATGGCAAGACCCTGCTCAATTAAATCCACAATCGGCTGAGAGCTTACACCTAAAATCACGTTCACGACAACAAAACAAACCAGCGTCACCGCATACGACTTTATATTTTTAAAAGTAACCGTATCATAATGGGTATGCTCCACCGGCGTATAAATACGGATTACTGTCTTCATAAAATATATCGCGTTTAATATGGTACTGATGCCCAGCACAATAAGGGCGGGCAGCATCTTCATTTCATTCTGCACCGCGGCCTGGGCAAACAATAGCTTACTGATAAATCCTGAAAACAGAGGCACGCCTACCATGGAAAGCGAGCCCACCGTAAAGGCCACTCCCGCCCATTTATCCCTGTAGGCCGCTCCCGTAAGGCTCAGGAACTTCCTGCTGCCGTCGGAGACGTCGGTAAGTCCGATAGCGGCAATAAACAAAAGGGATTTTGTGGCCGCATGGGAAAATATATGAAAGATGCTGGCGCTCATTCCCGCCTGCGTCCCCATTCCGATTCCCATATAAATATAGCCAATTTGCGCCACGGAAGAAAAGGCAATCATCCTTCTGACATCGTTTTCCCGAATCGCGCTTAAAGAGCCGAATACCATTGCCATCAGCGCAAAAATGAACAGGATATTAATAATCCGGCTGTTGTAGAAAATTTCAAACCCAATCACTCTGTAAATAATCTTAATCAGCAAAAATATGTAGCCCTTGGAAACCAGGCTGGATAAAATTGCGGCCGAAGATACCGTGGAATAACCGTAGGCGTCCGGCAGCCACGCGTGAAAGGGAAAGAGCGCGCTTTTGATGGAAAGTCCCACCGATATCAGCGCGATGGTTACAAGCAGCGGAATCCGGTAGTCTCCCGCCGCGTAGATTAACGCCACCTGCTCCCTGATATTGCTCATAAGAAGATGCCCCGTAAGGTCGTACAGCATACAGATTCCCATGAGCAGGAGACCGGAACCCAAAAGACTCATAATCATATATCTTGCCGCTGCCTCAATGGTTCTGCCGTTCTGCCTTATCATAATCAGTCCGCAGGCTGTTATGGTATTGATTTCCACAAATACATAAGCGGTAAACAAATCGTTGGTATAAACCAGCGCAAGCAGGGAGGACAAAAGCAAATCCGTCAGCACATAATAAAGGAAAGTTTTTCCCTCCTCCACTTCGTCCGCCAGCTTCTTTCTTCCGCCTTCTAAGGACAAAAGCATGATAATGCAGAAAAACAGAGCCGTCAGCGCCTCCAGCACGCCTGCCCGAATTTCATTTCCCCAGGGAGCGGGAAATTTTCCCATCACATAAACATAGGATTCCCCTGTCCCCGCCGTGTAGGCAAGCACGCAGGCATTCAAAAATATCTCCGTTAAAAGCAGCGCCCTGTTTATGCGTCTGGCCGCGTTTTTCTTAAGGCCCGAGCTGACGATTCCGGCAAACAGGCACAGCAGTATGGAAACCGCCGGAAAATTCTGTACAAAATCCATTTACAGCCCCTCCTTTTTCAGCCGGAGGGTAATCTCGTCCAAATCCAGCGTAAGATAACGCTGGTACAGGCGGACGGTAATAGAGAGCATAAGCGCGCTGACAGATACCGAAACCACAATGCCGGTCAGAACCAGACCGCTTGGAATCGGGTTGATGTATGCCTCCACGCTTTGCACCCCGTCTGTCACAATCGGCGCAACACGCCCGGAAATATAGCCTTTTTCCGCCAGAAACAGATAGATTGCCGTATCCATGATATTAAGGCCGATAATTTTTTTAATCAGATTACTCTGGAGCAGCAGGTTCCCGAATCCAATGCCAAACAAAATCATGGCAACCGCTTCCCCGTAATTGTTAAGTAGATTTGCTCCCAATTTACAGCCCTCCTCTCCTGAACAAGGCATAAAACGCGTACATGGTGCAGGCCACCTCAATCCCCACGCAAATATCTATGGGCAGAATAATGCCGCCGCTTAAAATATGGCCCGGCTGCCCTAAAGGTATATGGTTCTCGATTCCGTTGGCACCTGTGATATAAAAATAGGAGCCGATGATGCCGTACATGCAAAGCGCCGTTATTTTTGCCGCCTTATAAATATGCTCGTTAAAAAATCTCTGGGTTTTCTGGAAACCAAACGCGCTCACATAGAGAATCATTCCTGCGCCCAAAATGGCTCCGCCGGAAAAACCGCCGCCGGGTGATAAATGTCCGTTTAATATAATATAAATGCCGAAAATAAAAATTATCGGGCATAATACAAAAGCCGTCCCCTGCAGGATTGCGTCGTTTTTCGGTTCAAAATACCGGTCGCCGCCCTTTGCGTCTAACTTTTTCAAAAGCGTCTCGTCTATCATAAGCAGAATCATCACACAGCAGGCCGCCACAAAAAGCACATTCGTTTCCCCGAATGTATCAAAAGCCCTGTAGGTGAGAATCATACCGGAAACAATATTAAGCGCCCCCGTTTCCTGAAGCCCGTTTTCTATATACCGCTGGGACACAATGTTGTTGTCGGGGTTCGCCGGATTTCCCGTTCTGGGAAGATAGGAAACCGTGTACAGCAAAAGGCCCACTAAAATAACGCAGAACACAATGGCCGCCGCCACATAAATCCTGTGAAAAACCGTGAGCTTTTTGTTGTGGCCCACGTCGTATACCTTATCCCGAATCATCTGCCGCTCGAACATCCGCTCCAAAATGGTGTCCACCGACGTCTCCGCTTTCTGCTGCGGCTGCATCTCCACTTCCCCTAAATAGGGGTCCTTACTTCCGGAAAGCCACCTGAAAAACCGGAACGCTCTCGTTTTTTCATATTCACTTTGAGGTTTTAATTTGCTCACAGGGCCTCGCCTCCTTCGTCCTCGGGAATCTCCATGCTCTCCTCTAAGGATACCATCGTTGCTTCCCCTTCGCTTTCCTTATCCTTTTCCGTCTGAATGGCATGTATTTTTTTCAGGGTGGAAAAAAACAAAATACTGGTCACTCCGGCTCCCACCGCGGCCTCCGTAATCGCAAGGTCAGGAGACTGTAAGCAGACCCAGATAACGGACATCACAAGGCTGTAGGACATAAAAATCAGCACGGAATTTAAAAGGTTCCTGGAAAAACTCACCATAATCGCGCATATGATTAAAAATCCCATGAGTATACATTGAAACAGCGTCATACCTTGCCCTCCGCCTCTTCTTCCTTTTCCCTCTGCTCCCGAAGCTCCTTTTCCAAATCGGAAAGCTCGGAATATCTCTGGCAGTTATCGCTTAACTTTTCATTGGTGACAACCTCCAGCTTTGCAAGCAGATGGGAGGATACCGGAGAGGCAAACCATAAAAAGATTACTATCAGCATAATTTTCAGGGTGGTAAAGTTCAGGCCGGAAAAAATCATCAGCCCTACCAGAGAAAAACTGATACCTAAAGTATCGCCCATAGCCGCCGCGTGCATTCTGTTCAGCACATAATGCAGATGGAAAACGCCGTACAGCTCAATTAAAAAAATAATCAGACCGCAAAGGAGAAGCGCCCCTCCCACAATCAGTCGGAGCCATTCAAAAACTTCCATTCTCTTCGTCCCCTTTCTTATTTTTTCTGTCGTCGTACTTATGACGCTTCCGGTAATTTTCCTCATATACGCCGATATACACCTTGGCAAGCACATTCACGGCAAGAAAACTCACCAGAGCGTAAATCAGGCAGATATCCACCAGAAATCCTTCCTTCAGCAAAAGGGCGAGAACCGCAATCATAACCATAACCATGGTTCCCATCATATTAACGGCCATAAGCCTGTCCGCCACCCGCGGCCCTCTCACTGCCCGAATCAGGCAGACAAACAGCATCAGCGCAAGAATAATCAAAACGCCTATGTATAATTTCTGATAAACCATTGCAAGGACCGTCATGCTTTTTCCTCATCCCTTTCCATATTTTCAAGCAGCTTAACAAAAACGGAACTGTTCATTCCCTCCGCCAGACTTTTATCCAGACAGTGAACCTCGTATTCGTCATTTTCCAGCATTACCGTAATAGTGCCTGGCGTAAGCGTGATGGAATTGGCAAGCAGTATCCTTGCGGGCGTGGTTTTCAAATCCGTCTTAAAACGCACCACGGCGGGCTCTATTTCATATTTTGAAGAGGTAATCATTTTTATTACCGCAAAATTGGCCTTAATGATTTCCTTTATCAGGACAAAGACATAATGAAGAACCTGAAACAGTTTTTTCCCCATCTTTATATCCGTTTTGGGGCTGTATCCCAAAAACTTGCAGGTAAACCAGTACATCACGCCTGCGATTACCAGACCGAAGGCTGCAATTTCCGGCGTAAACTGTCCGTTAAATATTACCCATATCAGAAAAAATATGATATACATCTTTATAACCATGCCCCTTTCCAAAGCCCGTTTACCGCTTCCCGCACTGCATTTTTTATACACATAAAACAGGTGAGGCTTACGCCAACACCTGTTTAATCTTGTTTTCCAATTCACTTTTTGACACGGCTCCCATGACGGTGTCCACTACTTTCCCATCCTTAAAAAACAGAAAAGTGGGAATCGACATTACCCTGTACTCGCCGGCCAGCCTCGGATTCTCATCCGTATTGCACTTGCCTATCTTACATTTTCCGCTGTAGCTTTCCGCAAGCTCTGCCACAAGCGGCGCCATCATCTTACAGGGACCGCACCAGTCTGCGTAAAAATCAACCAGAACAGGCATGCTGCTTTTCTTTACCTCTGCTTCAAAATTATTGTCTGTAATTTTCAGTTCCATATAATACTCCTTTCTCTTGCTTTTTGCAATTATAGTTTTTCCTTTTTACAGCTTCTTAACATCATTTTACCTCTTTATTTCATATTTATAAATAGGATTCCCTTTTAATGAAAATTTTTCTTCGTATTCCGTCATAACGTTTGTTTCCATCTTATTTTCATCATGGTGCAAATCGCGGGTGACAAAAACCGCTTCCCAGCCCGCCGGCGCCAGTTCCTCCAGCGCAAAGTCAAAAAGTTCCCTGTTGTCCGTTTTAAATTCCAAAACCCCGTCCTTTTTGAGAATCCTGTCGTATCTGGCCAGAAATTCCCTTGAGGGAAGCCGTCTTTTTGCATGGCGGTCCTTGGGCCAGGGGTCCGAAAAATTCAGGTAAATCCTGTCAACCTCCCCGTCCGCAAATACCTCTGCAATCTCTTCGGCCTCCATACGGATAAACAGAAGGTTTTCCCTGGGCTCCGCCTCCATCTTCTGCAGGGCCCGAAGAAGAACGCTGGAATATTTTTCTATTCCCACGTAGTTGACGTCGGGATTCTTTCCCGCCAGCTCGTGGATGAATTTTCCCTTTCCCATTCCGATTTCAATTCTCACGGGATTTCCGTTTCCGAAAATTTCCCTCCAGTTTCCCTTTGCCTTTTCCGGTTCATGGATTACAAGGGGACTGTCCGCTATGGCGTCTCTTGCGCCCTGTATATTTCTAAGCCTCATTTAACCGCCCTTTATCGCCGTATTTATTACTTTTACAAAAATTAATTTTACACCATTTTTTCTTATATGAAAAGAATAAATTCCTAAAAAACCTTGTCAAGCACGGCCGTAAAATGTAAACTGGTATTTAGACTTTTTATTTTTTGAAGGAGCGTATATGAATTTTTTCAGACAAAGGATACCACATCATACCGTATCCCTGTTTCTTTCCATAATAATATGTATCACGACGGCCGGTTTACCCCTTGATGCCTACGCCGCCCCCGTAACCGCGGACGAGTATCAGGAAGCGGCCGAGGCGCGCAAAGCATTGCCGGTTCAGACAAACGAAATCGAAAACTGGCCCGCCGGTCCGGCTGTGAGCGCGCAGTCAGCTATCCTTTTAGAGGCAAACACCGGCGTTCTTCTCTATGCCAAAAACATCGACGAAAAATTATATCCTGCCAGTACTACCAAACTTATGACCTGTCTCCTTGCCGCCGAAAACAGCACACTGGACGAAATCGTCACCTTTTCCCGCAACGCTGTATTTAGCATAGAACCCGGCAGCTCTAACATCGGAATCGACGAAAACGAATCTATGCCCATGGAAGAATGTCTTTACGGCATTTTGACAGGCTCCGCCAACGAAGTGGCCAACGCCGTGGCCGAACATATCGGGGGCAGTATGGATAACTTTGCCGAAATGATGAACGATAAGGCGGCGGAGCTTGGCTGCAAAAACACTCATTTTGTCAACGCCCACGGTCTCCATGACGATAATCACTATACCTCCGCCTATGACCTTGCGATTATTGCCAGGGCTTTTTTCCAGAACGAGTTTCTTTCCAGAATCGGAAACACCGCGTCCCATCATTTTGAGCCCACGGATACCCAGCCGGACGACTTCATCAAGCGCAATAAGCATCAGCTTATCACCGGAGAAATTCCCTATGAGGGTATTAAAGGGGGAAAAACCGGCTTTACAAGTAACGCAAGACAAACTCTTGTTACCTGTGCCGAACAAAACGGCATGAAATTAATTTGCGTCGTTATGAAGGAAGAGTCCCCGGAGCAGTTTTACGATACCGTAAAATTGTTTGATTACGGCTTTACCAATTTTTCCGTTGTCAATGTAAAGGAAAATGAAACCAACTATTCCATCCAGAACGCAAACTTTTTTAATACTTCCAACGATATTTTCGGAAATTCCAACCCTATCCTTGCCTTAAATCCCGGAAGTTATCTGATTATGCCGAAAACCGCTGTTTTCAACGAACTGGATTCTCAGATTTCATACGACACCACGGAGAAAAATCAGGTTGCCGTCATAAACTATTATTATCACGATTCCTATGTAGGCACCGCAACGGTAGACCTGGCCGATGACCCCCGCGCCTCCTATGAATTCGGCGCGGCAATAACTCCGGCAGAGGAAATACCCGAAGAGGAGCCCGCCGTCATCATTGTCAATATCAAGACCATACTGGCTGCCGTTTTATCCATAGCCGCCCTTTTGATTGTTATCTGCATCATCCGTTCTTTCATTCTCAATTATAATATTTTTGGCGGCAGCAAATTTGCCAGAAAGCGGAGCAGAAGATGGCGGTGGAGAAGAAGGAGAAAAGACGGACCGGATTTCTCCTCCTCCCGGTATGATAAGTTTAATTTTTAGATTTTCGGTGGGCCTTTGCCTGCTCCCTTTTCCGGATAATGCTCTGGTGCTCCTCCTCCGATATAAATTTGGAGGTTTTAACCACATAAACCATATCGTTTTCCGATTTGCGGACTCTGATTTTTGACTTCATATATCCGTGTTTCGGGCAAAAGGAAATACTGTAGTAATTCTTTCCGTTGGGTGAAAACCAGCGGATTTTTTTGCGGATGTTTTTATGGCACAGATAGCATTTCGTACTGATAACCTCTCTGTCCTCAAAGGCTTTTATCTTGTCCGGAAATTCCCTTGAAACATACTTCATATAATCATGGAACATTACGTGAATTTCATCCTGACGGGTTCTGGGCAGCACATAGGTGTCTATGGAGTAATTCTCCAAAACCCTTTCGTCAAGGCCGGCCAGAATGCAGGCCGTATAGTAGGCATCGCTGTAGGCCCTGTGAAAAGGTATCTTTTTCTCTATTTCCAGATAATCAATGGCGTGTTCCAGGCTTCTTCTGCTCTTTTTATCCTCATACGCGATGCTGAACAGCTTTTGTACATCAAGAAACCGGATTGGCGTATCTCTGAGCGGCGTCATTTTATAATAATGCATATTTCTCTGCAGCTCAAATACATCAAGCGGCCCCCAGGTACAGAAAATAAAATCCGTTCCGCAAAAGGAAAGGAACTCTTTTATTACTTCCTCAAAGGGACGGCCCTTTTTCAGGTCCCTCATATGCAGATGAATCAGGTTTCCCGTAACCTTATGCATATGGTGATAGACAGAGGGCTTTATAAGCTGATTGTATTCCTCCGTCATCACCCTCTCGCCGTTTAATTTTATTGCTCCGATATCAATAATTTCAAAAGGAATCTCTTTCGCCTCCGGTTCGCTGCCGGTATCGCTCTGATTCCATTCCAAATCAAACACAATATAATTCATAATTTCTCCATATAAGCATTTGCTTCTTTTAAAATAGCATGATACTATATTATCATTGTGACTGGCAACTGTAAACTTATGTATGAAAATCGGATTTAAAATACATTTGGAATTCTGAAATACAAACCAGTACAGAATAAGGAAAGCGAGACTGACATGAAAAAAGGAAATATGAAAAAATTTCTATCCTATTATAAACCATACAAAAAAATTTTTGCGGCGGACATGTTTTTTGCCTGTCTGGGAGCCGCCGTCACACTGGTTATTCCCCTGATTATCCGTTACATCACAAGCGACGTTATCTACAGGCCGGCGGATGAATCTTTAAAAATTATCCTGTCCCTGACCGGCATAATGGCGGTTTTAATTATTCTGGAATTTTACTGTAATTACTTTATCGCCTATTACGGCCATATCATGGGCGCAAAAATGGAATACAATATGCGGAACGAGATTTTCGCCCACTACCAGAGGCTTTCCTTCAGCTTTTTTGATAATCAGAAGGTAGGACAGCTTATGAGCCGTGTCACCAACGATTTGTTTGAAATCAGCGAGCTCTTTCACCACGGCCCCGAGGATATTGTCATATCCATTATCAAGCTGATTGGCTCCTTTTCCATTCTCCTTTCCATCAACTGGAGACTGGCTCTGGTAGCATTCGCCATTGTTCCGGTTATGCTGGTATACGCCTTCTACTTCAATATAAAGATGAAGCGCGCTTTTGTAAAAAACAGGGCCCGGATTGCCGATATCAACGCTCAGATTGAAGATAACCTTTCCGGTATCCGGGTAGTAAAATCCTTTGCCAATGAAGAAATGGAAATGGATAAGTTTAAGGTAGGAAACGACCGTTTTGTGGAAAGCAAAAGGGAAAGCTACCGCTATATGGGTCTTTACCACTCCGGGCTGGGCGCTTTCACTACCTTTATCAGCGTCATTGTGATTGCGGTAGGCGCCGTATTCATCACCACAGACCTGATTTCCATTACGGATTTGATTACTTTTCTTCTTTATATTAATAACTTTACCGAGCCCATTAAAAAGCTCATCAACTTTACGGAGCAGTTCCAGAACGGCGCTTCCGGCTACACACGCTTTCTGGAAATTCTGGACATTCATCCCGACATCACAGACCGGGCGGACGCAAGGGAACTTATGAACGCAAAGGGTGATATCACCTTTGAAAACGTGTTTTTCCATTATGAAGAGCACTCTGAAACCGTGCTTTCCAATTTAAATCTGCATGTGAGGGCCGGTCAGTACATTGCGCTGGTGGGAACCTCCGGCGTGGGAAAATCCACGCTCTGCAGTCTGATTCCAAGATTTTATGATGTTTCCTCCGGCCGCATATTGATTGACGGCGGAGATATCCGTGACTATACCTTAAAGAGCCTTCGGAACAATATCGGCATCGTACAGCAGGATGTATACCTCTTTACCGGAAGCGTAATGGATAACATCCGTTATGGAAATCCCCATGCAACCGATGCGGAAATCGTGGCCGCCGCCCAGAACGCCAACGCCCACGAATTTATTATGAATCTTCCCGAAGGATACGACACCAATATCGGCCAGAGGGGCGTCAAGCTCTCCGGCGGTCAGAAACAGCGTCTTTCTATAGCCCGGGTTTTCCTGAAAAATCCACCTATTCTCATTTTTGATGAAGCCACCTCCGCGCTGGATAATGAAAGTGAAAAGGTGGTACAGGAATCCCTCGAAAAGCTGGCCAAAAACCGCACTACCTTTGTCATTGCCCACAGGCTTTCCACCATCCGCAATGCGGAAAAAATACTGGTGCTTTCCGAAAACGGGATTGCGGAAAGCGGAAACCACGAGGAGCTTCTTGCAAAGGATGGGATTTACGCGGAGCTTTATAATATGCAGTTTAAGAGTAAGGCGGATTAAATTTTTTTAATCTGCCTTAATACAAACATACTTCCCAGCATACATAATCCTGCGCCGAACAGGAAAGTGGTAAAAAGGCTTTTTTCCGCCAGGGTTCCAAAAGCTATGTTGGTTCCGGCGCCGACGCTGTCGATTATTACGGCGTTGACGCTTAAGGCTGTGGCTCTGTTTTCGGCGTGAATCTGTCTGTTCTGCAGTTCTGTCTGCAAGGGCTGGAATAGACTGAAAGCAATCCTAAGCGTCAATATCCCTATGACGGTAAGCCACGGACTGTCTGTAACTGCCAGCAAAATACAGGAAATGGCGGCAACGGCATAGAGAAAAACGGTAAGCCTGAAATCCCCCAGCTTCTTTGTCAAGCCGAAAGACCATGCCCCACACAGGCCGGCAACCGTCACCAGAATGTAAATGTATCCCATGGCGGAGATTGTAAGCCCACATCTTTCATACTGTAGCTGACTTAAAAACACGGTTACGGTCTGATGCGTCTCGTTGAGAAGGGCAATTCCGATAAGGAATAAAAGAATATTCTTATTTTTGAATATCTGTTTCAACGGCAGCAGCAAACTGTCCGTACCCGAAGCCTTTTCTTTTTCTCTTTTAACCTCCGTCAGCCCCATAGCAAGCAGCGCTGACAGGCCATAGCTGATAACCGTCAGAAAACCGGCCAGACGGTAATTGCTTCCCACAAACAGCGAAAACAAAAGCGACGCAAAAAGTAGTCCCGCAGTTCCCAGACTGTTGTAAATTCCAAACACCTTCTGGCTTTCGCCTTTTTTGCAGGAAAGATAAAGAAATGCGCTGTCCACGCCGGAAAGCCCGGCAATCACAACGCTGAGCATCACTCTTTCCAGAAGAAACCCGCCAAAACCCGATGCCTGCCAGAACACGATTTTAGAAAGAAAGTAAAGTACGCAGCAAAATAAAATCGTTCGTTTATATCCGATTTTATCAGCAATCATTCCCCAGGGAAATTCCAGAAGAAGACACAAAATGAGAGAAATGCTTTCAATTATGGTAATCTGTAAAACAGACACGCCCTGGGCCTGACGATAAAGCGTGGCAATCGGTCCGTAAAACACCATGCCCTGCAAAAGCCCGATGGCGTACATAAGATATATATTTTTGTTTTTCATAAGAGATAATTATCCTTTCCAAATTTAAAATGCAACAAATACAGGCCAGTCTGTAAAACAGGCTGGCTTATTTTTCCGCTGTAAATGTTGTTTTAAATTGGAAAATGCATGATTGATACCTCTTATCAGAGTTTCCTGTCAATATCTTTAAAAATAGCAGTAGTTCTGTTTTTCCCTATTTTATCATATGAAAATTATTTTATCAATCCACGGCCCCAAATGAAAATACATAAGCTGCCATACCTCGCCTCTTACTCAATCCACCTCACCACATCCCCCTTCCCAATCTCCTTATCAGACGAAACAATAATCCTGCTGTCCTCGTCAAGGGCTTCCGTCTCGATTGCCACCCAGCTTTCGTTTTTATCCAGAACCTTTACATTGACCTCTTCCACATAATATTCCTCTCCCAGTATACCTTCCCGCTGTTTCAGAACGTACACAAAGGTCCTTTTGTCCGATGTTGTTACTACTGCCAGCGGTGAAACGCAGTATCTGTGCTTCTCCCCTCTCTCCGCGCGCTTTAATACGCCGGAGAGACCGGGAACCCATTTCCCGTTTCCGGAATTTCCGTCCTCGGACAGACTGATAAGAGTCTCAAAACTGCCGGGCATGGTCTGGCTTTCCGAAATATAATCAATGGTCACCTCTATCTCTTTTCCGCTTCCGTCCAGTTTGACCGTAGCCTCGTCCCCATAACCTATATATTTTCTCTGCTCCTTGTCAAATACTACCTTGAACTGGCAGGGAATGCTGTCGTCTGTCAGCATCATAGCCGCCGAATCCGGTATCCTGCTGCCTGCCTCCACATAAATGCCGGTAATCATGCCCCCGGTTTTAGCCGTAATGATTCCCTCATTATTCAATATCTCCTGATAGTCCGCAAGTCCCGACTGTAAAAGCCTGATTTCTTCTCTGGCAACCGCAACGGAGGAATCCGCATTTTCCGGCAAAAGCGTATCTTCAACGGCTCTCTGCGCATCTCTCATCGCATTGTCCCTGTCTCTTTTCGCATCCGCTTCCGCATAGGCCGCATTTTGCAGCGCATCCTTAAGCTGCTCTCTTTCCTCTTCCCCCAGCCCGTTCATTCTCTCCTCTATTTCCTCGTCGCTAAGTCCGTCGGTATCTCCGTAGATAGCGTCCTCCAAATCCTCCATTGCCTGCGCATACTGCTCCGCGGCCCTTCCGACTTCCGTATCTTTTTGTCTGGCGGCCGCGTCGTAATCCTCTCTTGCTCTCTTTTCGTCCAGTTCTTTCTTTTGCCGGGCAATCTCTTCATTCTCCAAAACCGCGTTTATCTGTAACTGGAGTTTACTGATTTGGGACTGCTTTTCCGCCATAATTTCCTTTAAATCCTCCAAATCAATCCTGAAAAGCTCGTCTCCTTCCTCCACTTTATCTCCTGCCTGAACGGATACTTCCTTCACCCGAATCCCTAAAGGCGCGTTAACCGCCTGTCTGCCGCCCTCCACAACAATGCCGTCGGCCTCCACGATATGTTCAATATACTTTTCCTCCGGTGAAACGGTACTGACTACAGGAAGCTTTGTGGTGTAATAACTTTTTGAAATCACCGTACAAAGCCACATGGCGCCCATAAATATTACAAAGCCTGTCATTATCTTTTTTTTAAACATCCTTATCCTCCTACTCTTTCAAGCCCGAGTAAATAATCCCCTGCTCCAGATAATCCTGCCCCAAAATAAATACGAACGCAGCGGGTATCAGAGTAATGACGGAAGCGCAAAAAGCAAATCCCGCCCTCTCCCAGGTTATTTCCGGTAGGTACAAAGACAAAGGCCAAAGCGCCTTGTCGTCCAGAAAAGCCATAGGCTGCTCCATCATATTCCAGTATTCCAGAAACCCAAGGACCAGAGCGGACAAAATACCGCTTTTTCCAAGGGGAAGCCCTATTCTGAAAAACAGAAACCTTTCCGTTGCGCCGTCCACTCTTGCCGCCTCAAATAGCTGCATGGGGATTGCCCGAAAGCCTCCGTAACACAGAAAGACAGGAAAGGTGGAAAACACGGCCGGTAAAATAACGGCGTTCTGGGTATTTAACAGGGAAAGCCTGTTTAAAACCAGATAACTCGAAAGCATTGTCACCTGAAACGGCAGAAGCATCAGTACCACATAGAGCACAAAAAGCAGCTTTCCAAAGCGATTCTGATAAACGGCAAAAGCCCAGGCCGCCGGTACTCCGACAAGAAGCTGTCCTGCCAGAATACACAGTACCATTTTTACAGAATTCCAGAAAAGGACAAAAAACTGAGGCGACAGGAAAAGAAGCTTTCCGTAACTGGCAAAGGAAGGAAAATCCGGCACCAGCCGCCAGCTAATATACCGGAAGGCTTCCCCGGCCCCCCTCTCCCTGAAAAGCGGCTGCAAAAGTTCCTCCAGCTCATACTGGTCCATCACAGAGCCTGTAATGAGAAGCAGAACGGGAAGCGCGACTAAAAGCCCCGGAAGAAGAAGAACGGTACCCGATACGCCTTTTCGTATATTCTCCGTTATTTTCAGGTTTATTTTTGTTTCTTTCATTTCACCCTCCATACCCTTTATCCGTAAATTTACCCTGACAAAATATATGCCGTAATTTCCGGTCAGGTCTCCCTGTCCCAGGCCCGCTGAAGCAGTAAAATCACCAGAAGCAGAAAGCCCCCTGTACACACTGCCGCAGCCGCCATTTTATCAAATTCCAGATTGACAAACCAGTTGTTAAACAGGTGCTGAAGCAGATAAATACTCTGCTGAGGGTACGCGCCCGCCACCAGATACGCTTCCCTGTAAATTTTGAAGGAATTTAAAAAGGATAGAATAACAATTGTATAAAGGCTTCCCTTCAGATTAGGAAGAACAATATACAATATTCTCTTAAATCCACCGGCTCCGTCTACTCTGGCTGCGTCAATAAGGTCTGTGGAAATTCCCAGGATTCCGGCCAGCCACAGAACCACCGTATATCCGGCATTTTTCCATATATAGCTGCAAACAAGAACCCAGAACGCCGCTTCCGTTCCCAGATAATCCGTATGTATCTCTCCCCATAATCCTGTCCATTCCCCAATTCGGGCAAGGAACAAATTAAGGAAACCTTCCTTATAAAAGGTCATCTTCCATACCATAACTATTGTGGCCGTGGGCATTGCCAGAGGAAACAGGTAAACTGCTTTTATCAGTCCGGCATTTTTCAGTTTGCTTAAAGGCCAGGCGATTAAAAATCCGATAAATACCAGAAGCGGGATACAAATAAGGGTAAAACGGAGCGTGCTTTTTACCGCAAGCAAAAAAGCCTGATTACCGAAAATCGTCCGGAAATTTGCCGCTCCGATAAATTCTCCCGTCACCGCCGTGGTAAAGGACCTCTTAAACACATCCATAAACGGCAAAATCACAAATATGAATACCCCCAGAAAACTGGGAGCCATAAAAATGAAGAAATTTCTCCACTTTTTACTTTTTCTCACAGATTACCTCCAAACAGGGGAGCTGCCAATGGCTGACAGCCCCTCCTTTTTCTATTCGGACATATAGATGGCGATACTTTGTTCTATTGCATTTACCGCTTCCTCAAGGCTTTTCTTTCCCTTAAAATACTCCGCGCCTTCGACATATACCGCCTCTTCAATTACAGTATCCTCAATGTAAGGCGTTTTGGCTCCTTCTATCCATCCGTTCAGAATCTCCATCTGCTCCGGCTCCATCACATAAATATTGAAAGTGTATTGCAGTCCGTCCCCGGTTGAGAGTCCGAGAATGCTGAATATTCCCTCTTCGCTGATATACTCCTCGTTTACTTCAAAGCTCTTTTTAAGTGCCTCCTTATGGACAGCAAGCCCATAAAAAAGATTTTCCTGATTTTCTGCTCCCAAAAGCACCTCTATCATCTTTTTGGCCATGTCAATATTAGGAGAGGAAGCGTTAATTCCCACCAGTGTCTTCGGCAAAAATACGCTGCTATTCATACCGCTCATAGCTCTTATCACGTCGTCTTCATACCCTTCCACTTTATTCACGGAAAACAACTCACTGACACCATGAGGATAATAAACCGTACCCATATTGATGGCTTTATCCTCCATCAGATAGCCGATGCAGTCGACTACTCTGAAATAATCGGAATTTTCTCTTGGTCCTCCATAGAAGGACGAAAATCCTCTGTTTTTATTATTATATTGTTCTATATATTCCTCCGGTATTCCCTCAAGCTCCGCGTCATAAATCCTCTTGCACTGGCTTAAAAATTCCTTAACAGCTTCCCTGTCAAGGGTTCCTTCTTCCGTTTTCCAGGAGGGAGATGAAACCATGGAAAACATTCGCATAATGCCTTTTTCTGAATAAATCTGCAAAAGGGACTTTCCGGGATTATCTTTTCTCATCGTTTCCATGGTATCGGCAATTCCTTTTAAATCCGTCATTGCCCCCACATATTTTTCCTTTCCCTCTATAATAGGAAGCTGAATCTCGCACGGAATCATATAAATTTTTCCGTCTTTCCTGAAAGCGTCCACAATATTTCCAAATAGCTCCTGCTCATTGATACAGCCGCTTAAATCCATAAGAAGGTTTTTCTCTATATAGGAATCTACAGGCATATTATCCAGTATGAGAATATCCGGCCCCTCGCCAGCCATAATCTGTGTGTTCAGCTTCTTTAACGCGTCGTCTCTTGTAACGGAGCTTTCCTGTTCTATTCCCACCTCATATTCCACATAAACCTCCGGATTAGCGGTCTGAAAAAGATTTACTGCCTGACGCATGGTGTCATTTTCTTTCAGGCTGTATACCTTAAGTCTTTCGGTGGGAACGGTGGGAATATCCGGATTATAGGTCAGGCGTACCAGATTATTTCCGCTGAACAGTACCAGAAATTCATTGTCGGGCAAAGCCGTCATTCCTCTGATTAAATTGTTGGGATTGCTGAAGCTGGAAAGATTTCCGTCCACCAACTGTTCAATGGAGCTCCCGCCAATCACATGGCGGTACAGTCCCTTGCTGCCGCCGATATAAAGGGCTCCGTCCTCCCCTCCGAAAAAGAATACGTCAAAACAATCCTGGGTGCTGTAATTCCTGTCTCCATAATTTTCACTCAGGAAATCGGATAAAACCTCATCCGTTATATATTCTTCCTTCTCCAAATCATAAAGAACCGCTCCGTTACCATAACTTCCTCCGTCTATTATCATTAAACTGCCTGCAAACCCTATCTGGTCAGGCCGCCTTTCCAGTGTGAGGAACTTCTCCGCAACGCCCTCCTCATTTACCTCATATACGATATCCCCAAAGGTTGTTATGAAAACTCTCCCGTTATCTGAAATCCAGATTTTATAAGGATAATATTCTTCTTCCGAAACTTCAATCTGAACGGGAATCCTCGTTCCGTCCGGTTTTACCACGAGACATTTTTTCTCTGTGTTGTCCTCATAGCCATCATCGTCATTTTCTTCTTTTTCATCCTCATCTACGGCTTCGTCTTCATCTCCCGTGCTTTCTTCTTCGCTGTTTCCTTCGTTTTTTTCCTCTGCCGCCATATCTTTCGGAACACTGTAAATCATCCCTCCGGTGCCGTCCGCCCCATAGGCGACATCCATTATATAGCTTTCTTCTTCCTGTGCTTCCGTCTGCCATTCCTGGGATTCATCAGACCAGCTTACGCCGTTATCCTTTGACACAATCCTGTGAGGTCTTCTGTCACAAACAACTATCGTTCCATCCGCCAATCTTACAATCTCCTTCGATTCGGAACAATACTCCGACATATCTGTGGAGGTCTCCACATACCGTCCCATGGCGTTACTGTCCGCTGAGTCCGGCGTATCTTTGCCTTGCTCTCCACCTTCCTGTTTTTTATCAGTGCCATCCGTCGTTTGATTCGTCTGTTCTTTGTTTTCTGTACTTTCTGTCATTTTGGTACCGCAGCCTGTAAAAACAGACACTGCCATGGCAAACACCAGAATCACTGCCAGTATTTTTTTGTGTTTTTTTATTTGATGCAGCATCCTGCTCCTCCTTCCTGTCACGAGTAAATAAATTCATTGATAAACACTTCATCCGCCAGAAATTCTTCCCCTTTGGCATCCATTTTTCCCTTAAGTTCCAATATGGATTCTTTCCTGATATCCGAAAAAGCTCCTTCCTTTTCCGTGACTTCCTCTCCGGCATTTTTCACGGTTTTAATCTGGAAATCAGTATTCTCCGTAAAATAAACGGTAATCAGTTCCTCTCCCCCAGAGCCTTCTCCTACCATAATAACGGCTGTTTCCCCACCTCCTTCATATTCCTCTGTAAAAATTTTACTGACCACCACAAAGTTATCCTTTTCATTGATTTCCTTCACCACGCCTTCAAAGGAGTCCTCCGCCTGACTTTCTCCACTGCTGCCGCTTTCATTTTCGTCCCCTCCCCCGACATCGTTTTCATCATTCCCACTGGCATTATTTTCATCATTTCCCTCTGCGTTGTTTTCGCCATTCCCCTCGGCGCTGTTTTCGTCATTCTCACTGGTGTTGTTTTCAGCTTCCTCCTTATTTTCGTCCTCTTCAAAACTGTCGTCATCCTGCACCGGCGTAACGATACCTTCAGTCTCTACCAATTGTTCCTTTTGACCTCCGCATCCTGTTACTGAAATCAGGCAAACGGCAATCCATAGGGCTGCTTTTTTTCTTTTCATTACTATTCACTCCTCCTTTTTACTTCTAAACCGGACGGATATTGTTTCGTCCTCTGTTTTCTGTAATATAGCAGGCAAATCTCTAAAATGTCTCTAAAAACAAATTCATGTAATAAAAAAATTAATCTTGGAGATAATTTAGAGATTTTTTTTAGAAATTTATGATAGAATACTATAAAAATGACTGAACGATAACTTACATGCCAGGGCTAAAAAAGCAGGCTTTTGGCAGCACGGGAGATTTATATGAGAATTTTACTTGCAGAAGACGACAAAGAATTAAATCAGACCCTTACAATTTCACTGGAACTGGAAGGCTTCACCGTCGATTCCTGCTATGACGGCGAAGAAGCTCTTTTTTATGGAGAGCAAAATATCTATGATGTGATTCTTCTTGACAGAATGCTTCCCCATATGGAAGGAACTTTAGTTCTCACTAATCTTAGAAAAAAGAAAATTACCACACCGGTTATTCTCATAACCGCTCTCGGCACTCTTTCCGATAAAGTGACGGGTCTGGATTTGGGAGCCGACGATTATCTGGTAAAGCCTTTTGCCTTAGAGGAACTTCTTGCCAGAATCCGCTGCGTTACCAGACGTCCCTCGGCATTAAATAATAACGGCGATATTCTTCCTGTCTCCGACGTTATCTGGCACATGAACGAAGACCGTCTGGAAGGCCCCGCCGGAAGTTTTACGCTCTCCAAACGGGAAGCCTCCCTTATGGAAACATTTCTGCGCAGAAAAGGCCAGACTCTGTCAAGAAATCTTCTCCTTCTTAAAGTGTGGGGTCCGGACAGCGATGTGGAGGAAGGAAATCTGGATAACTATATTCATTTTCTCAGAAGACGCCTTAAAGGCACCGGAAGCATTCTGCAGATTAAAACCATACGGGGAATCGGTTACTGTTTACAGGACTCTCCGGAATAGAGGCTGCCATGTATAAAAAAGTACATTTACAGTTAACGCTCCTTTTCACGGGAATTGCCGCCGCCATTATGATTATCATGTCCCTGTGTTATCTCTATGTATCAGAGAGCGGACTTTACAGAAATCAGTACAATTCCTTTAAAAACGATATGAATACCATTGCCACCAATCTGGAGCAGATGTCCGTTATTTCCATGCAATGGCTCTCCAAAATGGAGGCGCAGGGAAGCTATACCTTTTTTGTCCTGGATAACGGCGCCCCTTTTCTTTACAACCAGCTTACGAAAGCCGCCGATTCTCAAAAATATATTATTATGGAAGAATGTCTGGACGCCTATTATAATACGTTTTCCTTTTCCGAGGCGGGCGTTATAGCTTCCCCTTTCCTTTCCTATCATGTGGAGTATCAGTTTATTTCACCTTCCACAAAAGAAAAATATTTTGGCAGTGTTATTTCCATAGAAAAAGGAAACTCCCTGCTGCAGATAATCGTCTTTTCACCGATGAAATTTCTGGAAAAGCAGATTTCCGGACAGCGTTACCGGTTTATCCTGATTGACCTGACCGCTATCCTTCTTCTTGCCGTTTTTTCCTGGTTTTTTACCGGAAAGCTTCTTCATCCTATCCTGGAAAGCCAGCAAAGACAGGCCCGCTTTATATCCTCCGCTTCCCATGAGCTTCGCACGCCTCTGGCAATCATTATGTCCTCTCTGGACTGCTGCCAGAATTCGAAGACGGAGAATCCCCAAAGATTTTTAAAAACAATCAGGCAGGAAAGCGTCCGTATGTCCTCCTTAATCAACGACATGCTTGTCTTGTCCGAGTCAGACCAGCATCTTCCTGTCCGGAAAAAGCCCGTGGAACTGGACACCTTACTCATTAACTCTTATGAAGCTTTTGAATATCTGGCAAAGGAAAAAGAAATCGCGCTTTCCGTTAACCTGCCGGAAGATATGCTTCCTCCCTGTTCCTGCGACCCCGACCGTATCAGCCAGGTAATTTCCATATTGATTCATAACGCCATCAGCTATACACCAAAGATGGGAAAAATAGATTTGTCTCTTTCTTATGACAAAAAATGCTTTTTTCTTTCCGTAAAAGATAACGGAATCGGAATTTCCGACGAGGATAAGAAAAAAATATTCGACAGATTTTACAGAGCGGAAAAAGCCCGTAACACTAAAGGACACTTCGGACTCGGTCTGTCAATCGCTTATGAGATTGCAGCCTCCCATAACGGAAGTATTTCCGTTAAAGACGCTTTTCCCAAAGGGACTGAATTTGTGGTTGTTTTACCGGAAG
>OFFW01000375.1_pt1 | contig 33213 bp, 26 predicted proteins | sample 1521501 | NCBI WGS metagenome assembly OFFW01 (sample SAMEA3504107, study PRJEB24116) | mouse gut metagenome | biome: mouse gut; feature: mouse-associated habitat; material: faeces | place: Denmark | collected 2011
AAAAAAAACCCGCCAGTCCTAACGTAATGCCGGCAAGCACCCCCAGAATCGTTGACATAATTCCCTTTTCAGTATGCTTCTTATTGGTAAAAATAAATCCCTTGTCTCTCAGCATCCTTTTCCTGCCCCTTCCGCCGGCCCGGACACGGCTCCGGTCTCCGGTTATCCTGTTTCCCGGTTCTATCAGGTTCCGCGCCATACGGCGCGCACAATGGCTCTGTCAGAAAAAGGCACCCCTGTAAGGGAATGCCCTTTTTTTTAAAACAATATCTTTGACCTGTGGGCCAGCAGCTTCGAGCCCCCTATAATCATCAGTATACCGCAGACAATTCCTGTCACCAGAGCCACAACGCCTACCGCGATGCTCATTGCCCCCGCCCCGCTCATTGTTTTATAAACCTTTTCTTCCATACTGCCTCCTTTCCGCAGCCTCGCGGCCGCTGTCAAATGTTTTTTCCGGCGCCGTACTTCTCATAATACCCATCAATGGATTTCTTTATCCCGTCATCAATATAAATTTGCCCCTTGTATGGCTTATTATACAGATATTCCACCACTTCTCCCATATTTACAATGGCGTTTGCCTCAAAGCCGTATTTCTCTTTGATTTCCTCCAGAGCGCTTTTGTCTGTCTGCCCCTTTTCCATCCGGTTCAAAGAAACCATCAGCCCTTTTATCTCCACGTCCGCCTGGGCCTTTATAACCGGATATGTCTCCTCAATGGATTTGCCGGAGGTTGTGACGTCCTCGATTATCACGACCCTGTCCCCGTCCTTTAGCTTACTGCCCAGCAAAATTCCCGTATCGCCGTGGTCTTTTACTTCCTTTCGGTTGGCGCAGTAGCGGATTTCCTTGCCGTAGAGCTCGCTGATTGCCATGGTCGCGGCCACGCAAAGCGGTATTCCCTTATAGGCCGGTCCGAACAGCACGTCGAAATCAAGACCGTAATTGTCGTGGATTGCCTTTGCGTAATATTCGCCCAGCTTACGGAGCTGTGTGCCGGTTACGTATCCCCCGGCATTCATAAAAAAAGGAGATTTCCTTCCGCTCTTTAACGTAAACTCACCGAATTTCAGCACCTGGCTGTCTACCATAAATTCTATAAATTCCTGCTTGTAGCTTTCCATAACCGTCGAAACCTCCTGTATGAACTTTTAAATTTCTTCCATAGTCTACCATAAAACCGCGGGTTTTTCAATTGGTTTCAGGGTGGTGTATTCGTTTTAATTTGCAGAGTGAAAGATTTTGGCAGCGTCCCTCTTTCGCCGGCACAAAAACCGGTATGCCATGACGATTATCCGTCACAACATACCGGTTAATTTACCGCTCTTTACGGAAGGCTGTTTCCCGCCGAAAGATAAATTTCATACCACTCTTTCCTTGTCAGTCTGAGGTCCGCGGCTTTCGCCAACTGTCCGATTCTCCCGGCGCTGGTAGTTCCCACAACTGTCTGTCTGATTCCCGGACAACGCAGAATCCATGCGATGGCAACGGCGGCGTTCGTCACGCCGTATTTTTCCGCAAGCATGCCAAGAACTCCGTTCAGCTCCGGGTATTTTTCATTTTCCAGAAAAGTGCCTTCAAAAAATCCATACTGCAGCGACGACCACGACTGTATGACAATATCGTTTATCCTGCAGTAGTCGAGAACGCTGCCGCTTCGCATCTGCCCGCCTCCGGAAGCCATATTCACGTTTACGCCTTCGTCGATAATGCAGGTATGCGCCGCGCTGAACTGAAGCTGATTGACGGCAATTTTTCCTTTATAATACTTTTTTATCAACTCAATCTGCATGGGATTCATGTTGCTGACGCCAAATTCCCGGACCTTTCCGGCTTCCTTTAACGTGTGCATGGCGTCCGCTGTTTCTTCCGCCTCCATCAGAATATCTGGCCGGTGCAAAATCAGCAAATCAAGATAATCTGTGCGCAGCCTTTTTAAAATCCCGTCCACAGATTTTAGGATATGTTCCCCCGAAAAATCATAATACCCTTCCCGGATTCCGCATTTAGACTGGAGAAATATCTTTTCTCTCAGCTCCGGTTTTTCCGCCAGCAATGAGCCGAAAAGCTCTTCGCATTTCCCTCCGCCATAAATATCCGCATGGTCGAAAGTATTAATCCCCGCATCCAGTGCCGATTCCGCAAGTGCCTGAATTTCTTTCCGGCCAAGGCTGCCGATTCGCATGCATCCGATGACAATTCCCGACGCTTTTACGCTTTTGGGACTGATTTCAATATAATTCATATTTATAACCCTGCTCCTTTCCGCATGGCTTTTATGGAACAAGAATATTATCGCGAAAGACTTTTTCCAGATAATCCGCTCCCTCGCCGGACACCTCCCGGTTTGCAAAAGGCCCTGACGGCGCGCAATACCCGGCGTCTATTCCGTAAATTCTCTTTAATAAGAACTTGATTCCCGGCATATTTCCGATATCCGCCCTTCTGTAAGCCTCCGCCACTTCGTTCGCCTTATACTGCAGATTCCGCGCCTGCCCATAATCCCCTTCTTCCATAGATTTGCGCATCCGTTTATAATGATAACACGTAACTGCCTGAAGCGCACCAATATTTCCGTCGGCTCCCATTAACTGCGCACAGAGGGCCACCTCCTCCACACCGGTCAGAATGTTAAGTTCGGGAGCATGTTTTTTAAATCTTTCCAAAACATAAAAATTTGTGTCCGTAAATTTTATTCCTGCAAATGTAGGCACCGCTTTCATGGCCTCCAATATTTCCGCCGGGTGAATTTCATTTCCTCCTGTCAGTGTCCTTCCGCCGTCTACCCAGTAAATATAAAAAGGGATACCAGGCGCCGCTTCGGATATTCTCTTAAAATAACTGACGTTATCATTCAGTGAAGAATTTCTGGATATTCCCACAGAGGATACCGCATAGGCCCCATGGCCGGCGGCATGTGCCGCAAGCTCCACGGAATCGTCCAGATTGCTGTTGTATCCCACATGTACAAGAACCGGAAGCCTGTTCTTTGCCGCCGCCAGAACGGCTTTTGTCCACAGCATTCTCTTTTCTTTTGACAGATAAGCGCCTTCTCCTGTCCAACCAAGCATATACAGCCCGTCTGCCTGCTGCTTTATGTACAAATCAATCAGCGCCTCTGCAAGTTCTGTTTTAATGTTTCCCTCCTTATCCATCGGCGTAACAAGCGCCGGGAGGACTCCTTTTAACATATTCATTTTTCTAACCATGCTCCTCTCCAAAGCCCGGAGACTTTGCGCGCAGCACAAATCCCCAGATTGAAAATTTTTAATTTAAATCTATTGTTTAATACCGGATACCGCCACACTGGCCACAATATATTTCTGCAGGAACAAAAACATAATCGCCAGCGGGATTGCGCTCAAAACAGCGACGGCCATTCTGGGGCCGTAATAAACGCTGTCCTGCTGCGCGTTGAAAAGTGCCACGCCCACGGAAATTACCTGTTTGGAGGAATCTCTGATAACCACCAGCGGCCAGAGATAGGCGTTCCAGTGCGCAATCGCCTGCAAAATTCCGAGAGTGGCCATAACCGGTTTGGACAATGGCAGAATAATACTGAAAAATACCCGCCACACACCGCCGCCGTCAAGATATACCGACTCCACCAGAGAATCGGGAAGCGCGGCAATGTTCTGTCTCGCAAAAAATATTCCGTATACATACGCAAACTGACCGAGAATCAGGGGAAACCAGGTGTTTAACATTCCCCAGTTGCGGTACTGGATAAACAGCGGAACCATCCTCGATTCAAATGGCACCATCATCACAGCCAGCATAAAAACATATAAGAATTTCTTTCCCCAGAATTTGCCCTTTGCAAAGGCAAATCCGCACATCATTGCAAAAAACACGGAAACAAAGGTATTCACCGCCGTCACAAACAACGTGTTCAAATAATACCGCGGCAGGTCAATCAGTCTGGCAGCCGCCTTATAGTTAAAAGTTGACAGTTCATGCGGCAGCCAGGAAAATTCCGGAAGCGCGGTGGTAGCCGCCCTGTCAAAAGACAGGACGACCGCCCACCACACCGGGGTTAAGACAATCAGCAGCAAAGCCGCCAGTAAAGTTATGTTGATAATCCGCCTTATTTTTCCTTTTGTCATCAATTACTCTCCTCATCATTCAGGAATCCCGTCATTTTGACATTAATCATCGTGAAAACGAATACCAGGGCAAATAATATCATTGACCCGGCGGAAGATATTCCAAAATTGGGAACTTCAAAGCTGAACTGATAAATATACATCAGAATCGTCTGAAGCGTTCCCCCGGGAAGTCCGGCAGAGCTGTTCGTCCCCAGAATATACAAATCCGTAAATCGGGATAAGCCGTTGATTACCCCCGTCACCAGGAGGAAAGTAAAACAGTTTTTCATAAGAGGTATGGTCAGATACCGGATTTTTTTCCATGGCGTCGCCCCGTCAACCACCGCCGCTTCATATATTTCAGACGGTATCGACTGGAGGCTTGCCAGGTTGACAAGCATAGAATATCCGGTATTCATCCAGCACCAGAGAATGGTCGCCCCAAGCTTTGCATACCTCACATCCGAAATCCACCTGACAGATATTTCACGCCCTGTAATAAAACTTAAAAATGCATTTAACAATCCTCCATCCCCCTGCAAAACCGCCTGAAACATCAGAATTACGCTCACACCGGTAATTATATTAGGAAGATAAAATCCGATTCGGAAAAAACTCTGGGTTTTTCCTTTTCCCAGACTGTTGATAAAAACCGCCAGGAAAAATCCTAATGGAATTGTCAAAAGTCCCATTACGGTAAGCGCCATGGTATTCCACAAAGAACGCAGGAACTGGGACTGTCCCAGAAGCGTACGGTAATTTTTAAGCCCCACAAACTTTTCTCCGTATCCCACAATTGAGACATTGTACAGACTGTACGAAATGGTGTGTCCCATGGGAATGTAGACAAAAAGAACCAGTGCCGCAACGCTTATGATTAAAAAAGGATACCATCGCAACTGCTTTTTTAGTTGCATCTTCCAGTGCTTTTTATTGCTCATTTTATTCCTCACTCTTATTGTGTCGCCAGATACTCGTCCACGGTTTTCTGCATCTGATTTGCCGCTTCCGCGGGAGATATGGTGCCGTTTACAAGGTCGTGGGTAACAACTCCCAGCGAAGTAACAACCGGACCGAAACTGATATTGTTGTAATATTCTGTAGTGGAATTGCTGAAATCATCCGGCATCCCTTCCAGAGATGTCACAATTGCATTGGCCTTGTCTCCCATAATTTCTATAACAGAGCCCATTCCGTCAGGCGTATTGGGAATCTGCCCACAGTCAATTACCCACTTAACGCATTCCGGGTCAGTCACCATAAATTTGATAAATTCCCATGCCCACTCTTTATTCTTACTGGTATTGCAGATAGCCATATTATTGCAGCCCTTAAAGCTGGAGGGATTTCCTGCATGGCTGCCCTCCTCAATCACCGGCATCGGCAGAAATACAAATCTGTCGCTGATTCCCGCCGCGTCCGCCTCCTTGAAATGGGTAAACGCATCCTGGCTGTAGCGAATCGCGGTATCATTTTCAGCCGTAAGCTGGTTGGAGATATTCATGCCTTCCTTCACGTTCGAACTTGTATATGCTCCCAGGTCCTGAATCATCTGAAAAACCTTTTCCGTCTTTTCGTTCACAAAGTTTACCGTACTGTCCTCCACCGTCTTTCCGTACTGAAAAACCTTTGCATCATATGCGCTTGCTATCATCTGGTAATTGAAAAAACTGTTGTTGGCATTATCCATGGAATCCAGTTGAACGCCAAAGGTCTGCTTTCCTGTAACAGGGTCCGTTCCCGTCAGCTTTTCCGCCAGCGAAAGCATGTCGCTCCAGGTCCACGAAGCGTCGGGAACCTCTACGCCATAATTATCAAAAATCTGCTTATCCAGATAAGCAATCTGCGGCTGAAGGGTATAGGGGATTCCCGTAGTCGTCGCAATGCTTAAATCATTGACGTCAGTGGTTCTTCTGGTTTCCGTTGTATAAATTTTTTCCCGGAACTCCGAATCCGCCGCCAGAAAATCGTCCAGAGGCTCCACCAAAGCCGTGAGTGTTGCGCCGTGAAGTATCACATCAAGCTCTCCGCCCAAAGCAGCGGTCTGCACCGCCGACTGCCAGTTATCCCAGGGAGCCGCTTCGATTTCCAGATGGACGTTTGGATGAAGTTCATTCCATCTATCTTCAATTACCTCATATCCCGGCGTTTCAAGACCGGTAATCATATCAAGCGCTCCCTTTTCGCCCTGCGAAGCCAAAAGGCCGGGTCCAAAAAGATGCAGGGTAATTTCTTCATCCTCATTCAACGCGCTTCCCTCTGCGGAAGCGTTTCCGTCAGTACTTTCTTCTTCGGAAGCCGCATCTGTTACAGCCGTGTTTTCGGATGCATTGTCAGAACCCGCATCGCCGCCCGAGGCATTGCTTCCCTGACCGGAAGACCCGCAGCCAGATAATAATCCCATAACCAAAATCCCTGATAGCAGAATACTTGCCAGTTTTTTTCTTTTCATTATCTTCCTCTTTTCTGCGCTGCTTTCTGTGCGTTATGGAGTTTGCGGTTGCAGCGCAGACACAAACTCTTTTTCCTTAACCTACAATTATTTCATCCACAAAAGAAAATAATTCATTCTTTTCCGCTTCATTCAATTTTCTCTGCGGCCCTCGCATAGCGTCCGATTTTATGACGCCTTTCCGGCACAGCAATGCTTTGCATTTAGCCGCTTCCTTATCCGCCATTGCTTCGGCAATCAAAGACAGCCTCTCCTGCAGCGCTCTGCATTTTGCCGTTTCCTTCTCCTTGAATAAGCGGAACATTTCATTGATATCTTCCGAAAAAACATTGCAATTCCCTGAGACAATCCCGTCTACGCCGATTGCCAGCACCGGCAGCAGCATCTGCGCCGGTGAAACCAGAACCCGGAAACAATTATTTCTTATTCTTTTAAAAGACATCAATGTCAAAATATCAGAAACGCTGTACTTAATACCTATAATATTCTCACAGGCATCCGCTATTTTTTCCACCAGCGATGGCGACAGCCTGTTAACCGCCATTCCGGGTATTCCGTAAATATATACCGGAAAATCCTTCGGCACGCTTCCGGCCACGCGGATGTAGTAATCAAGCATTTCCCTGTCGTCAAGAGGATAATAGGTGGGCGTCAATATCCCTATCCCGTCTGCCCCCGCATGCCAGGCATCCATTGCAAGCTGTATGGAATCACGGGTCGGAAGGCCGCCGACCTGGGCAAAAACAGGAATCCGTCCCCGGGCGGCATCAACTACCGTCCTGACAATCCTCCTTCTTTCATCCAGAGTTAAATTCACCACTTCTCCGGTAGTTCCGCAAGGGTACAGCGCCGAACAGCCACAGCCGGTTAGATACTCCGTCAGCCTTTCCAGTGAGTCGAAATCCACGTCCTCTGATTCCGTCATGGGCGTTATCATAGGAACGCATGTCCCTGACATTGTTTTCAATTTTTCACCTCCGCTCTATGTTTTACACGTGAAATATATGTAAATTTACATATTTATTTTCACATGTAACAACACGTTTATTTTGTTATTCAAGTATATTATTTTACAATCTCTATGTCAATTGTTGTGTTTCACCAATTATTATCTATATTTTTTGTTCATTTCAACGTGTAAATTTACATATATACTTTTTTAAAAATATGGATATTCTTTATTTTTATGTGTAAATAAATTGCATTTTACACTTTTCACAAAGGTCATCTTGTGGTAACATTTTGGCTGAAACAATAACTCCGCAAAACGCTGCTTCGGTTGGCCGTATGCGGAAACAACATGGTTCGGAGGCTTTTATGAAAGGAAATCCCACACTAAATGACGTTGCCGAAATGGCAGACGTTTCGATTGCCACGGTATCCCGTGTCCTCAATCAAAACGGTTATGTATCTTCAGAAAACCGCCTGAAAATAGAGGCGGCAATTACCAAACTGGGATATCGGGGGCGTTCGTCCAATAAAACTTTCAAAAGAAAAAAAAGCAGGCTGATTGCCATTATCACAAGCACTTCCCGAGTGCATACATTTTTGCCCCGCTTAACTTACGCATTATCAATCGCCGCAAATCAGGCGGGATATTTTACCCTAGGCATTCACAGAAGCGCCGACAACGAAACGCTTCCCGAATTGGTGAACCTGGCGCTCGAAAACAATATCTGCGGAATGGTTTTCACGGATTTCAAGGATATTTCCGTCAATCCGCAGAATATTGATATCCTTTTACACTGCGGCGTGCCTGTTGTTTTAGTTGAGCGGGCAGTCTGTTCCGAGCTCAACAGCGTAAAAATAGATACCCGGCAGGGCGTCTACATGGCGGCACGGCATCTGCTTGACAGCGGACGCAAGAATATTATTTACATCAGCGCGCCCATCTCCGGCACGGTGGAACAGGACAGACTCGACGGCTTCCGCCAGGCTCTGCTGGAAAAAAACATTTCCGCCGACAACGGGCGTATCCATATCTGCAATTCCATGGCCCGCGAAGACTGTTATATGGAACTGGAAAAAATATTTAAACGGGGGCCAGCGCCGGACGGCGTTGTGGCATGGTCCGATGTATTTGGAATTGCGGCAATGCAATACTTTAACAGACACAAAATTAAAGTTCCGGAGGATGTGGCCGTGGTCGGATATGACGATTTTCTTGCCTCCCATGCGGTCCCTCCCATGAGCAGCGTGAAATCGCCCCTGGAAGATATGGCGGCAGCGGCCATCAATATTATTCACGAAAACAACCATTCCGGCGGCGAATTTTTTGCAAGGACAGTGGCGTTAACACCGAAACTTATCGTAAGGGAATCTTCCCGGATAAAATAATAACAAACGAACCGCATAACTGATAAACAGAGCCGGGAAACTTTTTTCCAAAAGACAGAGTAAATGGGTAACTTTTTATAACACTTGGATTTTTGAATTAACCGACAAATCCAAAATTCAGCAAAGGATATTTCAGATGAATAAAATAGACGCAAAAGGACTTTTATTAAGAATTTTTGTTCCCTCTGCAGTTTTGAGTTTGAGCTATTTGTTATTGGGACATTTTTGTAATATACCGTATATACTGCTCTTTTGCATTTTAGGGACATTTACATTAGTACCTATGGAATTGGGCGTGATTCTATCGGCAAGCAAAAAAGAATATGGAACTTATTCTCTTAAAAGCGCGTTTGCAGGGCAGGAGAAGATTGCAGTTTGGAAAATATTTGCAATTGCGTTTGTATTTTTCGGGATTGCAGGGTTGCTGTCTGTTTTTGTCGCGCCTGTTGAAAACCAAATATTCGCAACGTTGAGAAGGAATGTACTTGACAATTTACCGGTGGGATTTGACTGGACAAATTATGAATATATGAAATCATTTTCAAAGCCAATACTGATTTTGACCTGTGTATATTATGGTATCTTTAATGTACTGATTGGACCGATAACAGAAGAATTATATTTTAGAGGATATTTAACATCTCATTATAAAAAACAAAGTTCAATTACCCCAATGCTTATAGGCGTTTTGTTTTCACTTTATCATTTTTGGCTGCCTTTTAATAATGTATTTCGCACATTAGCATTTGTACCGGTTGCATATGTGGCATATAAGAAAAAGAATTTGCATATAAGCATATATTTTCATTGCTTATGTAACTTGTTTTCAGTAGCAGGATTTATATTGACTGTAATATGAAATACCAACAGTTTTATGCCTCATTTGAAGTGACGTTGAGTGATAGGGAGTAATCAGTATGAAATTGTATTACAATAATAATAGCGAAATATATCTTGCAGGCGTTCCGAGCAAACCTTATAATGAAAGAAAAGGAATGCTTTTGAAGGGATTGGTGTTAAATGGCTGTATATCTGAATACCGGCTCTGCACTGACGCTGTACAATCAATTGATAAACAGCGAATATTTTGTTGATAAATCCGACATTATCAGAGCGATAAATAAACGTATCCGAACCAACACAAAATACATCTGCATCACGAAGCCGCGCCGATTCGGAAAAACCTCCGTACTGAATATGCTTGGAGCCTATTACTGCAAAGCCGGCGATTCTCAATCAATATTTGATAATTTAAACATCAGCAGAAGCGTTGATTACAGAACTCATTTAAATAGTTACAACATCATAAATATGTCGCTGAACAGCCTTCCCGAAAACGGAAATACCTATGAAAATTATATCAATTTAATCAAAGATACCTTAAGAGACGACTTAATGGAAGCGTATCCTGCGTTCAGAGACAAAAGTTTCCGCAAAATATCCGATATGCTTACCGCCACCAATGATGAATTTATTTTTATTATTGATGAATGGGATTATATATTCAGTCACAATCTGTATACGGAAAACCAGGCCGACTTTCTGGAATTTTTAAGAGATTTGTTAAAAGACAGGCCATATGTCGCGCTTGCCTATATGACCGGTGTACTTCCCATCAAAAGGTACAGCACCGGCTCCGCGTTAAACATGTTTAAAGAATATACCATGTTAAACGACCCCTCCTTTGAAAAATATTTCGGATTTACAGAGGAAGAAGTTGCGGCATTGTGCAGGCAGCAGACCATATTGACTTTGGAGGATGTCAGCGAATGGTACGACGGATATCAGACCAGAGACGGAAGCCGCATTTATAATCCAAGCTCTGTTGTATGCGCATTGGAGGACGGCGTATGCAAAAGTTACTGGACTACCACCGGAAAAATGGATGAGGTTTTGTTTTTCCTGAAATACAATATCGACGAAGTGAAAGAAGACGTCATAAAAATGGTTAACCACATACCTGTTCGGCTTGAAATCAAAAAAGAGTATACTGCTGGTCAGGGACGCCCCGAAAACCGGAAAGAAATTTATGCCGCCATGATTATTTACGGTTTACTATCCTATAACGACGGAGAAATCAGGATTCCCAACAAGGAACTTATGTTGGAATTTGAAAGTTCTTTAGAGGACAGCGATTTTGACTATGTGGCGGAACTTGTAAAAAATTCCTGCATAGTATTAGACGCCACCTTAAGCAAAGACGGTAATGTTGTGGCTTCTTTTCTTCACAATATCCATAACAGCGAACTTCCAATACTCAAATATAATGACGAAAACAGCCTCTCATGTGTGGTAACTCTGGCATATTTATCAGCCAGAAATAAATATAAAATTGTGCGGGAAGAAAAAAGCGGCAAAGGGTTCGCCGATTTCATCTTTTATCCCAGGCGCCGCCAACTGCCGGGAATTGTTCTTGAATTAAAATCAGACGCCTCTCCCGAAACTGCACTTTCGCAGATAAAGGAGAGGGAATATTGTGCAAAACTCCGGGAGGAAAATGTCGAAAAAATCCTAGCCGTTGCAATCAGCTATGATTCCAGAAAAAAAGAACATCAATGCCTGATTGAAGAAATTCATTAAATCAACAAACAGAACTCAAATAAAAACATCCCTGCGGAAACTGCAATCCCAAAACACTTTTCCGCAGGGAATTTTTCTTTTTACGCTATCTATTTATACCCAAAATTCGAAATCTCACCCCACCGTTTTCTGAAATAGTGGGCCGCCAGCTTGGGCCGCCTGTCTCTGGTAAGCAGGCCCTTTTTGTTGCCGTCCGCTCGCATGCATCCCTGAATGGTAGCGAAATCCGCAAAATTCCAAACCTGCTCCCCGATGAAAAACGCTCTCTTATCAAAGGCGTCGCTGTGCATTTTGTAATAATCCATCTGGTATTCTTCGCTGAACATTTCCGGCACGCAATTGTGAACGCCCGGAATCGCGTCGGCGCCGTATTCCGTCATCATCACCGGCTTGCCGATTTTTTCCCAGAAATCCAGCTCCATGTTAAGGGCATAGGAGGCCGCCTCCAGGTCCCCCGAAAGATTGTACCACCCATAGTACCGGTTCAGACACACCACGTCCATGGTGCGGGTGACAATGTCATTTTCATAATGATTCTGACAGCACACAAAGGTAACGGGTCTTTTCTGCGGGTCAACGCTGTGGGTAAGCTCATACAGGGAATGCCAGTAGTCATAGGCCGACTGTGGAAAATGCTCCGTGTCCGGCTCGTTTCCCATGGACCACATTACCACGCAGGGGTGATTTTTATCTCTTGCCACCAAATCCCTGATAACCTCCTCGTGATGTCCTTTCACGCCGTAAGTCTGATAAGGGTCATGGGCTCCCCCTCCATTGATGCCAACAGCCGGGGTTTCGTCGATGATAACAATCCCTTCCCTGTCGCAGAGTGCGTACATTTCCTCCGCATAAGGATAATGGCTGGTGCGGAAAGAATTGGCGTTCAGCCAGTGTATCAGGTTGATGTCCTTCACGTCCAGACATACATCCAATCCTCTCCCATGGAAAGGCGAATCCTCGTGCTTTCCAAAGCCTTTGAAGTAAAAAGGCTCTCCGTTAATCAGAAAAGAGCTTCCCTCCACCTTCACCGTGCGGATGCCAAAGCTTTCCTCATAGATATCCCCGCCGTAGGTAACCTCCGCTCTGTACAGATAGGGCGTACCCGGAAAGGGCCACCACAGTCTGGCATCGGGAATCGTTACGGTTCCCTCTCTGCCTGCCGCCGACGCCACGCAATTTCCGTCTTCATCCAGAATTTTTACGGCAACCTCCTTATCCGAATGCGCACCGCCGGTACGCACCTCATAGCTGACGATTCCGTCTGTCCCGGAAATGTCCGGAACCAGCACAATATCTTCAATATAAGACGCCGGCGTCGTATATATGCGGACAGGACGATGGATTCCCGAAAAGTTGAAGAAATCGAAGTTCGGGAAGTTCTGTTTTTTCCTCGCCTGCTTGGCGCTCTCCACACTGGGAATCCCCGGATTGTCCGAGCCGAAAAAGGCCACATCCTCATTTCCCACCGGCAGCGTGCCGTGATTTACCCGGTTATCCACCGCAACGCTAAGAAGCGCCTTTTCCCCCGCCGGTATCAAACCCGTAATGTCGATTTCAAAGGGCAGGAAGCCGCCTTTGTGGGTCAAAACAAGCCGCTGATTCAGATAAATTTTCGCATTGTGGGTGACGGCGTCAAAACGCAGCACTCTCCTCTCGTCTTTCATGTACGCGGGCACCACGATTTCTCTCTGATAACAGGCCCAGCCGTAATGGTGCCGGTAAGCCGGGTCGTCCTTCTGGTCGTTGTAGGACGCGGGAACCGCAATGACTTCCGGTTTCTCCAGCTTTTCAATGTGCTCTCCCGGCTCTTCGTCCGTGCCCAGCCGGAATCCCCACACGCCTGACAAGTCAATAACGGAACGCGCCTGGTTCATTTTGGGATATAGCATAATCGTCCTCCTTTTCTCTCATACTCCGCTGTTATTTTTCGCTATCATTACCTGCAGGGAAAGCCCGCCAGAGACGGGCCCATTCCCCACATTCCGCCTTTGATGCAATTCATTATAACATGAATACCGGCCGGATGAAAGACGATTCTGCCACTGTCATTATCTGTATAAAGGCCCGAATGCCCGGCAAGCCGCCAAATCCGCCGCCTCGGACTCCTGCGTCCCGTAAGACAGCCATACATGAGGGCGGAATATCTGTTCCTCCGCTACATTATGCATGGTCACCGGTATCCTCAGCATGGAAGCCAGGGTAATCAAATCCGCTCCTACATGGCCATGGATAAACGCGCCATGATTTGCCCCCCAGTTTGCCATCACACTGTAAACGTCCCGGAAAGCCTTCTTTTCTCCCGTCCTTGGCACGAACCACGTAGTAGGCCACGTGGGGTCGGTCCGGCTGTCAATGATACGATGTACCTCCTCCGGAAGCACTACGCTCCAGCCCTCCGCAATCTGCATTACCGGTTCTGCACCATTTATCAGATTTACCCTTACCAACGTGAGAGGCATTTCCGCTTCCGTCACAAAATGGGAGGAAAAACCTCCGCCTCTGAACTGGCACAGCTCCGCCGGGCAAAAATCAGCAGCTTCAAGGCAGGCATTTATATCTTTTGGAGTCATCTCCCACCATGGTTTCATAACCCCCATCCCCTCCTTATCCGCCGATTTCCCCGTGGCGTCCAGACAGGTGGAACCGGAATTAATCAGATGGATGAATCCGCCTGCCGCCTTTCCCTTTGGCTGCCATCCGCTCACTCTTTTTACCGCATCGGGACTCCAATAGCATCGGATATCGGAAAAACCGCTGGCCTTTCCCGTCAGCAGATTGCCAAACAGCATGGAAAGCCCGTTCAGATTATCGTTTTCCGTGGCAAATACTATCGGCTGGCGTTTTCCGTTCCAGTCAAAGGATGAGTTCAAAATCGTTTCCGTAAAATCCCCGTTCGGTTTATAATCCGTCCACATGCGCTGTCCCTGAAAGCCGCCGAACAGGCCGTTGCGCCCTAAGGCTTCCTCGGCAAAACCAAGCTCCGCCAATTTTTCGTTTCCCAGCATTATGTCCCTGATAATCATGGTGAGCTTCACCACAAATTCCCATTCCTTATCCTTTTCTTCCCGTCCGTGAGCTTTTGTGTCCGGATTCGGGTCAAAGCCCTCCTTACAGTTTTCTTTCACCCACAAAAGAGCTGCCTCAAATTCTTCCCCGTCATAAATCCCCTGCTCCATTCGCCGGAGAATCTCTGTCATATCTACCCATTCAGGCCGCATTCCCAGATATCTTATGTAGAAAGAAGGGTCTAAGAAAGAACCCATAATCCCCATGGAAACAGAGCCGAATCCCACATACGCTTTGTTCTGCATTTCGCCCACCGCAATGGCACATCTTGCGAACCGCAGAATTTTCTCCTGCACATCGGCCGGAATTTCCTCATCGTCCATATCCTGCACATCCTTTCCGTAAATGGAAAAACAGGGCCTGTGCATCTGGTTATGAGCCGCCATCGCCGCCGCAAGGTACACGGCTCCCGGACGCTCCGTTCCGTTAAATCCCCATATTGCTTTTGTCGTCATGGGGTTCATGTCAATTGTCTCAAGCGGATAGCACCAGCTTGGCGTCACGCTTAAGGTGGCGGTCACGTGCTGAGACGCAAATTCCGCTTCACACCTTGCCGCCTCTTCCCCGCCGGCAATGCTGCCGGAAAAAATCACTGTGCGGGCCGGCGTACCGTCTGCATAAAACACATTTTCCCGAATCAGCGTACCGGCCGCTTCCGCCATCTGTCTTACCTTGCCCTCTAATGCATCCCGAATGCCAAGACGTCTGGAATCCACAACAGGACGTATTCCTATTACCGGATAATTTTTCATCTTTAACTCTTTCCTTTCATTTACATCACTTACAAAATAACGCTTCCATAATCGGAATCAGGCCCGCTGAAAACATAACGCAGATACGCCACCGAATTTTTTGCATCCGCGTCAAGCCGGGCGTCCGATGCTCCCCTGCTTAAACCCCGCCATATTTTAATATCGCTGCCCACGCCTCCTCCGCTTCTCACAAAAGGCTCCATCACTACGTTTTTGTTATAGCCCACGGCCCGAAGCGCCATGCCGATTTCATACCAGGGCAGGCCGCCTTTTCCCGGCAGGCGTCGGTTATTTTCTCCCACATGGAAATGCCCCAGCTTATCTCCTGCCAGCAAAATCGCCTCCGGCATACTGTCCTCCTCAATGTTCATATGAAAAGTGTCCAGCATAATCTTTACGGCGTCCACATCCACCTCCTCCACAAAGCTTTTACACTCCGCACAGGTATTGAGCAGATAGCCCTCAAACCGGTTTAAGACCTCCAGGCAGTAGTCCACGCCGCATTCTTTGGCAATCTTCCCTACTTTCCGCACATTTAAAACGCTCCGCGCCCAGTCTCCCGCTTTGTCAACAGGCTTACTGTAGTCCACCGGCCAGTAGGAATAAATTCCGCCTCCCAGGGTGTGAATATCAAGAATTTCCAGTTTTTTTAATATGTCCGTATAAAAAGCCACTGCGTTTTTTACCACTTCCGAATCGGGGCTTCCGAGATTTTCCCCCGCCGCCGGGCCGTATCCGGCGGTAAGCGTAATTCCGGCATCTGCCGCTCTTTTTCTCATTTCCAGCAATTCTTCTTTACCGGTATTTTTCAGCATGGCGCAGGAAATTTCCAGAACGTCAAACCCCAGCTCCTTCACCTTCTCAATATACCGTTTCTGGTCCGCATTCCACTCTTTTTCCCAATAAGCAAAATAAATTCCGTATTTCATAACAGCGCCCTCTCCTTTCAGCCTAAACGAAGTATGTGGAAAATCTCCAGCTTCGGCAGATAAATCTTCAACGAATCCTCTCCCGTAATTTCTGTCTTAAGCTCCGTATTTTCCGGCAGGAGATAAGCCTTTTTATCCGCCTTTCCCTTTACTTCGATTGTAATATCATACATAGGCGCAATGGGAGATTCTTCCTGCTGGTTAATGACCGCAAAATAATCTTCCTCATCCTTTTTCCATGCAAGAACCTCCACGAACTTCGGCGCGTTGGAGGTAAAGGAGGCTTCTCCCCGCAAAAAATCGACCATGCGGAAAAATACCTTACGGCTCATATAGGGCCTTGACATTTCAACAGGGGCGGCCGTCCAGATAACTTTGCCCTCTCCCGTTTCCTTTAACACAGCGCAGGGAGCCTCTGTATAAATGCCGGGCGGATTGGAATGAATAGCCGAAAACTCACAGCATCCCGTCATGGTATAGGGCAGGGTTTTCGTGGCGAGCACGGTAAGATTCCTTTCGTCCGTGATTTCCGCCTCCATCTGGTGGCCATCGATGGTAAGGGGCGCCAGACGGGAAAATCCCTCGAAGAAGTCCGCTCCCGCCTCTGTAGGGCTCATATAGGTAAAATCATGTTCCGTGCGCCCTGTAATTTTAATGCCAATAAGCTTCTGCAGTCTTTCGTTTCCCACAGGGCCGCTTACTAGCAGGTTACCGCCCTTTGCCAGATACGCTTCTATCTCATCCATCTCTTCGTCACGTATGTTGGCAACATGAGACAAAATCATTACCTTTGCTTTCTCGTCCTTTATATTCTTTGTCCCTATGACTTCAAAAGGCACGTTATATTCGCGGAGAACGGAAGATGCCGCTACCGGCGATTTCATATAATAAGCGGGCGAAAAAGTCTTCTCCATCACGTCTATATCCGTTTCATTCGGGTCAAATTTGGCATGGGTGGCAAACCACACCGCCGCGTCCCGGTACGTTTCCCCGCCAACGTATTTTTCGTATTGTCTGGTAACTCCATAGACACGTTTCATCAGGCCATGGTAAACCTCGGGCACTATGCTTCCGTCGGGGTTGATGGCGTCCACTAAAAGGAACGCTCCGTTATGTACGAGAGAGGTGATTACATGCAAAAGCATCTCTTCCTCTGTTTTCGTCGTGGTATGATAGGCCAGCTCCGGGTCGCACCGGGAGGTATGGTACACAAAGGGAAGATTCGGGGAAATATTTTTATAATACTTGTTGATAAACGTCTGCTGCAGAAAGCCGCCGTAATAATCGCCGCTGGCGCAGTCAATGGCGTCGAGAAGCAATTCCGAATCGGCCACAATCCAGGAACCCGCAATATTGGAAAGCTGATGTTCAATGGTTACATGGGGCTTGATTTTCTTTACGCAGTCTGTGGCGAATTTCGCATAATCCGCTATCCATTCGTCCCTCTTATAGGCATATTCCAGCCAGTCCGGGTCTTTCCAGTCTATCTTTCTCGGCAGTTCCTTTCCGGTTTCATCCTTATACCTTTTCCGACAGCTCGGACAATAACAAACCTCCGGGAAAAACGTCATATCCAGGAACATTCCCTCAAAATCGTACAGCTCGTTCATTTCCGTCAGGCAGGCTTTCACATACGCCCGATATCCTTCGTTGTTGGGGCACACGATTCCGTACCGCCCTGTCTTCATGTCTTTCTTCTCGTGAAGCTCCCTCATTCCCATTCCGTCCGAAGTGACAAGCCTCCATTCGGGGTGATTTTCATACGCCCAGTTGTCAAAAATCTGGGTAAAGTACGCCACCACCGCAATCCCGTTTTCGTGACATTTCTGAACCATTGTTCCAAGAAAATCAAAGCCTTTCAGTCCTTTGTGCATCCTTCCTACTCTGGTCGGATAATAAGCCAGTCCCGTGTGGGGCCTGCCTTTTACCATAGCTGCCTGGATACCGGCATCCTTTAACGCCTCCACATATTCATCCACATTAAGACGGCTCAAAAACTCCGGGTTCCAGTCGTCAATGTGCATGTCCATCAGATTGCGTCTGTAATTTCCCTCAATCCACATAAAATTTTACCTCCTTTTTTCTGGTTACAGTTTCATTCATAAATTGACTGGGCGAAATGCCCATAATATTTTTAAAAGTCTTGCTGAATACATGAATGCTGGAAAAACCCGTCATGTCAGCCGCTTCCGTCACATTTACCTTACCGGATAAAAGTAACTGCTGGGCATGCTCAATCCTTACATTCATTATATACTTGTGCAGAGAAATTCCCAGGTACATCTGGAAGATACTGGTAAGATAATTTGCCGACACTCCGATTCCTTTAGCCACTCCCTCGTTGGTCAAATCTCCGGCCAAATCACAGTTCATAATATATTCCATTGCATTTTCAATATGAATCCATGATTTTGTTTTTTTCCTACTGCTCTTTTCCTTAACCTCCACACAGTTTCTTAAGGCGTTCACCAGCAGTTCTGTACATCCGGCTTTCAGAATCAGGTTTCTTCCCGGCTTGTTCTCATTAAATTCCTGAATCAGGTTCAAATAGCGCAGAACCACCTGATTGCGTTCCGCCTCCGGTATCTCGGAAACAATTACGCTGTCGTCCAGAACACATTCTCTTTCAGGAATCACCGGCTGTTCTTCTTCCAGCATATTTTTATGCGCCAGTTCTTTTCTCTCCTCTGATTCATAAAAATCAAAGTGCATGATATACTGGACAAAAGGCTCCGCGCTGTTTGATATAATTACATGCGTCATATAGGGAGGTATGATAATGATGCTGCCCGCATGAAGACGGTAGCTGATTCCGTTTACAACAAAATCGGCGTTTCCCACAGCAATATACGTGAACACATTATCAATATCTTCCCATTTTCCTGAATAAGACGCTTCTTTTTGCAGTTTCATCATCCTGATATAAGGATTTATCTGAGAAAGTCGGGATATGTCAATCATGCTGTATGCTCTCCTGCAAACTAACCTTTTATCGCTCCCGCCATCATTCCTTCCATAATTTTGTTATAAAAGAAAAGATAAATAACCAGCACCGGTATCGTAGCCATTGCCAGGGCCGCCAAAAGGAGCGTATAGCTGGTAGAATACTGTGTGGTAAAATAAGTAAGTCCAATTGGAATTGTCTTAAGACTCTCCTTTGAAATCAGTACCTGCGCAAATGCAAACTCGTTCCATACATGCATAAAAGTCAGAATCACAATGGTAGACAAAATCGGCTTGCAAATCGGCATAATAATTGTAAACATGATTCTGGGAAGACTTGCCCCGTCAATGGAAGCCGCGTCCTCCATATCAACGGAAATCCCCCGTATATAACCGTCTATCAAAAACACGGACGTAGGCAGCTCAAGCGCCACATAAACCGGTATCAGAGAAAAATGCGTGTTCAAAAGCCCCATCTGCTTTTCCTGGATAAATATCGGGACAAGCAGCGCATAAACCGGAATCATCATTGCCGCCATCAATGCCCCGTATATTAAATTTCTTCCTTTAAACCGGTATCTTGACAAAAGATATCCCATGACAAATGAAATAAGAAGCACCAGCAATAATGAAACCACGCTGTTAAAAGCGCTGTTAAATGTAAATGTCCCAAAGCTCGCTTTCTTAAACGCCGCCACATAGTTATCCAGGTGGATTTGCGCCGGAAGGCTGACCGGGCTTCTGTTAAACTCAACGTCTGTTTTCACCGAAGAATACAAAAGCCAGATTACCGGGAAAATACAGGTCAGGGACAACAGCATAATCGGAACATTTACAAAAAAGCCGGTTACAAATTTTTTTATCTTATTCATCCCTGTTCCTCCTTCCCATCATAACCTGCACAAATCCGCTGATTAACAGCGCGAACACCAGAATAGAAACGGCAATTGTCGCCCCCATCCCAAAATTGCCAAACTTAAAAGTGTTCTCATAGCAGTACATCGCCAGCGATTCCGTGGCCCTTCCCGGCCCTCCGTTTGTCAGCGCAACAAGGTGGTCGTATATTTTCATTGTCCCGCCCGCACACAGAATAATACAGATTTTTAAGGTATCCCACACCATGGGAAGCGTAATGTAAATCGACTTTTTAAGGCCCGTCGCCCCGTCAATTTCCGCGCACTCAAAAACCTCCTGTGGAATAGCTGAAATTGCGCTCATAAGAATCACCATATACAGACCGATATACTGCCAGATAACCGGAATCGACACCACGCGAAGAACAATATTCTGGTCATCCAGCCAGAACCGAATCCAGTCTTCCCGCCCCACTGCCCGTAAAAAAGCATTTAGCAATCCGTAATTTGAATTATAAATAAAACGCCAAACATATCCCACAACGATAGGCGCCATTACCACCGGGAAAAAGATGACCGCCCGGTGAAAGGCTTTCAGCCGCAGCCTGCGGATTGTCATAAGAAACGCAATCACTAATGCAATTCCCACCTGGCCAATCGTGCATACCAGACTCAAAAACAATGTGTTTTTTGTTACCAGCCAGAAATCCCCTGTTTTAAGCAGCGTGGCATAATTGCCAAGCCCTACAAACTGCGCCTCCCCGATTCCTTTCCACTTCGTCAGACTGTAATAAACGGAAGTAAACAGAGGATAAACCATGATATATACAAAATAGATAAATGGAACCATAATAAGCAGATAAATTCCAATCTTCTGTTTCTTATTCCGAATTTCCCGAATATTCATTCAATCCCTCCTGCCGTCTGTAAAAACCGGAGCCATTGCCCCTACTGTTTTTCAGCAGATTCGCAATGGCTCACCGGCTTAACAACCTGATATTTTCCGAGATTAATAGTTTGCTTCCATAACTGCCTGACAATCAGCCGCCATTTCCTCCGGGGTCATCGTCCCGGCAATGAGCTGCTGTGTATCTGCGTAGAGAACGCCCGAACCAACCTCCGCCGGAAGAACAACGTCGAAAATGGAGCAGTTATTCATCGTCGCCGCCAGCTCGTAATACTCTGCAAAAAGCGGATGCAGTGCGGAAAGGTCCACGTCCGTCGTTTTTCCCGAAGAAATAAACCCAAGCTCCAGCGCGCTGTTCGCGTAGTCCCCGGTAGATACCGCTTTCAGGAAGGCAAGACACGCGGTTAAGTCATCTCCCTGCAATCTGCTGTGAATCACATAATTCCAGCCTGCCCCTGCCGCCGTATCGTACTTGGTTCCCGCTTCTCCCTCCACTGCCGGCATCAGACCCACATGGGTATCCGCAAGCACATCTTCAGGACAGTTGCCAATCATATTGCCCACGCCCCAGGCTCCGTTGAAAAACATGGCTGCCTGTTTGTTATAGTAAAGAGCATACATTTCGTTCTGGTCGAGAGAATTCATGTCCTCATTAAAATACTGCGCGATGTTCTGGAATCCTGCCAGCGCTCTGACAAAAGCCTCGTCCGTAAACTTTGCCCCCTGATTGTTTGCAAGGCTGTTGAACCATTCCTGGTCAACATACTTATAAGCATAGGTGTTGAAAACCGTTGACTCCGCAACCCACTGTTCCTTATTTCCCATTGCAATCGGTATATAACCTTTTGCCTTGATTTTTTCACAGTCCTCTAAAAGCTCCGTCCATGTTTCCGGCCATTTGTCAATTCCGCATTCCTCAAAAATCGCCTTGTTGTAAATACCGATTGTATTGGCCTGCATCTGCATGGGTATTCCCCACTCGGTTCCGTTGTAGGTGCAGTCTCCAAACGCGCCGTCCAGATACGCGTTCGCCCATTCCGAATCCTGCTTGATATACTGGTCCGCCGCCTGAATGGTTCCGGTATCCGCAAAGGAAGGAAGCATATCGCCTTTTGTCAGCCAGACATCCGTAAGCTCGTCCCCTGCCATCATCGCAGTGAGCTTTTGCTGATAGCCGTCATGCGCTGAAAAAACAAATTCAATATTTACATTTGGATTTTCTTCCATGAACTTGTCAGCCGCTTTCCAGAAAGCCGCCGCGGTTCCTGTCGTATCATCCTCGCCATGCATGTGGTAAATGGAGAAGGAGCCTGACAATCCCGTATCGCTTCCCGATGCTTCCGCTCCCTCATCTGCCGGACCGGAATTGTCTTCCGCTTCCTGGCTGTCACCGGAATCTTCGTTTTGCTGCGGCGTATTTTCTTCCTGTGTCTTTGAATCATTTTCCTTTGACGCACCGCCGCATCCTGCCAAAGACAACGTCATAGCTGCCGCCAAAAGATAAGCCAAGTATTTCTTTCTCATAAAAAACCTCCTGTCTTTCTTTTTGTTTTGTCTACTTCTATCGAATCATTTTCAGTAAAATACCGATATTTATCGACATAATAGACATTTTTTCGTTGTTTCTGGTCTTATTTTATTACACTTTATACTGTTTGTCTTTGCTCATACTAATTATTATTTGTCATTTTCAACGATATCCATATTCATTTTTATTATTCCCGACAGACACGGAATATTCCCCGGCGCCTGAAAGATTTTTGGTTTTATTTCCTGTAAAATGCAAAAAGGGAAGAAAACTGAACATTTTCTTCCCTTCCGCAATCTTTCGCTATGCTATACCTGCATCTGGCTTAAATTGATGGCCTTTCTTCCCGCAGCCAGCATTTTTTCAATTTCTGTCTGGATATCCTTCTTTTTGTTCTCTTTTGTTTTTCCCTCGGAGCCGTTTTCGTTCTTTGCGTTTCCGGCATTTTCCTCGACCTTCTTATGCTCCTTATCAAAGGTCTCCATGCACTGGCTGTCAATCATGGCATGCATCTGGTAAATGCCTTTTTTTATCTTCTTTTCCTCTTCCTTGCGCTTTCTTACCTTGTCAAGCTGCTGCTGTCTGAATTCCTGCATATTTCCGATTTGCATTAGTATCCCCCCGTCCTTTATGATTTTTGCCTCTGATAATAATATCGGAAAATTAAAAATATGTTTAACTGCAGTTGCACAAACAGTCTGTTTTTTGATATGAAACTGTATTATTTTCTCAGGATAACCTCCGCCAGCGTCTGGTACAGCTTCTCCACATCCACCGGCTTTGATAAATGCCCGTTCATACCGCACTCCACCGATTTTTTCAAATCGTCGTCAAAGGCGTTCGCTGACATGGCCACAATCGGAATGGTATGGCAGTCCTCCCTCTCCATGCTCCGGATTGCCCGCGTTGCCGCAAGTCCGTCCATCACCGGCATCATAATATCCATCAGAATCACGTCGTACGTCCCGGGTTGTGTATTCTTTATCTTATCTACCGCCTCGGCTCCGTTATATACGCATGCCACCTCAAAACCCCGCTCTTCCAAAAGACACTGCGCAATCTCCGAATTCAGCTCGTTATCCTCCACCACAAGCACACGGCGGCCCTCAAAGGACACTTCTTCCGCCGAGACTTCCGTTTCCATATCTTCTCCCGGCTTCAGCGGAATCAGGAAGCGGAAAGTGCTGCCTTCTCCCAGCTCGCTTTCAATCTGGATATTGCTTCCCATAAGCTGCACCAGACGGCTGCTGATGGAAAGCCCAAGTCCCGTTCCCTGCTGTTTCGAGGGATTCGAGGACGCCTGCTCAAAGGAGCGGAACACTCTTTCCTGGTCCTCTTTCGCAATCCCGACGCCGGTATCGGATATCGCAAAGCTTACGCGCACCCGTTCCCCGGCGCTTTCCACCTCTTCTGCCAGAAGGACGACTTTTCCTCTTGCCGGCGTGAATTTCACGGCGTTGCCGAGCAGATTGATGAGAACCTGGCTAATTCGCATCCTGTCCGCCAGAAACCATTTATGGCTTAGCCGGATATCTTTTACAAAATCAATCTGCTTTGCCGCTGCCTGCGGCGCAATCAGCTCTCCAACGGTATCGAGCATTTCATACATATTAAAATTGCACGGCTCTAACTTCATCTTGCCGCTTTCGATTTTGGACATATCGAGAATGTCGTTAATCAGCCCAAGCAGATATTCCGAAGAGGACTGTATCTTCTGCAGGCAGTCCGTCACACGCTCCCCGCTCTGGCCCTGCTGCAGGGCAATAGCCGTCATGCCGATAATACCGTTCATGGGCGTCCGTATCTCGTGGCTCATGCGGGATAAAAACTCGGACTTCGCCTTGCTGGCAATGTCGGACTGCTGCTGGTTTAACTGGCTTTCCACAACCCGGCCAAGTTCCGCAAGCTCCTGGTAGTTTTCCGAATCTTCCAAAAAGTCCGGCAAAATGCCCAGAATGCAGATATTTCCCATATAGCTGCCGTTGTCATACATAGGAAGGACAACGCCAAAATCGCCTTCCTCCAGGCACAGAAAGCGCCGGATAGCGCTGTTTTCACTGTCCCTTTCAGAAACACAGCGCACTTCCTTTTTCCCAAGCCACTGGTAAAACGCCTCTTTTTCCTCTTCCTTATACTTCCTTACGATTTCCCCGGAAGCGCTCCCGTCCGCGCGCCACTGGCAGTTTAAATAATTGGAATTAAAATCCGGCCGAAGCAAGGATACCAGCACCCCTTTTGCCTGATAAAACCTGCCTATCTTGCGGCACATAAGCATCATCTGGGCGGCAAATCCGCCCCCCTTGCCAAACAGGTTTAAGGCAACAGACACAAGGCCCACGTCCTCGCCGTAGCCCGCGGAATGGATATCTTTTCCCTGCAGGGCCGGCAAATCCTTCCGCTTAACCGCCGGAATATCCTCATAAAAATTTTCCGTCTCTTTGCCGCCGGAAAGCGAAATCCCGCGCGCCAGCCTTGCCATGCGGATTAACTCTTCCGTATCATACCCGGCCTTCGCCCCGGCAAATCCCGCGTAAATCTCCACGCCAAAAAGCGCCGGGTCAAAGCATTGCGCAATGGCAAAAGACAACTCTTCCACAAAAGGCACGGCCTCCTCCTTCGTAAAGCCGCCCAGCCACAGGACAAATTCATCGTTGTTTAAGCGCAGCGGCAGGGGCTGTAAGCGCGCCTCGACGCCCGCTTTTTCGCAGTATCTTTTTATAAGGCCCCCTGTCTCCTCCAATATCATATCGCAAAAGACAATCCCGCATTTCGCGCCGGTCTCTCTGATTCCGTCAAAAAACAAATCTGCCATAACGCCTTCCGGAAGCGTGCCTCGCCGTTCCTTTATGTACTTTATTCCGGCGTCAAAGGTATAAAGACCGGTTACGCTGTCCGTTTCGTTTTCACGGAGCTGTCTGGCTTCTTTTTCTTTCTGCTCCTGAATATTCCGGATGCTTCCCACCAGCTTCCGCTTATTGCCGTCCGTGTCATAAACCGCGTTTCCGGTAATCGCAACCCATCTGTATTCCGAATCTTCCGGCCATTTCAGACGCAGCTCCGCAAACAGCTTATCTCCCTGCCCGCACATAGCCGCCAGGGCGTCCTCACGGTCCGCCTCATAAATACAGGCCGGATTGATAAAGTTGTCGCCATGTTCCCTGCACTGCCACTGGCCGCTCATTGTTTTGTGGTTTACGATATCCAGCATATGGTTTTCCAAATTAAAGGAAAAGAACATATCGTTGGAGGACTCAAGCGCCACTCTGTAACGTTCTTTTTCTTCCAGCAGAATATTTTCCGCCTCTTTCTGCCTGTCTGTCAAATCCCTTACCACATCATACAAAGCGTCTATTTCAAAAATATTGGAGGACTTAAAATCCAAAAGGCCGGCGCCTCCCCGGCTGATGCATTCCATTAACCGGCCAACTGGCCTGGTCAGATACCGCACCATAAAATACAGGCCGAGAATGCCAAATCCCAGACCGCCAAAAACAGCCGCGACCACCCACAGGTAAAGGCGGCGGCTCATGCCAAACAAATCGTCTTCCGTATCAAACCCCAGAAGCACCCAATTAGTATGTTCATAGGGCACGTTATTGCTGTACAGCTTTAAAGGACAGGAGACAGCATAAATCCCCTCTCCGTTCTGACTTACGGATGCGACTTTTGACAGGCTGCTGTATCCCACCTCCTGCAGAAAAAACGTATCTCCGGCGGAATGTACCGTATTTGACAAAAGCCCCTCCCCAATCAGGGGCCTGTAGCTGCCGTCCTCCTCCTCTACCGCCAGCATATAGCCCGACTGGCTGGCGTCGTTTAACTCCTTTGCCGGAAGATAACTGCGCAAAACCTTTGAAGAAATCTCCACGCCAAGGACACCGTACACCGTGCCCTCATACCGAAGCGGAAAGGAATATGTAATCATCTCATAAGCGCCCGCCGCTCCCTTTTCCAGGGAAAACGGAAACGACCAGTAGCCCAAATCCTTTGTGGCGGCCTCCCCGTATTCCCTTCCGGCCCTCCACGGCTCATAGAAAGAGTATTCCGAAGCATCTTTTCCTTCCCCGGCCATATGGAATCTGGTCGTCCAGTTGGTGTCCAGCGGTATGTCCCACTGCCTTGATAGCGTCTTGCTTCCCCGTTCCAATAGCAAATCCGAATAATTGGCCGGACTTTTATTCGGGTCGGAATCCCGGACAAAAAAGCCGTCATATTCGCCCGCCATCTCCCACTCATCTCCCGTAAACAGGAAGAAAAGCCCTGTTGTGGAACTGTTTTGAATCATTGCAAGGCAGTCCGGGAAAACCAGCTCCATAAACCGGGTTTTCTGCTCGCTCGAATCCAGAAACTCCAAAAGCTCCATGTCTTCTTCGTCTAAGAACTGCTGCAATGCCTCTGTCATGGCCAGTTCCTGCTCATTGACGGAGGCCCAGCGCTGATTCATATCATTTTGCAGAATGACTTTCCTGTTTTCCACCAGCCGGCTCATCATGCTGCCTGAATATTCCTGTAATGTCCCGGCGATTCGCTTTGCCACCAAAGTGCCGATGGTAACCACACTCTGTATCAGCATAATAGCGGTTAAAGGAATCAGAAACATCCTGAATATGGTTGTTTTTTTCCTTCTTTGACATTTACTCTCCATAGTTATCCCTGCTCACCGACTGCCGAATTTAACGCGCCGCAAAATGACGCGTACCAGTTTTCAAAAGCTTCCTCCGACACAAAAGGTCCGGATGCCTCCTCCAAATCCAGCCCTTCTTTCACCGCTTTGGCTACGATTTCCCTATCCTGCGCGGCCTGGTCCGAAAGATGGTACTCAAGCACTTTTCTCGCCGCGGAGCCGTTACTGAAGCTCTTATTGGTGTACAGGGAGGTCTGTTCCATTTCCCCGAACACGGAAACCAGACAATCATATGTCTTTGGCGATACCTCAAGCTGCTTCTGCGCAATAGTCTGGTCCAGTTTTTCTACGCTGTTTGCCTCCTTTAATACCGGAAGATAGCCCGACACGCAGCCAAACTGCAGATTGTTTTCCGCCTGGGTGAACCATTTTAAGAATTCCACGGCGGCATATTCGTGCTTTTCGTCCGACTTGCTGACCACCATGCCCGCGCCCTGCTGTACCGCGCAGCGCTGTCCGCCCTCAAATACCGGCGCTTCTAAAATCAGGTATTCAATGCCGTAGGTATCATCGTCCTGTTCCACCTGGCCCGGAAAGTACATGGCGGAGGTGGTGGAACCCGTATAAGCGAGAAGGTCCCCTGTTTTGACGTCATCGGAGCGGAAGGACCCGTAAGCCCCGAAATAGCCTTTCACCATCGGCACGTAATAGTTTTCCCACAGACGGCGCAGTTCTTCTTTCGGAACATTCAACGTCATTTCTCCGTTCTCCACCTGAAAAATCTCAACGCCCAACTGCTGCATCCCGATGATAAAATAATTCGCCAGCGCGTCCCTGCCGTAAAACGCTCTGCCGTCCCCCACAACAGACGGCGTCTGAGCGTCCGTCCATTCGTAGTAAGCCTTTGCCGTGGCGGCAACGCCCTCTATGGTCGCCAAATCATCCAGGGACGCGCCCGTATCGTTTGCAAACGTTTCCCAGTCCGTTTTGTTTAACATCATAATCTCCGTGGATTTTGCCACCGGAAAAATCCGAAGCGTACCGTCGGACGCGATACGTCCTTCCTCTATGTAGGAATCCACATACGGTTCCAGTTCCTCTTCGGTGAAATACTCCGACAGGTTCGCAAGCGCGCCCAACTGCTCGATTTCATAAGCGGTATCCGCATAGGAAGAAAAAATGTCCGGCATGGGGTCCGCTCCCACGTCGCCGTTAATGGAAGCCCTGACGGCAGTTTCCAAATCGGAAACGGAACCCTGGCTGAAGCTCTCCACATAAATGCCCTTTTCCCTGCCCACGGTGTCGTTAAATTCATCCAGCAGCGCGTCAAAGGCCGACTGCTGGGAGCCGTTGTAATAATGCCACACGGTCAGTGTCACCGGATTTTTGGGGTCCAGGGGCCCTTTGCTGCCGCATCCCGGCAGAACAAACGCCAATATAATCAATATACATATGCTTTTTGTGATTTTGCCTGAATACTTCATTTCTTTTCCCTCCCTGTTATTATTAGACACTGTATCACACAGTTACCCACATGTCAATGAAGCCGTTTCAGGCGCAAAACCTCCTGCCTTTACCATTTTTTACAGGGACACTTGCCGTCCTTTTGCATCCCCCGGATTTCCACCATGCACCCGCAGGCCATACAGGTGCCGTTTACCAGCTTTTCGCATTCCCGGCAGGCGTCCATGCGCTTTTTGTACAGCTCCCCGTCTGCCTTTTCTTCCGGAGCCATCCTGCTTACAAGGGACGCCACATATTTCTCATAATCCTCCGGGAACGCCTCCCGGAGCAGACATTTTCTGCATACTCTCCGCGTCTGCATTTTTCCCTCATTTCTGCGCTGTTTTCAAGCGCATCCACAAACTCTGTCGAATAAAAATTTCTGTTCTTACGCCGTCACCGCGTTGCCGGTATAGAGCTGATAATATTTTCCTTTTTCCGCTATAAGCTGGTCGTGGGTCCCCCGCTCAATCACCCGCCCCTGCTCCAGCACCATGATACAGTTACTGTTTCTGACTGTGGAAAGCCTGTGGGCAATCACGAAGGTTGTTCTTCCCTCCATCAAAGCGTCCATACCTTTCTGTACCAGACGTTCAGTTCTGGTGTCAATGGAGCTTGTGGCCTCGTCGAGAATCAGCACCGGCGGGTCCGCGACAGCGGCTCTTGCAATGGCAAGAAGCTGTCTCTGCCCCTGGCTTAAATTGGCTCCGTCGCCGGTAAGCCGGGTCTGGTAACCGTCCGGGAGCCTCTGGATAAAGCCGTCGGCATTCACAAGCCTTGCCGCCGCCTTTACCTCCTCGTCCGTGGCGTCCAGTTTTCCGTATCGGATATTCTCCATCACGGTTCCCGTAAACAAATGGGTATCCTGCAGCACAATCCCCAGAGAACGCCTCAAATCCGCTTTTTTAATCTTATTCACATTGATACCGTCGTAACGGATTTTTCCGTCCTGGATATCGTAAAAACGGTTTATCAGGTTGGTGATTGTGGTTTTGCCCGCTCCCGTTGCACCCACAAAGGCTATCTTCTGCCCCGGCTTCGCATACAGCTCCACGTCGTGAAGAATAATTTTTTCATCATTATAGCCGAAATCCACATGGTCGAATACCACATTTCCCTCAAGCCTCTGATAGGTGGTGGTGTTTTCGCTCTTATGGTAATGCTTCCATGCCCACAGTCCCGTTCTCTTTTCGCTTTCTGTAAGGCTTCCGTCCGCCTCTTCCTTCGCGTTTACCAGCTCCACGTATCCCTCGTCCGTCTCCGGCTTCTCGTCAAGGAGCCGGAAAATGCGCTCCGCCCCCGCGAGGGCCATGATAATGCTGTTGAACTGCTGGCTCACCTGATTGATGGGCATATTGAAAGAACGGTTAAAATTGAGAAAACTGGCAAGGGAGCCTAAGGTAAGCCCGGAAATCCCCGTAAGGGCAAAAAGACCGCCCACCACCGTGCAAACCACATAGCTTAAATTCCCGAGCTGGGCGTTGATAGGCCCCATGATATTGGCAAACATATTGGCATGATACGCGCTGTCAAAAAGCTTGTCGTTTAGTTCATTAAATTTCTCCATCGCCTCGTCTTCATGGCAGAATACCTTAACCACCTTCTGCCCGTTCATCATTTCTTCCACATATCCGTTCACCGCGCCGATATCTATCTGCTGGGAAAGGAAAAAGCGGCTGCTAAGTCCCCCCACCTTTTTGGCGGAAACCATCATAATCGTCACCATAAGGAGCGTCACAAGCGTAAGGGGAACGCTCAGAATAAACATGTAAGAGAGCACGGTAACCACCGTAATGGCGCTGCTTATGAGCTGGGGAATGCTCTGGCTGACCATCTGCCGCAGGGTATCCACGTCATTGGTGTACATGGACATAATATCACCGTGGGCGTGGGTGTCAAAGTATTTAATCGGAAGGCTCTCCATTTTTTCAAACATATCGTTTCTCAGGTTCCTCATAACCCCCTGGGTTATCAGAACCATGATTCTCGCCTGCGCAAAGGCCGCCAGAATACCCAGGACATAAATACATGCCAGTTTAATGATTGCCGCCGCAAGGGGTGAAAAATCCGGCGCCGCCTCCCCCGACGCAAGCGCGTCAAGCATGGGCGCAATGTAGCCGTCAATCAGCGTCCGCATAAACATGGTTCCCTGGGTGCTTGCAAACACGCTTACAACGATGCACACCAAAACAAGAATACAGTGGGGCGTATAGCCTTTTAATATGTAGGCCATAAGACGCTTAAACAGTTTCCCCGGATTTTTGATTGCGGGCTTCGGCCCCATTGCCCTTCTTCCGCCCGGTCCCTGATTTACTTTTGGTTTTCTTTCCTCCGCCATAATTACAGTTCTCCTTTCTCGTCAAAATCGCCGCTTCCCGCCGTCTGCGATTCATAAACCTCACGGTAGATTTCGCTGCTCTTTAAAAGCTCTTCGTGGGAGCCAAAGCCCATCACCTGTCCCTCGTCCATGATGATAATCTTATCGGCGTCGCAGATACTTGAAATTCTCTGGGCAATAATCAGCTTCGTGGTTCCAGGTATCGCCTCCTTAAAGGCTTTCCTTATTCTGGCGTCTGTGGCCGTGTCAACGGCGCTGGTGGAATCGTCTAAAATCAGCACTTTGGGTTGTTTCAGCAAAGCTCTCGCAATGCAAAGGCGCTGTCTTTGGCCGCCCGATACGTTGGTTCCGCCCTGTTCAATATGGGTCTCATAGCCGCCCGGAAGTTTTCCGATAAATTCATCAGCACAGGCCAGCTTGCAGGCACGGCGGCATTCCTCCAGGCTGGCGTCCTTTTTGCCCCACCTTAAATTTTCCAGAATGGTTCCGCCAAAGAGGACATTGTTCTGGAGCACCACCGCCACTTCGTTTCGCAGCGTTTCCAAATCATACTCCTTTACGTTCCGGCCGCCCACAAAAAGGCTCCCTTCCGTCACGTCATACAGACGGCTTATAAGGTTTACAAGACTTGATTTCGCGCTTCCCGTTCCGCCGAGAATCCCTATGGTCTCGCCGGGGGCGATTTTCAGATTAATATCTTTCAGCACCGGTTCCTTTGCCTCTGTATGATATTTGAAAGAAACGTCCCGAAACTCAATGCTTCCGTCGGCAACCTCGTACACTGGATTTTCCGGATTGGAAAGCAGGGTCTTTTCGCCGAGCACCTCCGCGATTCGTCTTGCGCTCGCAAGGGACATGGTAATCATAACGAAAATCATGGATACCATCATAAGATTCATCAGGATATTCATGCAGTAGGTCATAAGGCTCATAAGCTGCCCGGTGGTAAGGCTCCCGCCCACAATCATTTTTGCGCCCATCCAGCTAATCAAAAGGATGCAGCTATACATTGCAAGGCTCATAACGGGGCTGTTCCAGGCCACGATGTTTTCCGCCCGGCAGAAAAGGCTGTAGATATTTCCGCTTGCCTTCTTAAATTTCTGATTTTCGTAATCTTCCCGGACATAGGCTTTCACAACCCGGATTGCCGACACGTTTTCCTCCACGCTCTCATTCAAATCGTCGTATTTGGGAAAGACCTGTGAAAAATGTCTGGTTGCGTTTGTCACGATGATTCCCAGTATCACCCCAAGGATAATTACCGCAAACAGATAGATGCTGGCCAGACGGGGACTGATTAAAAACGACATCACCATGGCGATAATCAGACTGATTGGCGCCCGCATACACAGCCGCAGAATCATCTGGTAGGCGTTCTGCATGTTCGTCACATCCGTTGTTAATCTGGTCACCAGCCCGGAAGTGCTGTACTTGTCAATGTTGGCAAAGCTGAAAGTCTGGATGTTTTCAAACATTGCCTTTCTTAAATTACTGGCAAACCCCGTGGACGCCCGGGCGCCGTATTTTCCGCCCATTATGCCGAACACAAGTCCGGCAACCGCCGCGACAATCATAAGACCGCCTATCCGGCAGATATGTCCCATATCCCCCGTTTCCACGCCCTTATCAATGATGGACGCCATCATAAGCGGAATAATCATTTCCATGATAACTTCCAGTATCATAAAAACCGGCGTTATCAGGGAATCCTTTTTAAATTCCTTAATCTGTGCTCCCAGTGTTTTCAGCATATTTTACTCCTCCTCGCAAAATTTTCAAAATAACTTAATTTCCGCCTTCCTCCGTCTCCCGGTTCATCCTCTCCAGATTTTCCCTGACCACGGCAAGCAGACGCAGCAGCTCCTCCCGCTCCGCTCTCTCAAGGCCCTGCATCATTTTCTCTTCCATCATCTCCATATGCGCCTCTGCCAGCCTGTGGCCCTTCTTTGCCGGCTCCGTCAGCATAATCCGCTTCAGCCTCGCGTCTTTATCCATGGCGCATCTTGTGAGCAGGCCGTTCCGTTCCATGACCCGCAGCGTATTGGTTGCGGTGGCCCCGGAAATATTAAACTCCTCCTCAATATTTTTCTGATAGACAGGCTGTTCCTTTTTGTGGTAAAGATAGCCCAAAATTCCCGCCTGTAACTGTGTCTGCGGCCTTACGCCCGTATCCGGATGCGTCCTGGATACCACCCCTTTGATAAGGTTATTAATCAATCTGATTTCAAAACCGAGCATTTTTTTATATGGCATTTTACCCCCGTTTCCGCGCCGCTTCTGATTTTCAGGCTTTTAACCGCGCGCTTTTT
>OFFW01000376.1_pt1 | contig 33154 bp, 30 predicted proteins | sample 1521501 | NCBI WGS metagenome assembly OFFW01 (sample SAMEA3504107, study PRJEB24116) | mouse gut metagenome | biome: mouse gut; feature: mouse-associated habitat; material: faeces | place: Denmark | collected 2011
CTTCTCCGCCACGGCGTCCAAGGACGGCATCGACCTGATAGCGGTGGTGATGGGCGCGCCGGACTACAAGACGCGCTTCGGGGACGCGCAGGCCCTCCTCACCTATGGCTTCAGCGTGTGCAATCTGTACATAGACGGAAACCAGGACCCTCTTCCCGCGCTGCCCGTGGAGGGCGGGAAGGCGGACGAGGCGGGAATCGCGTATCAGGGAGAATTCCGCCATCTGGACATCGCGGGCAACGACCTGGGTGCGGTGGAGAAGGTGCTGGAGCTGCCGGAGACGGTGCGGGCGCCGGTGGAACAGGGGACAGAGGCGGGCAGGGCCCGTTACCTGCTGAACGGAAGCGAGATCGGCAGCATCCCCATCCTGTTTACGGAAGATATCGAAAAGGCCGGCTACCCGGATTATCTGAGGAAAATATTCGGCTTTTTCCTGTTATGACCATCTGGTATCATGAATGCATGAATGGATCGGGCAGGATGGCCAGGGTGCTCCCCGGCCATCCCGCAGACACATAGAAAGATAGGAAGGAACTCCATGACAGATATTTTGTTCACTATCATCGCGGCAGCGGCATTGGCGCTGCTCTGGGTGATGCTCTACGACACGAACCGCTTCGTCATCCGAAAGCATACCCTGACGGATCCGCGGATCAGGCGCGGCTGCAGGGCCGTCCTCCTGACGGATCTGCACAATAAATGCTACGGAAAAGGGAACGAAAGGCTTCTGGCGGCAATCCGCGGGCAGAAGCCGGATTTCATCCTGATAGCGGGCGACCTGGTCACAGCCAATACCAAGGCGCCGCTGGAGCCCGCGGTGCAGCTCCTGGAGAATCTGGTCCGGGAATACCCCGTCTACTATGCCAACGGGAACCATGAGCAGCGCCTGAGGCTGTCCTCCAGGCACTACGGAAAAATGGCAAAGCAATATAGGAAAGCCCTAAAGAGGATCGGCGTGGAGCCCATGTTGAACAGCCATGTGGATCTACCGGAATATGGCCTCGCCGTCTACGGCGCTGAAATCGACATGGAATATTACAGGCGTTTCAGGACCGTGCAGATGCCGCCGGACTATCTCCCCCGCATTTTGGGACAGGCTCCGGCAGATGCCTACACAGTGCTGCTGGCCCACAATCCGGACTACTTTCCCCAGTACGCCGCCTGGGGCGCGGATCTGACGCTGTCCGGACATGTGCACGGAGGCGTGGCAAGAGTGCCGCTCTGGGGCAAGGGCGTGCTTTCCCCCGCCTGGCATTTCTTTCCAAAATACGACGGAGGTATCTTCGGGGAAGGGGCGTCCGTCATGGTGCTGGGAAGGGGCCTGGGGAGCCACACCATCCCCGTGCGCGCCTTCAATCCGGGGGAGCTGTGGGTGCTGGATTTCCGGCCGGGGGAAACAGATGTTCTTTCTTGAAAAGCCGGGGCAAAAGGGGTAAAATAATACTCTAGGCCCGAAACGGAAGAGATGCTTTCCACAAATAAGCCTTCCGGGAAGAATAGCGCCCCGAAGCGAGGAGACAATGGCGATACCGATAAAGCTGGAAGCCTTCGAAGGCCCCCTGGACCTTCTGCTTCATCTGATAGAAAAGAATAAGATTGACATCTATGATATCCCCATCGTGGAAATCACGGCGCAGTATCTGGACTACATCAGGCAGATGGAGACCAACGACATGAACGTGATGAGCGAGTTCCTGGTGATGGCGGCTACCCTGATTGACATCAAGTGCAGGATGCTGCTGCCCAAGGAAGTGGACGAGGAGGGCGAGGAGGAAGACCCCAGGGCCGAGCTGGTGCAGAAGCTATTGGAGTACAAGCTCTATAAATATATGTCCCTGGAGCTGCGGGACCGCCAGGTGGACGCGGCCAAGAACCTGTACCGGGAGCAGAAGCTCCCGCCGGAGGTGGCATTGTACAAGCCCCCGCTGGACTACGACCAGCTTATAGGAGATATGACGCTGAGCCGTCTGCATGAGATCTTCAAGACGATCATCCGCCGTCAGGAGGAGAAAATCGACCCCATCCGGAGCCGTTACGGCAATATCGAAAAGGAGGAGATCGATATGGACGTGAAGCTCCTCTATGTGGAGGCCTACGCCCGGGAACACAGACATTTCAGCTTCCGGAGGCTCCTGGAGAAGCAGGCCAGCAAGATGGAGATTATCGTCACCTTCCTGATCGTCCTGGAGTTGATGAAGACGGGACGGATTTCCATCAATCAGGAAAATCTTTTTGACGATATCATGATAACGTGGATGCCGGTTCCGGCCTAGCCGGGGCGGAGGATTTCGCCCGTGCGGCGCAGATCCCTGCAGGGCATCCGGCAATGTCCGGGACAGGAAGGAGCGGCGGGAATGAAGAGGAAGAGAGCGGAAGCGGTCATCGAGGCGGTGCTGTTCACCATGGGGGAATCCGTGGAGATCGGCCGCCTGGCCGATGTGATAGAAGAGGACGTGAAGACGCTGAAGGATATCCTGAAAGGCATGGAGGAGCGCTATGCCAGGGAAGACAGGGGCATCACGCTGGTGCGGTTCGAGGATTCCGTCCAGCTGTGCACCAAGGAGGACATGTACGAATATCTGGTGAAGATTGCCAAGGTGCCGAAGAAGATGAGCCTCACCGATACGGTGCTGGAGACCCTCTCCATCATCGCCTACAAGCAGCCCGTGACCAGGGCGGAGATAGAGCGGGTCAGGGGCGTCAACTGCGACCATGCCATCAACAAGCTGCTGGAATACGACCTGATCGCGGAGCTGGGGAGGCTGGACGCGCCGGGCAGGCCCCTGCTCTTCGGCACCACGGAACAGTTCCTGCGCTGCTTCGGCGTGGGGAAGCTGGAGGAGCTGCCGGAGCTGAACCCTGTCCAGATAGAGGAGTTCAAGCAGCAGGCCGAGGCTGAGGTGCAGCTCCAGCTGGATGTCTGAGATTGGGCCATGCCTACAAACATAAAACGGAAACAAAGCCTCATATATTATTAAAAATCCCATTGGAAGTAAGACCATGAAAATGCGGATGAAGAAAATAATAGGAGGCTTTTTCTGCGCCTGCTGCCTGCTGCTCTCAGACATGGGCCTTCGGGCGGACGCGGCGGAGGGCGCCCCCGGGGAGCTGTACGCCACCGCCGCGGTCCTGATGGACGCCGATTCCGGGCGGGTGCTCTACGGCAAGAACGAGGAGGCCGTCATGGCCATGGCCAGCACCACGAAGATCATGACCTGCATCCTGGTCCTGGAGAACGCCTCCCCCGACGAGACCCTCACCGTGTCCGCCTATGCCGCCAGCATGCCCAAGGTCAAGCTGTACATACAAAAGGGGGAGCAGTATACCGTCCGCGACCTGCTGCACTCCCTGATGCTGGAGTCCCATAACGATACGGCGGTGGCCCTGGCCGAATACATAGGCAAGCAGCATCTGCCGGAGCAGCTTCGGGAAAAGGACACCGCCGAATATACGGCGGAGGAGAGCAAGGCGGCCGTGGCGGCCTTCGCTGCCCTGATGAACAGGAAGGCGGCAGAACTGGGCTGTGAGGACACCTGGTTCATCACGCCCAACGGCCTGGACGCCACCGAGACGCTTAGGCTTGCGGACGGCAGCACGGTGCAGAAGGAGCACTGCACCACGGCCAGGGAGCTGGCCGGGATATTGGCATACTGCATCAGGCAGTCGCCCAAGAGACAGGAGTTCCTGGACATCACAAGGGCCCCGAGCTACGGCTTTTCCGCCAATGGGCGCAGCTTCTCCTGCACCAACCACAATGCCTTCCTCACCATGATGGACGGGGCCCTCACCGGGAAGACCGGCTTCACCAACAAGGCCGGATACTGCTACGTGGGCGCGCTGGAGCGGGACGGCAGGACCTTCGTGGTGGCGCTGCTGGCCTGCGGCTGGCCGAACAACAAGGGATATAAATGGACGGATACCCGCAAGCTCATGCAGTACGGCATCGACAATTATTTTTACAGGAGCTTTTCCGACCAGGGAGTGGCCTTTGACGAAAGCAGGCTGAAGCCCATTCCCGTGCAGAACGGTCGGACGGATCTCCTGAACGCCATAGCCTACACGGACGTAGTGATTTCCGGAAGGACAGAGGGCCAGAATGGCGGCCCCGGCCAGGGCGAAGCGGCTGCGGAAGAGGGCGGCGGGGGCCTGGACGGGCTGCTCCTGCGCCCGGACGAGAAGATTCAGGTAAGGTACAGCATGAAGGACTCCCTGACAGCCCCTGTGGAGGCGGGGAGCGTAGTGGGGAAGGTGGAATATATGGTGGACGGCATCCTGTATAAGCAGGAGAGCATCGTCACCGAGGACGCGGTGGAGGCCATCGACCTTAGATGGTGCGCCGAGCAGATCTGGCGGCGTTTTCTGTGCACAGGATGACGGCGGCGAAAGAGGCCGCGCACACAGAGACCTGGTTTCAGCTTCGGAAATTCGTGGGAGTCTGCCCTGTATATTTTTTGAACACCTTATAGAAATACCGGGGATCCTCGTAGCCCACAAGGTAGGAGACCTCCGAGGCGGGGATGTCCGTATCCCGCAGCAGGTCTTTGGCGGCCTCCATGCGTATCCTGGTGAGGTAATCCAGCGGGGAGACGCCTTCCTTCTTTTTGAATAGGGTGGAGAAATACCGGGGATTCAGATGGAGATATTCCGCAAGGGTCTCGATGGAGACCGGCTCCCTGTAATGCTCCGTGAGATATCTCCGGGCCTGCTCCGTCACGGACAGGGGAGACTCCGGCTCCTGGGGAGAGCCGTGCTTTGTGAGCAGGATGTCGGAAGACGGATTCGCAGTATCGTTCTGCAGCCTGGACAGCCGGGCGTGCTCGGCCTGTTTTGCCAGAGCTTTCTCCAGGGCATCGAACAGGGATTCCTGTGTGATCGGCTTCAGGAGATAGCAGCAGGCGTCATGGTACATGGCGTCCTGTACATATTCGAACTCCGCGTAGCCGCTGATCACGATGATGGAAGCCGGGATATGGGCATTTTGGCAGCTCTGGATTAGGCTGAGCCCTGTCATGCCGTCCATCTGTACGTCAGTGATGATGATTTCAGGGCGCTCCCTCCGGGCGATGTCCCATGCCTCCAGGCCGTCCGCGGCCAGGAAGATTTCGTCGAAGGCATAGTTCCCTTTTTTCAGCCTGGCAAGAATGGCTTCCCGAATCAGCGTCTCGTCGTCTGCAATCAATAGTTTCATGAAGATACCTCTCATATGCGTGGAACCAGGAGCCGCGTGCACATGCCCTGTCCTTCTTTCGTGGTGATGGACAGCCGGTAGGCGGCGCCGAACTTCAGCTTCAGCCGATAATGGATGTTCAGGATTCCGATGCTTTCGTTCTGTTTCTGAAAATCATCGATGTCCTCTTTGTCCAGGTGTGCCATAAGACCGGCGTATTTCTCCGTCTCCATGCCCTTTCCATTGTCCTCGATGGATATCAGGAGGTTTTCGCCCTCCATCCTGACGGAGAACCGTATGGAGCCGCCGGAATGGATGCCGCGCAGACCATGCTGGATGCTGTTCTCGATGAACGGCTGGAACACCAGCTTGACGATATGGCAGCCCAGGCATCGCTCATCGATATCTGTCCGGAAGGAGAACTTATTCTCGAACCGGATCTGCTGGATATAGACATAATTGTTCATATAGGCAATCTCTTCCGCCAGGGTGACGGTGCCGGAAGAATTGTGGTTGATGCTGTAACGGAGCAGGTCGGAGAGCCTGGCGTTGACCTCACAGGCCGTCTGATATCGCTCTACCTCGATCAGAGAGTTGACAATCTCCAGGGAGTTGAACAGGAAATGGGGGTTGATTTGGGCCTGGAGGGCCATGAACTCCGCTTCCTTCTTCCGGATCTCAGCCACGTAGTTGCGCTCTATCAGCCGGTTCACCTGATTCACCATGTCGGTGAAGGAGGCATCGAAGATACCGATCTCATCGCTGCCCAGGTCAGAAGCGGAAATCTTCATATTCCCCCGGCTGACCTCCTTTATTTTGCCCAGGACGATGGAAAAGCGCCTGTCTATGCTGCCGGAGAGCAGGAAGCCGATAATCAGCGTGATGAACGTCAGCACCAGATTTCCCGTAATCAATGTCTGCTTCAGCTTTTCGATGCTCTCCATAGAGCTGGCCGATGCCAGGTAGCAGACGCTGCGAAAGCCGGAGGCGGAGTTGGAGCTGGTCAGATAGATTCCGTCCTGCCCCTGGTAATCCGCCACAGGGTAGCCGTTGTAGATGATGTCGTAATTCTCATGGAAAAAGCGGAAATATTCTTCCATTTCAGGGAATTCCTCCCCATAGATGTAGTTTCCCCTGTTGTCCATTATGAAGACCTGGTGGAAGGTCTTCCCGTCCACGCTTTTGACCGGCTTGAAGACTTTTTCCGGAAAGAGGCTCAGCTTGATGACGCCGGTGACCTCCGAACCGTCCGGGGAATAGACTGGCTTCAGGACGGAGAGGAGCTTTACGGAATAGCGGCCCTCCTCATGCAGGAAGAAATGGTCGAAATCGCTGCTCTCCAGATGGTCCTTCCACTGTGCCTGCTCCTGGTCCAGGGGCTTTATGAAGGTGCTCCTGTAGTCTGACGGATGTTTCAGCGCATAGAAGGTGAGTCCATAGAGGCCGTAGGGGAACTGGTTGTTCAGAATCTGGCGGATCTGCGCATCCGCCTGTTCCATGTCTGCCTGTGTGGGCGATGGATTCGCCAAGACCTGCCTAATCTGCCGGTCGCCGCTCAGATTGTTCAGAATCGTCCTGAATTTGGTGAGCCTGTAGTCGATATTGTCCATGTATTGCTCGATGAACTGTTTGGACGTGGCCTGGATTTCTTTGGTCAGCAGGTTCTTCGCATTATTTTGGAAGAAGAAATTCGACACGGCGATTTCCACCAGCAGCAGCACGATTAGGAGAAAGAGGAATTTGTGCATCAGCCTTGTGTGGTAGAGATAGTGTTTCCAGGGGGAACGGATAAGCTTCATGGCAGTATTTCCTTTTTTGTCTATTTTTTCCTTGAAATGCCCTTCTTCCATGCTATATCCAGAACATTTCCGTGTGCCATTATTATACTATAGGACATAATGTGCATAAAGAGGAATTTTATCACAGTTTTGGCAGAAAATCTGACATTTTTCCACATATGAGGTGAAAAATATATATTTCCACACCCGGCATCACTTTGCTATAATGGCCTCGTAGCCAAGCTTGGAGGCAGACGGTAAGGATACCAGAACAAAAAGGAGGACTATGAAATGGCAAGAAGAAAAAAAGGCAGGGTGGCCGCTGTGTTTCTGGCGGCAATAATGACAGTATCCGCTCTGCTGACAGGATGCGGCGGCGATGATGCCGCAGGTACGCCGGACAGCGCACAGGACAGCAGCGCGGAATCCACGGCGGATGAAAGCAGGGCCGATGAGGGAGCGGATGCCGGCGCTTCCGGCTCCACGGAAAAAACAAAGCTCACTATGGTGACCTACCTGGGGAATCCCTCCAGAGACGCCCTGATCCAGGAGCTGGTGGCGGACCTCAATATAGAACTGGAGATCATCTCGCCTCCGGCGGATCAGGCACAGCAGAAGATCTCCACCATGCTCCAGAGCGGGCAGGGCATCGATATCGTGGAGGTGGACTCCGTGCCGGTGACCCACATCTCCAACGGATTCATCGAGCCTTTGAATTCCTATGTGGAGGGCTGGGAGGATTGGGGCAGCGTAAGCGAATTCCTGAAGGCCCAGCTCACCTCCTATGACGGAAATGTGTACTCCATCCCCTATGGCGTGTACGAGAGGGCCCTGTTCTATCGGAAGGACTGGTTCGAGGAGAAGAACCTCTCTGTTCCCGGGACCTGGGAGGAGCTTTACAATACGGCAGTGGAGCTGACGGATCCTTCCCAGAACCGCTACGGCTATTCCTTCCGGGGCGGTGCAGGCACCACCGGCTTCCTGCAGATGACGATTCTTTCCTTTGCGGATCCGGAGAAGGTGGACATCGCGGTTCCCTTCATCTCCAGGGACAGCAGGAGCGTATACCTCCAGCCCGAGGCGGCGGAGGCCATGAATTTCTATAAGAAGCTCTACGAGGACGGCTCCCATCCGGATTCCATCGCCTGGGGCTATGCGGAGATGGTGGAGGCCTTCTATTCCGGCACCACGGCTATGCTGATCCAGGATCCGGAGGTCATCGCCACCTGCGAGGAGTATATGGAGGAAGGCACCTGGGACGTTGCGCCCCTTCCGGTAGGCCCCAGCGGCCGGGCGCTCTTCCCCGCGGGATTCGCGGGCTGGGGCATCGCGTCCAGCTCCCAGAACAAGGAGGCGGCCTGGGAAGTGATTAAGGCGCTCTCCAGCGTGGAGGGGAACACCACCTTCTGTAAGAAGAACGGGAACATTCCCATCCACACCACGGCCCAGGAGGATCCCTTCTTCAGCGAGGGGTATTACGGATGCTATATCGATATGGCGGCAGACCCGGATTCCTATGTGGGGTATGTGGACGGCGGCGAGAACAGGTTCGCCACCGAGGAAGAGCTGGAGCAGCTCAACCAGTTCGGCCCGGCAGCGGATCCGGCAGTGCAGGCCATGCTCCTGGGGCAGACCACGCCCGAGGAATGCGCCGAGGCCCTTGCATCCTTCTATAGCTGGTCGCAGGACAGCGAATGGGTGAAGGAGAGGTTCGCCCAGTAAGACAGGCACAGGCAATCCGACGAGGAGGCTGTCCGGGCTGGTTACGGCTTCGGGCAGCCTTTTGACGTCAGGAGAAAGGATCGGACAGATGCATAACAAGAAAATCAAATTGTCAAAGAAGGCCCGGGACAGATGGTTCATCGCTCTGTTCCTTCTGCCTGGGCTGTTCATGATTCTGGTGATGCTGTATTACCCTGCTGTAGACGGCGTGGTGATGGCTTTCCAGGACGTGAAGGCCTACAACATCTTCAGCAGGGAGTTCAACGGCCTGGAGAACTTCCGCAGACTGTTCTCCAACATTACATATCTGGGAACCTGGAAGAACACGCTGGTGTGGGTGGTGGGCTGCGTGGCCCTGGAGTTCGTCCTGGGCTTCGGCATCGCCCTGCTGCTGCAAAAGCCCTTCCGGGGTAAGAAGTTCTACGAATGTGTGGTGTTCATGCCCTGGGCGCTGTCGGGCTTCATGGTAGGCATCATGTGGAAGTGGATGTTCAACGGGAGCAACGGCGTCATCAACGATATCCTGATACGCCTGGAAATCGTGGAGCAGCAGGTAGGGTTCCTGTCCAACCCGGACTATGCCCTGGGCAGCGTCATGGTGGCCAAGGTATGGACAGGAATGGCTTTTTTTGCCATCATTACCATGGCGGCCTTAAAGACCATCCCCCAGGAGATGTATGAGGCGGCGGCCATAGACGGGGCCGGGCCCCTTACGAAGTTCTTCTATATTACCCTTCCCTCCATCCGGGTCATATTGCTGCTGATGGTGCTGATGCGGGCGGTGCAGACCATGAACGCGCCTGACCTGATCTTCGGCATGACACAGGGCGGGCCCGCGGGCAGCAGCCATATCGCCTCCAGCTATATCATGACGGAGGTGATCAAGGGGAACGACTACGGCATGGTATCGGCGGCAGGCGTGGTATTGTGGCTGGTGACCCTGGTCTTTACGGGCATCTATCTGGCGTGCACCAATACTCTGAAAGGCGGTGACGAATGATGGGGAAGAGGGGAAATATCTTTCCGCTGGCAGGCAGGTATGTCCTGTTGGCGCTGTTCTTCGTATTTACGGTGTTCCCGTTTCTGTGGCTCCTGCTGACTTCACTGAAGGGGAGCAGGGAGCTGTATGAATTTCCCGTGCGTTATCTCCCCAGGGAGGCGACGCTTGGCAACTACAGGGAAGTGATACAGATGGGGGATTTTGGAAGGTATATCTGCAACAGCCTGACGGTGGCCCTGGCGGGAGCGTGCCTGGTGGTATTGATTGCGGGAATGTCCTCCTACATCCTTTCCAGGATGGAATTCAAGTCCAAGCCTGCGGTCTTCATGATCTTCATGATGACCCAGATGCTTCCCAGCGCGGTGGGGTTCGCGCCCCTCTATATCCTGATGACGAGGCTGGGGATGGTGGACAGGCTGTCCACGGTGATTTTGATCCTGGCGGGAGGCCAGATTCCCTTCGGCACCATACTGCTGATCGGATTCATGAAGGGGATTCCGAAGGCGCTGGAGGAGTCGGCGCTGCTGGACGGCTGCGGCAGGGTGAAGACATTTTTCCTGATCGTGATGCCTCTGGCAAAGGCGGGGCTGTTCTCCGTGTTCATTTTCGTCTTCCTGGCCTGCTGGAACGATGTGTACACCTCCGTGCTGTACATCAACGCCAACGCCAGGAAGACGCTGACGGTGGCCATATATTCCATGATCGGAAAATATGACATCAACTGGGGGAACGTGGCGGCGGGGACGCTGATCGCCATGGCTCCCGCCATCCTTCTTTTCAGCTTCATGAAGGAGATTTTCGTGGAAAACATCGCGGGAGCGGTGAAGGAATAACAGGACAAAAGAGAGGTGCCAAAATGAGAGCGGAAGAGATTTGTACCCACTATGGGGAGGACCCGGCCAGGTTCCACGGGGCGGTGAACACGCCCATCTTCCAGACCTCGCTGTTCGTTGACTGCGAGGGGAACGAAGGCGGGCTGGAGGGCAGGTACGCGTACACCAGGGTGTCCAACCCTACCACAGAGGTGGTGGAGCAGAAGGTGGCCGCCCTGGAGCAGGGGGAGGCGGCGAAGTGCTTCTCCTCCGGCATGGGAGCCATCAGCGCGGCCATGATGCATTACATAAAAGAAGATAGCCACGTAGTTGCAACGGCGAGCATCTATGGCCCGGCCCGCCGTTTCCTGTCGGAGTACATGAAACGGTTCGGGATAAAGGTCACCTTCGTCAGCGGCACGGATCCGGAGGAGCTGGAAGCGGCGGTCTGCGAACAGACGGATCTGATCTACCTGGAGAGCCCCTCCACATACCTTTTCCTGGTGCAGGACCTGGAAAGGATTGCGGAAATCGCGAAAAAACACCATGCGGCAACGGTGATCGACAATACCTACGCCACGCCGATCTTCCAGAAGCCCCTGACCATGGGCATTGACATGGTGGTGCATTCCGCCTCCAAATACCTGGGAGGCCACAGCGACATCATCGGCGGCGTGGTGGTAGGCCGGAGGGAGGATGTGGAGCAGATGGCCCAGAATGAGAGGGAGCTGTTCGGGGCCGTGATGAGCCCCTTCGACTCCTGGCTGATGCTGCGCGGCATCCGGACGCTGCCTGTCAGGATGCCGCAGCACATGAAGAACGCCCTGGAGATGGCGGCCTATTTCCAGGAGCTGGACATCGTCAAAGAGGTGATCTACCCCTGCTGGGACACCCATCCTCAGTACGAGCTGGCGAAGCGGCAGATGACGGGGGCCAGCGGGCTGATGAGCGTGGTCTTCGACCTGCCCGGGGAGCAGATACACAGGATCGTGGAGGCGCTGGAGTTCTTCTACAGAGGGCCCAGCTGGGGCGGCTATGAGAGCCTTGCCTCCCCGGTGGGAGCCGACCTGGAGCGGGACAATGAGACCATGAAGAAGGGCCTGGTGCGTCTGCACATCGGGCTGGAGGGAGCGGATTTGCTGAAAGAGGATTTTGAGAGGGCAGTGAAGCATGTGCTTGGAAGAGGTGTTTCCCTTGGATGAGAAGAAGACGGCAGTGATTTTCAACATACAGCGCTTCTCCGTATTTGACGGGCCCGGGGTGCGGACGGCAGTGTTCTTCAAGGGCTGTAATCTGCGCTGCCTTTGGTGCCACAATCCGGAGTCCTATGAGCGCAGGCCCCAGCTCGCCTTCGACAGGCAGAAATGCATCGGCTGCGGGAGCTGCATCCGGAACTGCCCGGGGCTGTGTCTCCTGCCCGACCCGGAGGCAGGGCTGCTCTACCGCAGAGAGGACTGCCTGGACTGCGGAAAATGCGCCAGGGGCTGTTACGCAAAGGCCCTCAGCAGAATCGGATGCGAGATGACGGCGGGGGAGCTGCTGGAAGACCTGCTGGAGGATATGCCCTATTATCAGGAAAGCGGCGGCGGGGTCACCTTCTCCGGCGGGGAATGCATGCTCTGTCCTGATTTCCTGGAAGAGATGCTCCGGCGGCTGAAGGAAAAGGGCGTCCACACGGCGGTGGACACCGCAGGGAATGTGCCCTATGAGTCTTTTGAGCGGATCCTGCCCTATACGGATCTCTTCCTGTACGATGTGAAGGCCTTTCACGAAGAGGTGCACAGGGAGCTGACAGGGGCGTCCAACCAGAGGATCAAAGAGAACCTGCTTCGGCTTGCGGGAACCGGGAAGGAGATCAAAATCCGGATTCCTGTGATAGAGGAGCTGAACGCGGGCGAGCTTCCTTTCATCAGAGATTTTCTGTGGGAGAACGGAATCCGCGACGTGGAGCTGCTGGGCTACCACAGGATGGGCGTGGGGAAAGCGGAGCTGCTCCTGGAGCCCCTTGCCCAGAAAGCCTTCCGGGAAGTGGATGGAGAATCACTGAAAAAATATCAGCAGATGTTCGGATAGATAGGCTTTCGGAATCTTTTGGCAGAAAATGGAGCCCTGGAAGTGCGGCTTAGAGATTCCGAGGGTATATAGAGGATAAGGAGGGAGCATATGCTTGACATAGAGAAGACAATTCTGTCGGCAAAAATACGGGAGCGGATAGACAGGCTCCACAGCGACAAGATACAGATTAATCAGGAGAAAATCCGGCATCTGGGGCATCTGGACATAGATGACCACGGCTTCATCGATTTCCCGGATTTTCAGTTCCAGCCCATCACCCGGGAGGACGGCATGGTATACGGCATGGAGCTTCTGGGCCAGAACTTCAGGAAGATCCTGAACGAGATGCCCGTGTACTGCAATCCCGCCAGCGCCCTGGCCACCTGCTGGCCGGGGAACCTGTCCCGGTGGATGGAGATCGGATTGCGGGAGGAGAACAGGCCGAAGCATCTCTACCCCGTCCATGAGAAATACAATATCCTGCAGCACGGCTGCGGCGGCATGAACCATCTGTGCCCCGACCTGACGATCGGACTGGAGCTTGGGTGGAAGGGGCTGCTGGAGAAGGTGAGGTTCTATAAGGAAAAGAATGTCCACGGGAATCCGGCCTTCTATGAGGGGGAGGAGCAGCTCCTCTTAGGAGTCCTGGAATGGATCGGACGGCATGTGGAGGCCGCCGGGAAGATGGCGGAGGAGGCGGAATCGGAGGAGCTGCGGGCCCATTATGCCCAGGTGACGGACTGCAATGCATGGCTCCTGGAGAACCCGCCCCGCACCCTGCGGCAGGCCTGCCAGTTCACGGCCCATTTCCAGTGCATCGACAGAATGTACTACGCCGGAGGCGCACTGGGGCAGATGGACGAGCTGTTCCGGCCTTATTATGAAAGGGACAGGGAAAAGCTGGGCCTTACGGACGAGGAGGCCGTCTGGTATTTCGCCAGCCTGTTCTTCAACGATACCCATTATTCCCAGATCGGCGGCCTGACGCCCACGGGAGACGCGGAATTGACCAGCAGGGTCAGCTTCCTCATCCTGGACGCGGTGCATTACCTGAAGATTCCTTCCAATGTAGGGATCCGCGTCCATGATGGGATGGACGGGACGCTTCTGCGCAGGTCCCTGGAATACAACATGGAGGACGGCACAGGGGTGTGCTATTCCTGCAGCCAGGGCTGCGAGGAGGGATTCGCCAGGAACGGCTTCCCCAGGGAGCTGGCCCGGATGCGGGTGAAATGCGGCTGCAACTGGACGGCCATTCCCGGGGTGGAATACCCCCTGCAGGACGTGACCAGGATCAGCATGCCCATGGCCCTCTGCCACGCCATGGAGGAGATGAAGGGCATGGAACAGCCGGGGACGGAGAAGCTGTGGGAGCTGTTCGCCGGGCATCTGAAGGTGATGGTGGACTGCGTGAAGGAGGGGTACGACTGGCATTATGAGCATGTGTCACAGGACACGCCGGAAATCGTGTTGAACCTGTTCATGCACGGGCCCATCGAGCGGGGGCTGAACTGCGCCCAGGGCGGCGTGGACATCATGGACCTGAACATAGACGGCATCGGCCTGGCCACGGTGGCGGATTCCTTTGCCGCCATGGGGCAGCGGATCGAGACGGAGCAGGCACTCACCTATCCGGAACTGTATGCGGCTCTGGAAGCGGATTACCAGGGATATGAGAGGATACGGCTGATGCTGAAGAACATAGACAGGCTGGGGGCGCCCCATTCCCCTTCCATGAAGTGGGCGGAGCGAATCCGCGACCTGTTCGTGGGCCTGTGCATGGAGGAGCCTACCCCGAAGCATCATCTGAAGGTGGTGGCGGGCATGTTCTCCCACGGAGATATCGTCAGGTACGGAGAGTGCCTTCCGGCCACGCCCAACGGCCGAAAAGCGGGGGAGCCCATTTCCCACTCCAATGAGCCGGATCCCGGGTTCGCAAGCGGCCTGCATACCTTTGCCCCTTCTCTGAAGGCCAATACAGTGGCCAGACTCCAGCCGGGCTACGGGAATTCCTCCCCTCTACACCTGGACGTGGACAGCTCCATGATTACCAAAGAGGGCGGCGTGGAGGCGCTGGAGACATTGATCCATGCCCACAACCACATGGGAGGGACGCTGATCAATCTGAACTGCCTGACCAAAGAGAGGCTGCTGAAGGCCCACGCCGATCCGGCCAGCGATCCAGACCTGGTGGTGCGGGTGACGGGGTATTCCGCGTTCTTCTCCTCCCTGTCGCCGAAATACAGGCAGCAGATCGTGGACAGGTTCCTGGCCTGAGGCGGAAAGACTTTATCCCAATGCCCGATCCATCACTTGACGCGAGGACGAAAAAGCATTATGATAATGTAGAATGCGAGGAAATCAATGACCTCGAAAGTGCTCTTGAAGAAGGTTAAAGAAGGAAAGGAAAACAGGGCAATGACGGAGACAGTCAGGAAAAGATTGGCAAAGGCGGCGAGAAAGGGCAGGAGGCTTGCCATCGTGGCGGCCGCTGGCGTGTTGGCGATGACCAGCATCGATTATGTCCAGGCGGCAAACGGCAGAGGGGCAGGCATAGAGGACGTTTTTGATGAACGCTATTACGTAGAGAACTATCCGGACCTCCGGGATACATACGGTTATGACAGGGCGGCTCTGCTGAAGCATTTCATGACCTTCGGCCTCTCGGAAGGTAGGAACATGAATGGGCTGCTGGACCTTGTGGAATACAGGGAGAAATATCCGGATCTCCAGGAGGCGTTTGGGGACGACTGGGATGCCTATGTGGAGCACTATCTTACCTATGGGGCTTTCGAGCACAGGGACAACGGGACGGACTTCGACCCGGTGGATTACCTTAACAGATACAGCGACCTGCAGGAGGCCTTCGGCATGGACATATTGGCCGCCTATCGGCATTATGAGACACATGGGAAGCAGGAGGGGAGAGAGGGCAGAAGCGAGGCTGCCGTAATCGCGGCCCGGACACAGGCACCGGCCCAGAAAAATGAGCCGCCGAAATCCCCCGATGTTTCGGAGCCGGAACAAGAGCCGGGTAAAGAACCGGAAAAAGAAGCCATTGAGATTCAGAGCGTGGAAGTCACAGGCACCGGCCGCATCAGGGTCACTCTGAGCCGGGAGACGGAACGGCCCCTCACCCTGGAAGCCTTCAGCATCATATGTAACAGCGGCGGCTCCGATATGACGATACTGTCCGTGTCCACCAACGATAACAGGGTCTATGACCTGACCACGACCTACTACAGGGATCAGGATTACGATATCCAGATTACGCTGCCCGATGGCAGTACGATTTCCAAGGTCTTTACCTACAGGACGGACTGCCCGCAGATTTCGGGCATCGGCGCCGTCCGCACCAGCGCCGGCGAGGCCAGGGTTACCTATAATTCGGACGCACCCGGGTATTTTTACTATCTGTTAAGGGAAGACGGGGCGGGTTCGGCCCGGGCGGCCTCCACAGGGGGAGCGGAGCCCACAGAATCCGAACTCATCAGCAATGGCGTCAAAACGGAGATGAAACAACATGAGAACAGCTTTACCGTTTCCGGCCTGGCCGAGGGCGTGTCGTACACCCTGTATTATATGGCTGTGGATACAGAAGACAGGGCTACCTTAGTAAGCAGCCTTTCCATTGCCAGCGATATCCACGAGGAGACGGCCGCCGCGATCAAGAGAGCCGAGGCATTCGCCGAAGAGCAGTGGAACGGAGAATTCCTGTATGGTTTCGAGATAGAGCTGGAGACTGCCACTGCAGAGCCTCTGACTCTGGACCAGTTTGACATCAGCTGTCCCCAAAACGAGACGACCCTTGGGGATATCAAGACTTCGGACAACAGGATTTACCGCGTGTATATGCAGAGAGGCAGCATCCCTAAGGGCAATAATACTTACACGATCCTGATCAACCTGAAGGACGGTACCCAGTTAAAGGGAAGCTGTTACCTTGACCTGCAGGCTCCCAGGGTGGATGCGAGGACCATAGAGTGGGTAGACGAGGACACGATAAAGGTGACAGTCAACTCGGACGAAGCGGGAAGCCTTTACTACGCAATTCAGGATCAGGTGGACGGGGAAGGTACGATTGCCCCCAAGGATCCCGCCCAAATCTACGCCCAGGGCACGAAGGTCTCCATAGGATACGGCCTGAATTATATAACGGTCAAAGGCGCGAAGGCAGGGCAATGGTTCTGCTTTGCATCGGAGGATGAACGGAACAACAGGGAGTCCTTCTACAGCTATAAGCAGATTCCCGAATATACCGCTCCGGCTCCGGACGATACAGAGAAGCCGATGATTACAGGCGTGACGGTCCTCAAGGCTTCCGATGGCGCAACCCTCAAGGTGGTGTTCAACCAGGATGTAGAGGGGTATTACGACAATAGCCTGACCCAGATCAGCGGAATCAATGGAAAGCTGGCCTTTAACACAACATATAGCGGTGAGGGAGGTTTCGAGAGCAACGTGCTGACGCTTACTGTGATGGATCGCTCCATTACCATTTCTGAGGGGTCCCATACCCTGACTATCGTATTTTATGACAACACGATATTGACATTTGATTTCACAGTATAAGTCCGGACGCAGGTGCAGACAGCACAGCATCTGTCCCTATTGTGCGGAGCTGCCGTTTCCCGGCGGCTCCTTTGCGGCTTCCGCCATCCGCACCTGCCCCGGCTTATGGCACAACCATCCAAAGAAAGAGGCAACTACCATGAACAGAGAATTTCTGACAGACCTGCTGACCACTCCGTCCGTCAGCGGATACGAAGAGACGATCCAGAAAAAGGCCCTGGCCTACGGCAGGGAATTCACCGATACCCAGCTCACCGACCCCAGCGGCAACGCCGTTTCCGTGGTAAATCCCAAGGCTCCCCACAAGATACTGCTCTGCGGGCATATCGATGAAATCGGCTTTGTAGTCACCCACATCGACGATTCCGGCAGACTCCATCTGACAGGGGCAGGCGGCGTCCAGCCCAGGCTCTACGTGGGCTCGCCGGTGCAGGTCTGGCATGAGGGGAATCTGGTCCACGGCGTCATCGCCACTTCCTCGGACCTGGTGAAAAAGGACAAGGTCGAAGCTTCCGACCTGCTGGTGGACCTTGGAGCGAACTCTAAGGAGGAAGCGGAAAAAATCGTCTCCGTGGGAGACCCTGTCTGCGCGGACGTGCCTGTGCGGGAGCTGATGAACGACTGCTTCACCTGTAGGGCGCTGGACGACCGCACCGGCGCTTTCGTGGTGCTGGAGGCCGCCAGGGACGCCGCCGAAAAGGGCGCTTCCATCGGCATCTACGCCGCCACCACCGTAGGCGAGGAGACCACGGGCCGGGGCGCTTATCACGCTGCCGCCCGGCTGAAGCCCGACTGCGCCATCGCCGTGGACGTGACCTGGGCCAGCGATGCCCCCGGCACCAATCCCGGCGACACCGGGGAAGTGAAGCTTGGCGGCGGGCCGGTGCTCTGCCTGGGCTCCGCGGTGAACAAGCAGATGAACGCCCTGCTGAAACAGACCGCCGAAGAGCTGGAGATGAAGGTACAGTGGGAAATCGCCACAGGCCGCACGGGCACCGACGGCGACACAGTGAATAAGGCTGACGAAGGCGTCCCCATGGCGCTGGTGTCCATTCCGCTGCGGTATATGCACAGCTCCGTGGAGGTGGGCAGCTGGAAGGATATCGAGGACTGCATCCGGCTGCTGAGCGCGTTCCTGGTGAAGCTGTCGGAGGAGATGGACAGGGGCTTCGACTTCTGCCCTATCAAGCCCTGAACCCCGGAAATCTGCCGTGAGGATTGTCCCCTGCCGCAGAGCCCAATCTCCTGAATTCCCACGCATCTCAATGCTCCAGTATAAACGAAAGCAGGGGGTTCAGGAGATGCACAGCAAGAAAGGAACATACTATTGAAGTCCATCCTAATCATCGATGACGATCTGCATATCGGAAACTTGCTGGAGGAGGCCCTCTCCCGGGAAGGCTACCGGGTCCTGCGGGCCTATTCCGGCACGGAGAGCCTGCTGCTCTTGTCGCAAGAGCGGCCCGACCTGGTGCTGCTGGACCTGATGCTGCCGGGATTGGAGGGCGAGGAAGTGCTGCCCCGGATCCAGGGAATCCCTGTCATCATCGTCAGTGCCAAAATCGACATAGACCACAAAGTAGACTTACTGCTGGGAGGGGCCGTGGATTACGTCACGAAGCCCTTCCACCTGAAAGAGCTCCTGGCCAGGATAGCCGTTCATCTGCGGAACGCCTCCGCCCTACAGGACCCTGCTCTTCTCTCCCACGGCGACCTGACCCTGGACACGGCCGCCCACACGGTTTCCGCAGGCGCGGCCCAGGTGCGGCTGACCCGGACAGAATACGCCCTCCTGAAGCTTCTTATGCAGAATCCCACGCAAGTCATCACGAAATCCCAATTCCTTGACCGCATCTGCCAGGACACCCCCGACTGCACAGAAAGCTCCCTGAAGATGCACATCAGCAACCTCCGCCGAAAGCTCCGGGAGGCCGGCGGGAAAGACTACATCGAAGCAGTCTGGGGCATCGGCTTCAAACTGCAGTCGCCATGAATCTTTACCATTTCTTTACGCTTCTCTTTACCGCTTTCTTTATCATTGCCTGATAGAATGCTCCTATCACGGAGGACAGCGATGCACATGCCCGGGAAGGATTTCCGGAAGCGAACCCGTCACTGCCCTCGGAAAGGTATGGTAATCAACATGGACTATGTACTGCAGACCAATGCCCTGACAAAGCACTACGGGCATTTCAAAGCCCTGAACGGACTGACCATGAATGTCCCCAGAGGCGCTATCTACGGCTTCGTTGGCAAGAACGGCGCCGGCAAGACCACTCTGATCCGCCTGATCTGCGGACTCCAGAAGCCTACGTCAGGCAGTTATGTCCTGTACGGCAGACAGGACACCGAAAAAGACATCATCAAATCCCGGAAGAGAATGGGTGCAGTGGTGGAGACCCCTTCCATCTATCTGGATATGTCCGCCCGGGATAACATGATTCAGCAATACCGCATCCTGGGGCTGCCCTCCCTGGACGGGCTGGAGGATATCCTGAAGCTGGTGGGGCTGGGCGACACCGGAAAAAAGAAGGCAAAGAACTTCTCCCTGGGCATGCGCCAGCGGCTGGGCATCGCCATTGCCCTAGCCGGAAGCCCGGATTTCCTGGTGCTGGACGAACCTGTCAATGGGCTGGATCCCCAGGGCATCATCGAGATACGGGAACTGATCCTGAAGCTGAACCGCGAACACCAGATTACCTTCCTGATTTCCAGCCATATCCTGGATGAGCTGGCCAAGCTGGCCACCCACTACGGCTTCGTGGACGGCGGCCGGATCGTCAAGGAGCTGAGCGCGGAAGAGCTGGAAGACGACTGCCGGAAATGCATCCGGATGGAAGTAAGCGATGTGCGCCCCCTGGCAAGGATCCTTGACGGCATGGGCATCGAGTACAAAATCCTCACCGACACCCGGGCGGACGTCTACGCCAAAGTCAAGGTGACGCAGCTGGCCACGGCCCTGGCCGCGGAAAACTGCGAACTGCTCTCCATGCAGGAGCGCAGCGAGAATCTGGAAAGCTATTACGTCAGTCTGATAGGAGGGCAGAAGAATGACTAGATTGTTGTCTGCAGGTTTCCTGCGTCTGAAGAAGAACAAAGTATTCTGGGGCGGCCTGATTCTGATGGCGGCCTGGGGGATATTCATGCCGGTGAAAATGCATCTGGATGCGGTGCAGATGGGCTATGTATACAGGATAGAGGACGGATTCTTCGTCTATGCCATGGGCGTGGGCGTCGTCATGGCGGTATTCTGCAGCCTGTTCATCGGCACGGATTACAACGACGGGACCATCCGGAACAAAATCATCGTGGGCGGAAAACGTTCGGCGGTCTACCTGGCCAACGCAGTGGTCTCCTCCGTGGTGGGGCTCGCCATGTGCGCGGCGTATCTGCTGCCGTATCTCTGCGTAGGCCTGCCGCTGGTGGGAGGCTTTACTGTCCCGGTGGAGATGGTTTTGCTGACGACGTTTACGATACTGCTCCTCTCGGTGGCGGTTTCCTCTGTTTTCACCTGTATCGCCATGGTCTGCCAGTACAAGTCCGTTGCGGCTGTGATCTGCATATTGCTTGCCTTCGGCTTCCTGATGACAGGGATGGTGCTGGCCCAGATGCTGGAAGCGCCGAAGACGCAGGAGGTCTATTCTTATGCCATAAACGGGGAGATCAGCTCCGTGGAGGAGCCCAACCCCGGATACCTGGAGGGGACGAAGCGGGAGATCGTCCAGACCCTTCACGACATCAATCCCGGCGGGCAGGCCATCCAGTGCGCCGGCATGATGGCCGTGAACCCCTACCGGCTCCCTGTCTACTCCCTTGCGATCATTGTGCTGGCCACAGGCGCGGGCTGCGTGCTGTTCCGGAAATCAGATCTGAAGTGATGTGACGGAAAGACGGAAACGAGGGGATTTTCATGATGGTATGGTTATGGAGCCTGACCGGCGTCCTGGGATTGCTTGTCATTGTTCTGCTTATCAAAATCCATATTCTGCGAAAGGCCGCGGGGGAGATCGCGGACGGCTTTGCCGACAGGCTTGCCACCGACACCAACACGCTGATCGGCATTTCCGGCAGGGACAGGCAGATGCGCCGCCTGGCCGATGCCGTCAATGAGCAGCTCCGCAGGCTCCGGGCGGAGCATCACAGGTTCTGCCAGGGGGATGCGGAGCTGAAAGGCGCAGTCACGAATCTCTCCCATGATTTGAGGACGCCCCTGACCGCAATCTGCGGTTATCTGGACCTGCTGGAGAAGGAGGAAAAATCGGATATTGCCAAACGTTATCTCGATATCATCCGGAACCGTTCCCAACTGCTGGTTTCGATGACGGAGGAGCTGTTCCGGTACTCTGTCCTCCTTTCCAGGGAAAGCGACGCCCCCGCGGAGCCCGTGGTCCTGAACCAGGTGCTGGAGGAGAGCATAGCGGCTGCCTACACCGCTTTGACGCAGCGCGGCATTACCCCCAGGATACGGATGCCGCAGGAGAAGGTGGTCCGGATGCTGGACGGTGCCGCCCTGTCCCGGGTATTCGCCAATCTGCTGCAGAATGCCGTAAAGTATAGCAGCGGAGACCTGGAGATTACCCTGGAAAGCACAGGGGAGATTGTCTTTGCCAACACGGCCCCCGGGCTGGATGAGATACAGGTGGGCAGGCTCTTCGACCGCTTTTTTACCGTGGAGTCCGCCAGGAAGTCCACCGGGCTGGGGCTGGCGATCGCCAGGAGCCTGGTGGAGCAGATGGGCGGGAGCATATCGGCGGAATACACGGATGACAGGCTGCATATCTGGATTTTCTTCCGGGAGAGGGGCGGCTGAGAAAAAGGTTCCGCAGAAGAGCGCGCTTTCAGGGCCTGGCCCGGGAGCGCAGGATGTGAAGCACGGGAAGGAGGAAACGGCAATGCAGTATACGGCAAGATATCGGTCGCCCATGGGTGAAATCCTGCTGGCCGCCGACGGAACCGGCCTGACAGGACTGTGGTTCGAGGGCGCGAAGTATTATGCCGGGGGCCTTGACCCGGAGCATGAGGAAAGGGAGCTGCCGGTTTTTGGAGATGTCAGGAAATGGCTGGACATTTACTTTACCGGAAAAGAACCGGATTTCACGCCGCCCGTGCATATGACAGGCTCCCCGTTCAGGCTGGGCGTGTGGGAGCTCCTGCGGCAGATTCCCTATGGGGAGACGGTGACCTACGGGGAGCTGGCCCAGGCGGTGGCAGGGCAGCGGGGGCTTGCCCGTATGTCCGCCCAGGCGGTGGGCGGCGCGGTGGGGCACAATCCCATTTCCCTCATCGTCCCCTGCCACCGGGTGGTGGGGGCTGACGGCAGCCTGACGGGATATGCGGGCGGGGTGGCCAAAAAAGAGCGGCTCCTTGCTCTGGAAGGCGTGGACATGGGGAAGCTGTTCCTGCCCGCAAAGGGAACAGCATTATAGGGAAACCGTATGCGCAGGGTGAAAGAAGACGATGCTGTCGTCAATTCGCCCTGCGCATTGACTTAGGACGGATTTCAGGCTATAATAAATCCGGGACTATAAAAATACGCGCATGCGCGGAAAATTTCGATTATGAGGTGCTATATGGTTGACAGGAAAAAGAAGATGTTGCGGAGGAACGGATACCTGGCGGCGGTTTGTGCCCTTCTGCTGGCGGGGATGCTCAGCGGCTGTGCCGGCGGCGGGGACGGGGGAGCGCAGAGCGGGGCTCCTTCGGAGAACGCGCAGCAGGCGGAGAGCGGCGGCTCCCAGGCAGAGGCGGCCCAGGACGGAGAGGAGGGCCAGGAGGCCTCTGTGTCCTTCGAGGCCCGGGACATGGAGGGGAATGCCGTCACCGCGGATATCTTCGGCCAGTCCAGGCTCACCATGGTGAATGTATGGGCCACCTATTGCAATCCCTGCCTCAGCGAGATGCCGGACCTGGGGGAGCTGGCCGGGGAATACGACACCGCCGACTTCCAGCTGATTGGCATCATCAGCGATGTGCCGGAGATAGTGAAGGGCGTGGATGAGGAGAAGGCGGAGAGGGCCATGGAAGAGGCCCGGAGCCTGATAGAGAGCACGGAGGCGAGCTATACGCACCTGCCGATCAATGCCTCCCTGCAGAAGGCCCTGCTGGCGGATGTGACGGCGGTTCCCACCACATTCTTCGTGGACGGGGAAGGCAAGGTGCTGGGCACGGTGGTAGGAGCCAGGGACAAGGAGAGCTGGAAGGAGCTTATAGACGCGCTTCTGGCGGAGCTGTAGGAGCCGAAGGGATATGGAGAGGCGGCGAGGAAGCGGGATGGAGCCTGGAAGGGCAGCGGAGGGCAGGACATTGGACAGGGACAGGAGAGACGGCAGGAGCGGCGGGCACAGCAAAGGCCGCGGGGATGCCGGGGGCCGGGGCAGACCCGGAAGGTACGGATGGCTCTTTGGCCTGCTGGCCGGGGCAGTGTTTTTAGGGATAGGCGCGGCCCGGGGAGAGCTGGCCGCAATCTGGCAAAAAGCGGTGATGATCTGCATGGAGTGCATCGGGATAGGATAGGGGAGGTTCCGCCCCATGGGGCCTGCGGGTTCCGGCGGCAGGGCGGGAATTGGGATGAAAAAGTTACGAACGGTTGTACAGATTGCTTTTACCATATTTACCAACGGATACGCCTATGGCTTCCTGAACGGGAAGATTTACCAGGGGTCGCTTAAGTACGCCTGCGTTCCGGGGCTGAACTGCTATTCCTGCCCCGGCGCGGTGGCCGCCTGCCCCCTGGGGGCGCTGCAGGCCCTGCTGAACCGGAGGGGCTTCCAGGTGCCCTTTGCCATGCTGGGGTTCTTCTTCCTCTTCGGGAGCGTCTTCGGGCGGTTCATCTGCGGGTGGCTTTGCCCCTTCGGGCTTGTGCAGGATCTCCTGCACAAGATTCCCCTTTTCCGCAAACGGAAGAGGCTGCCCTTCCACCATATCCTGAAATACGGCAGGTATGCGGCGCTGATCGGGCTGGCGGGCATAGGCTCCCTGTTCCTGTTCGGGGGCTTCGCCAAGGTGCCGGCCTTCTGTAAGTACCTGTGCCCCTCGGGGACCTTTTTCGGGGCGCTGCCCCTGATGGCTTCCAATGAGGCCCTGCGGAACCAGGCGGGAGGGCTGTTCTTCTGGAAGCTGGGGATTTTGCTGGTATTGCTGCTTCTGTCCGTGAAGGTCTACCGGCCCTTCTGCCAGTACCTGTGTCCTTTGGGTGCCATCTACGGCTGGTTCAACCGCTTCAGCCTGGTGCAGGTGCACTGGGAGAAGGAGCGCTGCACCTCCTGTAAGGCCTGCCAGAGGGCCTGCCCGGTGGATCTGGCCCCGGAGGAGATCTCCAGGTCCCCCGAGTGCATCCGCTGCGGGAAGTGCGCGGAGGCCTGTCCGGCGGACTGCCTGCATTTTGGCAGGCGCTGAGGCTGCGCCATGGGGCCGGAATTTTGCGGCTATGGCTTATACTGCAGACCGCCAGGATTTACAGTGATGTCTCCGGGAAAGTGCTTGGCTGGCGGTCTGCAGTCGAGTTGCGCTGCAAATTTAACCGATGTGCAGTATACATGGCGATTTTCCGACTTTACATAAACCAAATGGAATGTTATAATCAATACAAAAAGCGAGGGAACCTGAATGGATGTAAAAGAACAGATCGCGAAAGCGGTGGGCAGGATCGCCAATGACAAGAAGCTGCAGGAGCAGTTCCAGAAGGAGCCGGTGAAGGCCCTGGAAAGCATTCTGGGCATCGACCTGCCGGAGGAAGCCATCGACCAGGTGGTGAAAGGCGTAAAGGCGAAGCTGACCACTGACAGGCTTTCGGATTCGGTGGACGCGCTGAAGGGATTTTAAAAAAAATAGGTCATATAAAAGAGCGGGCGAAAGCTGTGCAGCAGAAGGCGGCATCATATGTGCGGTAAAACCACGAGCGCATATGATGCCGCTTCCTTAATGGACATGCTTTCGGCACAATATGACAGAGCGTATCAGGGGGGTTCGGGAAAGGCGGGGAAAATGATGGAATGGATTACGGACATGGACGGCGCCATACTGCTTTTTATCCAGGATGCGGTCAGGAATCCCGGGCTGACTCCGGTCTTTATCGCCATTACAGTGCTGGGGAACGGCGCGGTGGTATGGATCCTCACGGCGATGGGCCTGCTGATTCCGAGGAGGACCAGGAAGACGGCCCTTGCCTGCGCCGCGGCCCTGCTGCTGTCCCTTTTGATCAACAATGCGGCATTAAAGAATATCGTGGGGAGGATCAGGCCCTATGACACGATACCGGGCCTTGTCCCGCTGATTGGAAGGCCATGGGACTATTCCTTTCCTTCCGGGCACACAGCCAGCTCTTTTGCGGCGGCATGGGTTCTGTACCGCAGGCTGCCGAAGCGCTTCGGAATCCCCGCTCTTGTGCTGGCAAGCCTGATAGGGGTTTCCAGGCTGTACCTGGGCGTGCACTATCCTACGGATGTGCTTTTCGGTGCCGTCAGCGGAATCGGGTGCGGCTGTATGGCCTGTGTGCTGGTTTCGGCATTGGCGCGCGATTGACAAGAATCAGTACATTGAGGTATGATGGGAATAATACGGATGTGGCTGAGGACGAAAATTCAGCGGACTTACGGACAGAATGGAGGAAAAGCGTGGAGAACAGACAGTTGGACATGGACAGGATTTTGACGCAGGTGGATGCCCTTTATGAGCAGAACCGGGGCGAGGAGGCAGAGCAGCTCATGCTGCAGTCTGCCGGGGAAGCCGCGAGCCTCGGGGACGAGGGCGCCCGCCTTCAGCTGCTCAACGAGTTGCTGGGCTATTACCGGGAGACCAGCCAGAGGGAAAGGGTCTACCAGACAGCCGCCGAGGCCATGGAGCAGGCGAGGGAAATGGGGCTGGAGGGCACGGTCCCCTATGCGACGACCCTGCTGAACATCGCCACCGCCTACCGCGCCTGCGGCAGGCTCCAGGAATCGAGGGAATACTATGCGCAGGTGCAGGAAATCTACGACAGCCAGCTGGAGCCGGACAGCATGCTGATGGCGGGCCTGAAGAACAATATCGCGCTGCTGTACCAGGAGACGGGGGACTTTGCCGCCGCGAAGGAAAAGCTGCTGGAGGCCCTGGCAATCGTATCGGGGAGGGGCGTGGCCTACGAGACGGCCGTCACCTGTGCAAATCTGGCCAGCACCTGCATGCAGCTGGAGCAGAAGGAGGAGGCGTGCGATTACGCCCGCAGGTCCGTGGAGATATTCCAGCGGGAGAAAGTGGAGGACAGCCATTACGCCGCCGCCCTTGCCACGCTGGGAGCCTACAGCTATCACGGAAGGGATTTCAGGAAGGCATTGGAGTATTATACCCGGGGCATGGAGGCCGTAGAAAGGAACCTGGGCAGAAACGAGTATTACCACAGGCTTCAGGAGAATGCCGCCGCCTGCGAAAGGGCATTGGCCCTGGAGGGACAGGGGGCAGGCCTTGCGCTGGCCAGGCAGTATTATGAGAGCTGCGGCAGACAGATGATTGAAGAACGTTTTCCCGCATATGCCGGGCGGATCGCCGTGGGGCTGGCGGGCAGGGGATCCGACTGCTTCGGCTATGACGACGGGGCTTCCAGGGACCATGACTGGGGCCCGGATTTCTGCATGTGGGTCACGGACGAGACCTATGAGGAGATTGGGGAAGCGCTGCAGAAGGCTTACGAGGGTCTGCCGGAGGAGTTCGGCAACTATAAGCGCGCCCCCCGGGTAAACGGCCGCAACCGCCGGGGCGTGATCAGGATATCGGAATTCTACAGAGGGCTGGTAGGGGCGTCAGAGTACGGGGAGATCGACTGGCGCAGCGTCAGCGATGCGGGGCTGTCGGCCGCGGTGAACGGGGAGATATTCCGGGACGACGAAGGTATCTTCACAGCGTTTCGGGACAGGCTCAAGGAAGGGTATCCGGAGGACATCCGATATCTGAAGCTGGCGGAGGGCGCGGCCAGATTCTCCCAGACCGCACAGTACAATTATCCCAGGATGCTGGGCAGAGGGGACATCCTTACCGCCCAGATGATGGTGTGGGAGGGCCTGAAGGAGGCCATGAAGCTGCAGCATTATGTGGAAGGGAAGTATCCGCCCCATGACAAGTGGCTCTATCGGAGCCTGACGCAGCTGGAGCAGGGCAGTGAGATGGGAGGCATGCTCCAGGATCTCTCCAGTAGGCTGGCCGGAAGCGGCGTGCTGAAGAATGCGCTGGACGAGGATTCCATTGAGGACAAGATCGAGCGGATAGCCGCCTATTTCGCGGCGGAGATGTACCGGGCTGGCTTTATCAGCGACACGGACAGCTATCTGGACGCCCACAGCGAAGAGCTGGCGTACAAGGCCTCTTTGTGGGCGCAGGAGAAGGAGGCGCTGGTGGAGAGGATCGCCGGGCTGGAGTTCAAGGCCTTCGACAAGGTGAAGAACGAGGGCGGCAGGGCCAGCTGCCAGAACGACTGGGCCACCTTTTCGATCATGCGCAAGAGCCAGTACCTGACATGGAGCAAGCCCATGCTGATACAGTACCTGTATGACTTCCACAGGGAATACGACAGGGGGCACAACCTGATCGAGGAAAAGTACGGAAGGATGATGGAGAGCACCGCCCCGGAAAAATATGAGGAGATCAAGTCCTATTTCCCGGAGCTGAGCCAGGACAAGAAGGACATCATCGAACAGATCGTCCTATTCCAGGTGGGCTGGATGGAGAGATTCTCGGAGGAATATCCGGAGCTTGCGGGCAATGCCAGAAGGATACACACCTATGAGGACAGCAGCGAGGACACCTCCTATGAGACCTATCTGCGGGGCGAGCTGGGGACCTACTCGGACAAGATGCTGGAGCTGTACGGCAGATATGTGGTGGACTATGCCAGGTCCGGGAGGAACCTGACCCGCGATATCATGGAATTAAGTGTAAAAATGTACGGCTATGCGGATGTGGAGGATGCGGAGCGCAAGCTGGAAGCGGCCTGGAAAAAATAAGGCATGAGAACGGCATCTGACAGATTCTGCATGTCCGAATAAATGTCGAAAAACTGCACACTCTGTAATGCGGGGAAAGCAAAACAGCCTCGCGGAAAGGAGTGTATGCGGAAAATGGACGTGAACGGATTGGGATTAGGCGGATGGAACGGGGCGGGAACGCCCTACGCGGCAGCCATGCCGGGCCAGCTGCCGGTAGGCTTCGGCATGGCCCTGGCTATGAACGAGGCGGCCATGAACGGCTATGCAGGGCTCACGGAGGCGCAGAAGGAGAAAGTCATCCTGCGCTGCAGGGACGCCCGGACGAAAGAACAGATGCAGGATATCGTAGACTCCCTGGTGCCAGGTGCGGATGTGGGGGAGATTTATGAGGAAGCGCGGGAAAGCGCTTTCTGAGAGACGGACGGCGGAGGGTATCAGGTATACCATCCGCCGTCTATGGTTATGACCTGGCCTGTGAGATAGGCGGGGGCCGCGGCCAGGCTGAGGGCCAGCTGGGCCACCTCCTCCGGCCGACCCAGCCTGTCGGCAGGGATTTCCTCCCGCAGGGCATCCAGGTCTTCCGGGGAGAGGGTGCTGTTCATGGCAGTGTCGATGATGCCGCAGGCAATGGCATTGACCTGTATGTTGCTGGGAGCCAGCTCCTTGGCCAGGGCCTTGGTGAAGGCGTTCATGCCCCCCTTGGAGGCGGAATAGGCCACCTCCATGGAAGCGCCCTGGGTTCCCCAGACAGAGGAGATGTTGATGATCCTTCCCTGATGCCTGCGCAGCATCAGGGGGATGGCGGCCCGGCAGGTATAGAAGCAGGAGTCCAGGTTCACTGCCAGGATTTCGTGCCACTGGGCCGCAGTCATGTCCGAGAGCAGACCGAAATGGGCCATTCCGGCATTGTTCACCAGCACGTCGATCTGCCGGATCCCAGAGAAGAGCTCCGCCACATCCTGTTCGCGCCCCATGTCCGCCCGGACAGCCCTGCAGGAGATTCCGCAGACGGATTGCAGCCCATGGGCCAGCTCCTCCAGCTCCCCGACGGAATGTCTGCAGGTGAGGATCAGGTCGAAGCCGTTTTCCGCGAAAAGCGCTGCAGCGGCCCTGCCTATGCCCCTGGACGCGCCGGTGATCAGGGCGGTCTTTCCTTTTTGTACCATGCTCATGTCAGTCTCCTCCGTTTCTTTCCATATTAGCAGGGCGGAAGGGGAAAGTCAATGGGGCTGGGGATCCGGGAGGCAGGAGGGGCTTGTAAAGGAATCGGAAAGGGCATATAATAGTCTGTGGAACTGACAGGAAGCAGGGATATTTTGATAGGAGATGAACATGATGTATGATTTGATCGTCATCGGTTCCGGCCCGGCAGGCCTTTCGGCTGCTGTATATGGAAAGCGGGCGGGGCTGGATCTGCTGGTGCTGGAGAAGAACCCCATGAGTGGCGGGCAGGTGCTGAATACTTATGAGGTGGACAATTACCTGGGGATGCCGGGCATGGACGGCTTCGACATGGGGACGCGGTTCCGGGAGCACGCGGACAAGCTGGGCGTGGAATTCATGGAAGCCACGGCCCTTTCCCTGGAGGACAGGGGAGGGCATAAGCTGATACGCACGGATCAGGGGGAGCTGGAGGCGAAGACGGTGATCCTGGCCACGGGGGCCGTCCACGCCATGCTGGGCGCGCCCGGCGAGGAGAGGCTGGGCGGAAGGGGCGTGTCCTACTGCGCCACCTGCGACGGGGCGTTCTTCCGGGGCAGGACGGTGGCCGTGGTGGGCGGCGGGGACGTAGCCCTGGAGGACGCCATCTATCTGGCCCGCACCAGCGAGAAGGTGTACCTGATCCACAGGCGGGACGAGCTGCGCGGGGCCATGGTGCTGCAGCAGGAGCTGAAGGGGCTGCCCAATGTAGAGATCCTTTACAGCCATGTGGTGGAGGAGATTCTGGGGGAGGATACGGTGGAGGCCGTGACCCTGAAGGACTGCAGGACGGAGGAGACCTTCCGGCTGCCCGTGGACGGCGTGTTCGTAGCGGTGGGCATACGGCCCCAGACGGAGCTGGTGCGGGGGCTGGCGGCCTGCGATGAGGGCGGCTACGTGCTGGCGGGGGAGGACTGCGCCACCGATGTGCCGGGACTGTTCGTGGCGGGGGACGTGCGCAGGAAGCCTCTGCGCCAGATTGTGACGGCTGTGGCGGACGGCGCCAATGCCGCGGTGTCCGCAGGGAGCTGCTGCAGGGAATCCTGATTTTTTTGATTTCTTAAAGAAAACGAAAGAAATTTTGAAAGAAAGAATTGCCCCGGGGCAGTTCTTTTTTGGGGGAAAATACCGGAAAAGCGCATAAAACGGGAGTTTTCAGGCATTTCGATTTTTTTCTTTCCGGGTTGACAAAATTAAGAAAGAGTGATATATTTAGTAGCAGATGTAATAAATCTGTAATAAATTAGGGATAAAGATGTAACGATCGGGAGGATTTCACCCCGTATACATAGTTTCAGTTTCGATTCGGAGAGGAGATAAACATGGCACATAAGACGAAGAGGACGGCAGTATATCTTTTGACGGCGACGATAGCTTTTACAGGGATGGGCATGACGGCACAGGCCTCCTCCATCCTGCCGGGCGGCGGCGTGAGCCTTGCGCTGGAGAACGGGAACAAGCTGGAGGACGTCACTGAGGACAAGTCCTCGCTGCCTATCCAGTCTATCATAGAGAGCATTCCGCTGGCCAATTCCGACGCGGCCCAGGCGGAGCCCACAGAGGAGGATATGTTCCGCAACCTGGTGATTGCGCAGGTGGACAGCTATGTGAATGTAAGGAGCACGTCCAGCGAAGAGGGCGAGATTCTGGGAAAGCTTTATGACAATTCCGTAGGAACCTTCATTTCAGAGGAGAACGGCTGGTATCAGATCAACTCCGGCAGCGTCACGGGCTATGTGAAGGCAGAGTACTGCGTCACCGGGGACGCGGCGGTGGAGATTGCCAAACAGGTAGGGAAGCGCATCGCTACTGTCACCACGGAGACCCTGTATGTCCGGGCGGAGGCCAGCACGGAGTGCGACATCATAGGTATGGTGCCCCAGGCTGCGGATTTGTTGGTCATGGAGGAGACAGAAGGCTGGGTGAAGGTAGATATAGAGGAGGGCCAGGGATGGATTTCCACGGAATACGTATCCCTCCACAGTGAATTCGTCCAGGCGGAGTCCAGAGAGGAAGAGGAGAGGCGGCTGGCCAAGGAGGAAGAGGAGCGCAAGAAGGCCCAGGCGGCAGCGGTTGCAGCTCAGGCGGCCCAGGCAGCGGCGAATGCCTCCACAACCCAGGAAGAGATTTCCTATCCGGTAAGCGGCGGCAGCGAGATGGGCCAGGCAGTGGCGAACTACGCACTGCAGTTCGTGGGGAATCCCTATGTGTACGGCGGCACCAGCCTGACCAACGGCGCGGACTGCTCCGGCTTCGTGATGAGCGTCTACGCGAACTTTGGCGTCAGCCTACCCCATTCCGATGCAGGGGACCGCACCCAGGGATACGGAGTGGACGGACTGGCCAACGCGCAGCCCGGGGATATCGTCTGCTATTCCGGCCATGTGGGAATCTATATCGGCGGCGGACAGATTGTACACGCCTCCAGCTCAAGGACAGGCATCATCGTCTCCAATGCAGGTTACAGAGAGATTCTGGCAATCAGGAGAATTTTCTAAAAATAAGGAAAGAATTATGGGCCGCACCCTTCAGGTGCGGTCTTTTGTTATCGCCAAAATCCCTTCTGTGCAAAATCACCAAATTTTTATAAAAAAATGGATAAAGAATAATTTCTGTACGGGATAAAGATACAGTTATCCACAGCCAAAAATCGGAAAAAGCCATAAAAAATGACTTATACACGGAGTTATGCACATAATCCACATTGGACAGGCCTGTTTGCGCATGTGAACAAGACAGTGAAAACAGAACGCATGTTTTGTGCAAAACTGTCAAAAAATGGATTTTCCCAGGGGGAGAGATGCGGGGCAACTGACAGAAACGATTCTTAAAATATGTAAATAATCTGTTAAATCGTTGCAAAAACCATAGGAGACATGTTATAATGTCTATACAATAAACAACCGAAAGGGATGATCACATGAAATTTATCATTGTAGGCAGGAATTTAGAGGTAACACCCGGATTACGGTCGGCGGTGGAGGACAAAATCGGCAAGCTGGCAAAGTATTTCAATCCCGATACGGAGGTACATGTGACCTTGAGCGTGGAGAAGGAGCGTCAGAAGATTGAGGTGACGATTCCGGTAAAGGGCAATATCATCCGTTCCGAGCAGGTCAGCAGCGATATGTATGTCTCAATCGATCTGGTGGAGGAGATCATCGAGAGACAGTTAAAGAAATACAAGACGAAAATCGTGGACAAGCAGCAGACGGCGGAATCCTTCAGCCAGATGTATGTGGAGAACAATTACATGGAGGACGAGGAGGTCAAAATCGTCCGCACCAAGAAGTTTGACATCAAGCCCATGTACCCGGAGGATGCCTGTGTGCAGATGGAGCTTTTAGGGCATAATTTCTTTGTATTCTGCAATGCGGAGACAGACCAGGTAAACGTAGTTTACAAGAGAAAAGGGAACACCTACGGGCTGATTGAGCCGGAGGATTAAAGGGATCATAAGCAGGAACAAAAAGATGTGTGGCGCACCGCACATCTTTTTGTTACAATAGGCTTACCCGTGGCAGCGTTTGTTACAATAAGCTTGCCGCGTGGCGTGGCAGTGTTTGTTTTGGCCGCGCTGTATACAGGTGGGAAGAATTTTTCAGAGGGAAGCAAGAAAATGGTTATTTTTCAGATAACGGCATTTTTGATTTTACTGTTGGTGATTGGGCGGAAGTTCCGCATTCCATTGGTGGAGGCGGTTCCTGTGGGAAGCGTGGTGTTGACCCTGCTGCTTTACCTGCTTTCCTTTTTCCGGGCCCTTTCCTTTTCGGACGTGGCCGCCCTTCTTGTGACAGCGGCCGGGGCAGCGTATCTGTTACTGGGCTCCCGGGAGAAAAGAAGGGAGATCCTGGCGTTTTCACAAAGGGAGCTATCAAGCCCCGGCTTTGTGGCGG